>Ga0102851_10001141_pt1 | contig 14765 bp, 12 predicted proteins | sample Mud3Dept3metaG_FD_79558 | JGI IMG/M metagenome (GOLD analysis project Ga0102851, IMG submission 79558) | Freshwater wetland microbial communities from Ohio, USA, analyzing the effect of biotic and abiotic controls - Mud 3 Core 4 Depth 3... | ecosystem: Environmental > Aquatic > Freshwater >... | reverse complement strand
TCTGGTATTGTAGAAAACACAATTTAACATTTTGGAAAATACCTCGTAGAGGTTTTGGAATGTAAAAACCGTATCCGCTACGCGGAATAATTCTCATTGGAATAGCTTTTCTACAATACCATAACCGCTACGCGGTAAGCATTTTACCATTTTAACTAAAGTAAAGCTATGGCTTTGGCCATCAATAACTATATGTGCTGCTTTTACTCGATAAGTTAAAATCAAGTGCTTTATAACATAGATCAGTGCCATTATAATAAGTAGTTTAATTGCTCTGATCCAATTTACATAGTTGAATTATACTGACTTTTATTTTATGATTGTCAATGATTTAATCAGCTTTCTAATTCATTACTGAAAAAAACATTTTCAATTGATTTGTGTATAGTATGATAAGATATTTCGCTGGCGCTATTGGTGGCAACATTTTTAATCAGGTTCTGCATCATATAAAGAGATGCCTCGCTTGCGCTCGGCATGACAGAGGTTTCCATGGAGAGAAAGGAGGAAGGGGCGGCAGGCCGCAGAAGGAAATCCTATTCTGTTAGAATGCAATAGGCTGCGGCCTGCCGCCCCTTCCTCCACCCAGACATATAACCATCCTGTCATCCCGAATGAATCCCGCTTTTTCCCTGAAAAAGCGGGAGTAATGAGGGATCTCTTTCAGGCATATGAAATTGTTCTATCGAAAGATATGTCCAACGGGCAGCTTTAATAAAAAAGAGCTAGAGCCACAAATGATTTGTAATATAGATCAGCGCGAGTTTAATACGTAGATATACTCTCTCATTCCACCGACTGGCGGAGAAGGGGGAATAATAAAAGGAGGGGAGTTCATTTGATTATTTCAACGCCTGGTACAGTACCTCAACGGGATGTAATGCTATCCTGCCGGTTCCGTCCTTTATCTGATGCCTGCAACTGGTTCCCGGAGCTGCTATAATTGTTTCTTCACCGGCTGCCCTGACTTCAGGGAATAAAACCAGCTCTCCGATTTTATTGGACAGGTCAAAATGCTCTTTCTCATAGCCGAATGAACCGGCCATGCCGCAACAGCCTGACGGTATCTCCCTGACCCTGTAATTTGCTGGTATTGAGAGCATTTCAATTGTGTTTGCTGACGACGAGATCGCTTTTTGCTGGCAGTGCGCATGCAAAAGCACATCAGCACCTTTATCTGAAAAAGATTCTTTCGCGATCCGTCCCGCCCGGAATTCACCGGCGATGAATTCATCTATCATATAACTGTTTTCTGCAATGAATCCGGCTGCCTCCTTCAAATCATCACCTGCCAGTTCGGGATATTCATCCCTGAAACCCAGGATCGCCGATGGCTCTATACCAACAAGGGGAATATCCTTATTAATGATTCCTGAAAAAACCTGGATATTCTTCCTGATGATCTTGCCGGCTTTCCTTAAAAGGCCTTTCGACAAATAGGTCCTTCCGCTTTCCTTATGACTTACTGTAATTATTCTGTAGCCCAGTGATGTAAGGAGCCTGATGGCTGCAATGCCGGTGGCTGTATCGTTAAAATTGCTGAATTCATCCACAAACAGGCAGACGGTGCCCTTCGGTTCCTTTGGATTAATTGCTTCCAGGTTAATCCTTATCCACTTCTTCAGAGTTATCCTGTATATTACAGGTATGGATCGCTTTCCCGCAAAACCGGTTAATTTTTTCAGCAGGGCAGATGTAACCTTATTGCTGACAATGAAATTAAAAATTGCCGGAGCAACTGATCCTATTTTGTTTATCGTTGAAATATAAGCAATTAACATTGTCCTAAGCGGCATGCCATGCTTATCATGCCAGTGCTGAAGGAATTCAGCCTTAAGCTTTGTAATGTCAACTCCCGACGGGCACTCCGATTTACAGCCTTTACATGACAGGCAGAGATCGAGTATTTCTTTTACCTCCTTATGATTCCAGGGATCTTTTTCATCAGAACTTAGAAATTCCCTTAAAGTATTGGCCCTTGCCCTTGTGCAATCCTTTTCCTCACCGGTAGCCATAAAGGATGGGCACATCGTTCCACCGATAATTTTTGTTTTCCGGCAATCGCCTGATCCGTTGCATTGCTCTGATGCCCTGATGATTCCCTCCGTTGAAGAAAAATCAAACAGAGTGCTGATATCGGGGGTCTTTTTTCCGGGTACATACCTCAGGGAAGTGTTCATCCCTGCCGTATCCGTTATCTTTCCGGGATTCAGGATATTATGGGGGTCCCAGGATCTCTTGACCTCTTTCAGAAGATTATAATTGTGCTCTCCTATTACTACAGGAATAAACTCACCCCTGAGCCTTCCATCTCCATGTTCACCGCTCATAGAGCCCCTGTATTTCCTGACAATCTTTGCTGTTTCCAGACCGAGTGTACGAAAGAGCTCCACATCCGCCGGATCTTTGAGATTGAGAACAGGCCTTATATGCAATTCTCCCGTTCCGATATGAGCATGATATACGACCTCTTTCCGGTAAGCTGACAGCATCTTCTCGATATCTGCAATATATTCCGGCATCTGTTCAACATTTATTGCAGTATCCTCGATAAGAGAGACCGGTTTTGGATCTCCTTTCATATTGGTAAGTACACCCAGCCCTGCTTTGCGCAAAGCCCATACCTTTGATATGTCATTTCCCTTCACAACCGGAAATGAATACCCGAAGCCTGCAGCTCTCAGCTCGCTTATCATTGCTGAAACTGCAGTATCGATCTCCCCGGGGGTTTCCCTGACGAATTCAACTATTACGATCGATCCGGGCTTTCCGTCAAGAAAGAACCTGTTGCCTTTCTGACTGATATTGTTTTCTGTCAGTCCCAGGATCCTGTCATCCATCATCTCAACGGCGGATGGGCAGAATTTCAGCGCTATCAGGTTAGTCAGGAAGGCATCGTTCCTTTTCAGAAGATGGATGCAGACAAGGGCCTTATGAGGCGAAGGCAGCTTAACAAGGTTAAGCTTGATCTCTGTGGTTATTGCCAGAGTTCCCTCCGAGCCTGCAAGAAGCTTGCAGAAATTAAATGGTTTACCGGAGCCTTTATCAAAAACCTCAGTGTCCAGCAGGAGATCAAGAGCATAACCTGTATTCCTTCTCGGAATTTTCGGATCAGGATACCCGTTCCTGATCTGTTCCTGGTTGACCGGATCCTCAAGCATCTTCTTAATATCACGGTACAGGATCCCTTCAAGACCGGGCAGCAGACATTTTCCGGCGAAGGTCTTTTTGTCGACCGGACCGAAAATAGCATCACTGCCATCACTCAGGATTGTTTTCAGCTCTATAGTGTGATCTCTTGTGGATCCGTAGATAAGGGAATGCGATCCGCATGCATTATTACCGACCATTCCTCCCAGGTTGCATCTGCTCGATGTCGAGGTTTCAGGTCCGAAGAATAATCCTTTCTCTTTCAGGACCAGATTCAGCTCGTCAAGCACAACACCCGGTTCAACTCTCACCCACATCTCTTTTTCATTTATCTCGATGATCTTTTTCATGTATCTCGAGATATCAACAATGATCCCGGAGCTGACAACCTGACCTGCTAACGATGTACCTGCAGCTCTGAGAGTTATGCTGATACCTTCACCGGATGCAAATGCCAGTACCTTCTTCAGATCAGCTTCGCCTTTTGGCCAGACCACTGCAAGAGGGATCTCCCTGTATACAGAAGCATCAGTTGAATAAATAGTCCTGGTGATCTTATCGTATTTCAGATCTCCATCCAGACTTTTACGAAGGGAATCAAGCTTTGATAAAATAGTATCAGGTTTCATATTTCCGATTCGAGCTGCTAATTTAGAAAAATGATTTGATCGGGATTTTGATTTGCATCCTTATCGATGATATTTCTGAAAAAAAGTAAGAATCTGTCAATATTCCTGCATTACATGATTGCATATTCGGACTTTTTTTTCGTACATTTAGCAAGAAGTTTCGAACTTACTAAACTATTGATACACAATGGAATTATTGGATCGCATCAGGCAAAACGCAAGAAAATATAATAAACGGATAGTTCTTCCTGAAGGTTACGAGGAAAGGACAATCAAAGCTGCAGATACAGCTCTTGCTGAAAATCTGGCTCAGATAATCCTGTTGGGCGATCCTGCGGAAATAAAATCGCATGCTGAAAAGCTGGGATTGAAGAACCTTGGTAAAGCAACTATAATCAATCCAAAATCACATCCAAAAAAAGATCACTATATCGACATGATGGTGGAACTCCGGAAGAGCAAAGGCATGACAAAAGAGGAAGCATCAAAGCTGATAGAGGATCCTCTTTACCTGGGCGTTCTTATGATCAAGAACGGGGATGCCGACGGAGAAGTATCAGGGGCTGATCACGCAACGGGAGATGTTTTGCGTCCTGCATTCCATTATGTCAAAACAGCCCCGGGCATTTCAGTTGTATCCGGTGCATTCATTATGGTTCTGCCGGACAAAAGCTTTGGTGAGAACGGAGTTTTGATATTTGCGGATGGCGGGGTTCATCCGGATCCGACAGATAAGGAGCTTGCAGAAATTGCAGTTGCCTCAGCCCACACTGCCAGAGCGCTTGGAGGCTTTGAACCGAAAGTGGCACTGCTCAGCTTCTCAACAAAAGGCAGTGCAAAACACGAACTGGTCGATAAAGTTATACGCGCAACAAAGATTGCCCAGGAGATGGCTCCTGATCTCATGATCGATGGTGAATTACAGGGAGATGCCGCCCTGGTCGAATCCATTGGACTCAAAAAAGCACCGGGGAGCAAAATTGCAGGCAAGGCGAACGTACTCATCTTTCCTGACCTTAATTGCGGGAATATCGCATACAAGCTCGTTCAGCGCCTTGCACATGCTGAAGCCATCGGACCTATCCTGCAGGGTATGGCAGCACCGATAAACGATCTGTCACGCGGTTGTTCCGTAAATGATATAGTATGCATGATATCAATTACAGCCAACCAGGCTGCAGGTGTCAAATAACAGTCAAGTCTTAACACAATTAAATACAATGATTATTCTAGTACTGAATTGCGGAAGCTCATCAATAAAATACCAGGTGTTCAGGATGTCAAATGGCTGCAACATGCTTGCCAAAGGACTTTTAGAGCGTATTGGATTGAATGAGAGCATTTTAACACACAAACCCACAGGAGGGGAACAATATAAGGTGATTACCGATATTCCCGACCATACCACCGGAATAAACATGGTTATGGAGGTCCTTTGCGATTCGCGCCATGGGGTTATCAGGAATATCAACGAAATAAAGGCTGTCGGACACAGGGTGGTCAATGGAGGCGAAAATTACAAAGAGAGCGTGCTGATCGACAATGATGTAAAAAAGGATATCGAAGCATGTATTGAGCTTGCTCCGCTTCATAATCCGGCAAATCTGAAGGGGATACTGTCAGTTGAAAAACTCATCCCGGGAGTACCCCAGGTCGCCGTATTTGACACTTCATTTCATCAGACAATGCCTGATTATGCCTATATGTATGCATTACCGTATGAATATTACGAGAAATACAAGATAAGGAAATACGGGTACCATGGAACAAGCCATAAATTTGTTGCGTTCAAGGCTGCCAGGATCCTTGACAAAGACATTACTAAACTCAAGATCATCACCTGCCATCTGGGTAACGGCGCTTCCGTTACTGCCGTACTGAACGGTAAATCGGTTGATACATCCATGGGCTTCACACCGGTTGACGGACTCATCATGGGAACACGTACAGGGGAAGTCGATCCGGGTGTCCTTGTTTATATCGCCGATAAAGAACACCTTAATGTTACAGGCGTTAACAATATGATAAACAAGAAAAGCGGCGTTTTCGGGATTTCCCAGATCTCTTCGGATATGCGCGACCTTGAAACCGCGGCCGAAGCAGGTAATAAGAAGGCAATACTTGCTTTGAAAATGTACGCTTATAAAGTGAAGAAATTCATAGGTTCATATATGGCTGCGATGAACGGCGCCGACCTTTTGGTCTTTACCGCCGGGATAGGTGAAAATGATTTCAGTATGAGAAAAATGATCTGCTCAGATATGGAAAACCTTGGGATCCTTTTTGATGATAAAGCCAATGACGGATCCAGGGGAAAAGATCAGGTCATCTCAAAGCCTGAGTCAAGGGTAATTGTGATGTCAATAACCACGGATGAGGAATTTGTGATTGCTTCTGATACACACTCCATCGTGGAAAAACAAACCGTCTGAACCGCGACTAAAACCTGAACATATATAATATGGTATTAAAGAGCCTTGCTGACCTGAAGACAATCGTTGCCGGCGGACCGAAAAAGAAGGTTATCGTGGCAGCCGCTCAGGATCAGAATTCCATGGGAGCTGTTGTCCGGGCATGGAAGGATAATGTTATTGAACCGATCCTTGTCGGTGATAAAGAGAGTATACTTAATATCTGTGCAGCAAATAATTATGACATAACAGGTGTCAGGATCATACATGAACCGGATACTGACATGGCAGTTGAAATGTCGGTCAAAATGGTCAACAATAAGCAGGGTGATGTCCTGATGAAGGGAAAAGTCGGTACGTCCTCATTGCTTAAATGTGTGCTGAACAGAGAATGGGGTTTAAGAACCGGTAATCTTCTTTCCCATTTCGCCCTGTTTGAGGTTGAGACCTACCCGAAAGTTATCGCTGTAACAGATGTTGCAATGAACATTGCCCCGAACCTTCAGGATAAAATTGCCATTATCAACAATTCTGTAGGTTGCCTTATCAAGCTTGGTTATCAGATGCCGAAGGTCGCGGTTCTTGGTGCGGTGGAAATGGTAAACGAAAATATGAAAGCTACTCTCGATGCAGCATTGCTTTCCAAGATGAATCAGCGCGACCAGATCAAAAACTGCATAATTGACGGTCCGCTGGCTTTCGATAACGCCGTGAGCCTCGAAAGTGCAAAACACAAGGGGATAAGGAGTGAAGTTGCAGGGGATACGGATCTGTTGCTTATGCCTGATATTGAGGTGGGGAATGTTCTCTATAAATCTCTTGTTTTCTTCGCCAGGGCAAAAGTGGCAGCAATCATACTCGGTGCCAAGGTGCCTATCGTCCTGACATCACGGTCTGATTCGGAACAGGCAAAATACGACAGCCTGCTTCTCTCTGCAGCAGCAAGCAAATAACAGTTGTATGATCAGATCACTTGATCAGATGGTGGACAGGGTGCTTTCGCTGAAGAAAAAGCACCGCATCGCCGTTGCCTGGGCCCAGGATGCAAATACCATTAACGCAATTCACAGATCGGTAAAGGATGGATTGGTTGATGCCGTTATGATCGGTCAGTCTGACAGGATCAGGGAGGTTTGCAGCAACAACGGAATCGACCATGGCCTTTTCAGCACCATGGATGCTGAAAATGAAACAAATGCTTCAGAAAAAGCTGTCAAACTTGTAAATACAGGCGAAGCTGATATTGTCATGAAGGGCCTGGTCGGAACTGATAAATTCCTTAAGGCAGTTATGGACAAGGATCACGGGATCATGCTGCCGGATGCCGTGCTGAGCTATGTCGGAGCCATTGAGATACCTGCATACCATAAGCTCCTGTTTATCACAGATCCTGCAGTTATCCCGTATCCGGATCTCAGGCAGAAAATTGCCATGGCAGGCTACGCAATCGGGATGGCGCACAGGTTTGGTATCGAAAAACCCAGGATTGCCCTGATCGGCGCCTCCGAAAAAATAAGTCCTCATTTTCCGTACTCAGCCGATTATGCAGAGATGCGAAGAATGGCAGAACAGGGACAATTCAACAGCTGTATCATGGATGGACCTCTGGACCTTTTCCTGTCGTGTGATGCCAAAAGCGCGGAGATCAAAGGAATCATGACGCCGATAGCCGGGGATGCCGATATTCTGCTCTTTCCTTCTCTTGAATCATGCAATCCTTTTTATAAAGCTCTCATGCTGTTTGCACATGGTGAACTTGGAGGACTGATCATGGGAACCCGGAAACCCGTGGTGCTGATGTCAAGAAGCGAAAGTGAAAAATCAAAATACTATTGCATTGCTCTCTCTTGCCTGATGGCATAAGGCAGCTTCGGTCCTGACTAATAAAACTTACTTATACCAAGATATGGTTAAAAGACTCATACTTGCTCTCAATCCCGGTTCAACATCTACAAAGTTCGCTCTTTTTCAGGAAGAATCTTTGATATTTGAAAAAAGTCTTGCCCATTCCTATGAGGATATCTGTGGTTATGAAAAAATTACCGATCAGCTCAATTTCAGGAAAGATCTTATTATGAAAGAGCTTGAGGACCGCAGGACCGACCTTTCAAGAATTGCAGCAATTGTCGGAAGGGGAGGACTTGTAAAACCGATTGAGTCAGGAATTTACGGTGTGAATGAAAAAATGGTTGCAGACCTGAAGGAAGGGCTTCTCGGCCAGCATGCCAGCAACCTTGGAGGTCTCATTGCAGATGCGATTGCTTCGGCTTTGCCTAATGCAAAGGCTTATATTGTTGATCCTGTGGTAGTTGATGAGTTACAGCCTGTTGCCAGAATATCAGGTCACCCCGAAATTGAGAGAATTTCAATTTTTCATGCACTTAACCAGAAAGCTGTCGCCAGGATGTATGCAGCCTCTGCCGGTCGAAAGTATGAGGATCTGAACCTGATTATTGCCCATATGGGAGGGGGCATCAGTGTCGGAGCCCACAGGAGAGGCAGAGTTGTCGATGTCAATAACGCCCTTAACGGCGACGGGCCTTTCTCGCCGGAGAGATCAGGAGGACTTCCTGCGGGCCAGCTTGCAGATCTTTGCTTCAGCGGAAGATTTACCCGGAATGAGATCAAATCCATGATAACAGGAAAAGGAGGCATGGTTGCCTATCTCGGAACAAACAGCTTCAGGGATGTCTGCAAAAGAGCTGATGAAGGCGATCAGAAAGCCATCCTCATCAGGGACGCTGCAGCTTACCAGGCAGGAAAGGAGATCGGTGCGGCAGCTGCAGTTCTCGAAGGGAAAGTCGACGCCATAATCCTTACCGGGGGCATGACATATAATGAAGGGCATGTGAGCAGAATAAGGTCTATGGTAGGTTTTATTGCAGAGGTGATAGTCTATCCAGGCGAAGACGAATTAAAATCGCTCGCTTTCAACGGATTGCTTGCCCTTGACGGGAAGATCGGGATAAAGGAGTATTCCTGATATTCACGGATTGCTGAACGCTACCGGAATAACCTTGCCGTTATAAAACTTTCTCCCCTTGATCGAAAAATCCACGATCAATTCCGCCATTTCCCTTGCAGTAACAGGAGCCCGGGAACCAGGAAAGGCTTCCTCGAACATCTCGGTCTGTACCGAGCCGAGGGCCAGGCAGTTAACGACGATCCCCGCTTCACGAAATTCCACTGCAAGACACTCGGATAAACACGCCAGAGCAGCTTTTGACGCGCTGTAATATGAGAGCCTCCTGTATTTTGAACTTCCCTGGTACCCGCCCATGCTGGCAATGTTTACAACATGCGAATCCCTTTTCATAAACGGTTTAACAATGCGGATAACTCCAGCCGGACCGAAAAAATTTGCTTCCATTATCTGCCTGGCTTCCCCGGAGGTGAATTCCATGAAATCTTTTGTAATCAGCAAACCTGCAGTATTTATAAGAATATCAACGGTTTCAAAATATGAGGCGACAGCCTCCGCAAAAGATTTCTCCATAGCATCAAATATTGTAAGATCGATGCCAAACGTCATTATATTGCCGTATCCTGCCTGGGATGACAATCGTTGTAAAGCACTTTTGTTTCTGCCTGTGACAAGAATGCGGTTACTCTTATTTTCGGCAAGTATCAGGACTATTTCTTTTCCGATGCCTCTGGTTCCTCCGTTGACTATGATATTCATTTTGATACCTGATATATTAAAAGGTCAGTTTTTTTCGTTTACTTGCATTGCACCTTCAAAGTTACAAAAATGTAATTATGGTTCGTAATAATAATATTGCCATCAATTGTAAACTGCTGTTTGCAATAACATTAGCTTCAGTTCTCCTGATTATCCCTGAATCAGCAATTTATGGGCAAAAGGTCAGGGGAGAAGCGCCTCCTTTCAGGGAAAGGTTGTTTTTTGGCGGAAGCTTTGACCTGCAGTTTGGTACTATAACCAATATTAATGTCTCCCCGATCGTGGGTTTTTGGGTTTTGCCCCGCCTGGCTGTTGCAGCTGGGCCGGAATACAAGTATTATAGTGAAAAGTACATAGGCAGCACCAGTATTTATGGCGGGAGAGTTTATACTCAGTTTGTTCTTATACAGGATCTTAATAATATTATTCCGGCTGGTATCCATATCGGATTTTTCCTTCACGCTGAAGATGAATTGCAAAGCCTTCAAACTAAAACCCCGTTCTGGAACAATACGCAGGTGACAACAGACAGGTTTTCAGTAAATACCGGTCTTATTGGTGCCGGAATAAGCCAGCCGATGGGCAGAAGGGCAGCACTCAACATAATCGCACTTTGGGCTCTGGACGATCCATACGGTATATACAGCAATCCGGAGATCCGTATCAGCTTCACTTTTTAGCCCTGAGCCCTGAGCCCTGAGCCCTGAGCCATTAAACCTTTAGAGTTTCCCCTTCTGATTTTCCTATAATAACTGCCGCGCACGTATCACCGTAAACATTTATCGTGGTCCTGAACATATCCAGGATCCTGTCCACCGCCAGTGTTGACAAAACATAATATCCCATGGTTTTCAGTCCCAGTCTCCCAGGGCTGCTGCCGCTGCCAACACTTGCAACACCTGTTATGATTGAGGTAAATTTTTTCTGATCTGAACCCTGTGAGATTTGAATATTTGAACGTAAAGTGGAGCAGGGGACTGAAAAAACGATTTTAAAGTGATTTTGAGTCGGTCAGGGATCTGATATGATCAAAGTCAGGCATAAATTTCAGCGGGGAATCGCGTAGTTACAGATGTAAACAGGCAGAAAGACAGTGAATATACATTTGTAACCAATATTTCATGAGTTTCAAGAGTACAAATGTAATTTTCCTGTCATTGAATTCTTGAATATATATAAATTACTATAAATCTGCATATTAAATGGCATTATATCGTAATTTAGTGCTGTTGTTTGGAATGAAGATCTGAATCATGCAATAAAATACTTTAGAAATCTTCTTTAAATCATTGCATTTCAGTGTTATAATGTTCTAAACTACAGTAATGCGTCAGGAAGACACATTATATAAAGATCTGATAAACAGGATAGTATGCAATAATAACGTTAGAGTATTTCAATCTATTAAATGCAAAGTTACAGATGTAAATCTAATTATTTACACAAGTAAACAATTATATGTTTACATTTGTAAAACAGTTATTTTTATATGAGAGAAAGGATTTTAAAATTCCTAAAAGCTGAAAATAAAACCTCTGCTCAATTTGCTGAAGAAATTGGTGTACAACCTTCAGGAGTGTCTCATATATTATCGGGAAGGAATAAGCCAAGCCTGGATTTTGTACTTAAAATGCTTGAAAAATACAGCTTTCTATCGACTGAATGGCTATTATTCGGAAAGGGCACCATGTACAGGGATTCTTCAATGCAAAATCTTTTCGATCAGTCGGCAGAGAAGATTGAAATAAGCGAGGATATAAATAAAAAAGCGAATAGCAGGGAGACTGAAACCAGTGAATACGTGGAAACCAGTAAAGAGCCTGAAATAAGAGCTGGCAAGGATGAATTAACCGTGGAAAGGATCGTCTGGTTCTATAATAATAACAGCTTCAGGGAATACTTGCCGGATAAAGATTAAGTTGCTATGCGAAGATCCCCCGGTTATTCGAAATTAAAATTTTCAGGTATGCACGAATAGAAGTATATTTGCGGGAAACTTCCCCGGGATGACCAAAAGGATCGAATTCCTAAGAATAACAGAGAATAAACGGATTAATAAAGATCTTTTTACTCTTGAGCTTTCCGGTTCGGAAAGAATTCCGGAAATGAAGCCGGGGCAGTTTGTTCAGGCAAAGATCGAAGGCAGTCCCGGAACCTTTCTGAGGCGTCCATTCTCGGTACACGATGTAAATTATCCGCAAAATACCTTTAAGCTCCTTATCTCGATTGCAGGCAGGGGAACTGAAGCTCTTTCAAAGCTTGTAAACGGTGATCTTCTTAATCTGATCTATCCTCTGGGGAATTTCTTTACATTACCCAAAAAGGGTCAGCGGATCCTTCTGGTGGGTGGTGGTTGCGGTATTGCGCCACTGTTGTTTCTGGCTAAATATTTGAAATCCAATGATTTTATACCCGATATTTTGCTCGGCTTCCGCAACAAGGAGCGGATTATAGAATATGATGAATATTCTGAGGCAGGAAAAGTTTTCCTGACAACGGAAGACGGATCCAGGGGGACAAAAGGGATTGTCACTGAGCATCCTGTCCTTTCTTCGGAGGGATATGATGTAATTTATTGTTGTGGTCCGGAGTCAATGATGAAAGCGGTGGTGAAATACTGCAGGCAAAATCGCATAGAATGTGAAGTATCTCTTGAAAATCTGATGGGATGCGGAATCGGAGCCTGTCTCTGCTGCGTTGTCGAGACTGTCAAAGGCAATCTTTGCACGTGTGTTGACGGGCCGGTCTTCAATATAAACGATCTGAAATGGTAAAGCTTGATTTTTCCATCGGGGATCTTCATTTTAAAAATCCGGTGCTGACAGCATCAGGAACCTTCGGGTATGGTTCCGAATTTGACGATTTCCTTGACGTTTCAAGGCTGGGCGGAATAATCGTGAAGGGGACCACACTTGAACCAAGGGAAGGGAATGCTTACCCCAGGATGGCTGAGACACCTTCGGGAATGCTTAATTCGGTTGGATTACAGAATAAAGGAATAGACTATTTTGAAAAGAATATTTATCCTGTTTTATCGAAGTACAATACCAATGTCATTGTTAATATCAACGGCAGCTATATAGATGATTATGTGGCCCTTGCGGAGAGAATCAGCAGACTTGAGAAAATACCGGCCATTGAACTTAATGTCTCCTGTCCGAATGTAAAGAAAGGGGGTATGGCATTCGGTACAGATATCGGAACATTGCGCGAGGTTACAAACGCCGTAAGGGCAGTCTGTTCAAAAAAGCTTATTGTCAAGCTTTCGCCAAATGTTACGAATATTGTCGATCTTGCACGCGTGGTGGAGGAGGAGGGAGCTGATTCCGTTTCTCTTATTAACACTTTGCTTGGCATGGCTGTCGATGTAAACCGGATGAAACCTTCGCTATCGACAATAACCGGTGGATTATCGGGACCTGCAATCAGGCCGGTGGCTATAAGAATGGTCTGGCAGGTTGCACAGGCCGTTAATATCCCGGTAATCGGAATAGGTGGCATAGTGACCGCCGGTGATGCCCTTGAGTTCTTTCTTGCGGGAGCATCCGCGATTCAGGTAGGCACAGCCTCATTCATTGATCCCCTGGCATCGGTCAGGATACTTGAAGGTATTGAGGATTATCTCAATAATAAAGGTTTCTCCGATATCAGGGAAATTGTAGGATATATCAATAAGTCGCACTGACCAGGATTAACCTTAAAATCCCAGCAATCTTTTCCTGTCAAAACACATTGTTTTTACGGATAATTATAATTATCTTTTGCTTGATTTTTTTCAGTATAATTAACAAATTGTCACATTCCATTAATCATACAGTATAATAATGGCAGAAAATTTACAAATCGATAACCTCGACAGAAAAATCCTGGATATAATCACAAAAAATGCGAGGATACCATACCTGGAGGTAGCCAGGGAGTGCGGTGTTTCAGGTGCAGCAATTCATCAGCGTGTTCAGCGTCTGATCCGGATCGGGGTTATCAGAGGTTCTGAATTTAAGGTCGATCCGGTGCTGGTCGGCTTTAAAACGTGTGCTTACATAGGTATTTTCCTTGAACATCCCGGTCATTTCCGCGATGTGGTCAAGAAATTCAGGGATATCCCTGAAATTATTGAATGCCATTATACAACTGGCAATTACTCTTTGTTTATCAAAGTCTATACGAGGGATAATGAGCATCTGAAAAATATTCTCACAGATAAAATTCAGAGTATTTCCGGCATTGTTCGTACTGAAACACTCATTTCTCTTGAGGAATCTATCAACAGGCAGATTCCGGTCTTATCGAAAGAATAAGCCCTATGGCCCATCGGGCATTAGAGGAACAGACTCTCTCAGCCAGCATGTCAAGCCCCGCAAACCGGATCGCTGAATATTGAAGAATTTTCTATTAAGATATTGATAAATAATAGGTGTCATGATGAGGCTAAGTTCTGCCTCTAATCCAATTTATCCCTATTTTGAAATTTTGAGGAAACTCAAGTCTGTTAAGAAAGAGAAAAAGTAAATTTCATTTGGAAATTATATTTCTTTAATTTATATTAGTAAGCGAATGAATGCTCATATTCTTTAGACTAATACTAACCTGATTTTCTTAAATATTTATTTTTTGATAAACCAACCCGGCAGTGGGAGGTTAATAAAAGCTTGAAATGGATTTTTTGTTCTGGAGGATTACTATTAGTGCTGTGAATAAGAAACACATTCTTTATAATGATTTTTTTATAATTAACTAATTTGTATGTGTTTATGATACAAAGCAATCCGCCTTAAATTAAATAATATGATCTACCTTTAATGGGAATCATCTACCAACCAGGACATTGTTTTAATTTCTAAATCATTTCAAATACATGGAAAATAATAATAAAAAGAAATTGCTTTTTGTCAG
>Ga0102851_10001137_pt1 | contig 14789 bp, 14 predicted proteins | sample Mud3Dept3metaG_FD_79558 | JGI IMG/M metagenome (GOLD analysis project Ga0102851, IMG submission 79558) | Freshwater wetland microbial communities from Ohio, USA, analyzing the effect of biotic and abiotic controls - Mud 3 Core 4 Depth 3... | ecosystem: Environmental > Aquatic > Freshwater >... | reverse complement strand
CCCATGGGCATCACCCTGGGCGAGATCATCAACGAGATCGGCGGCGGCATCGAGAGCGGGAAGCCCCTGAAAGCGGTCCAGACCGGCGGCCCCTCCGGCGGCTGCATCCCCGCAAGCATGCTCGACCTGAACGTGGACTACGAGTCCCTGGCCAAGGTCGGCTCCATCGTGGGCTCCGGCGGCATGATCGTCCTCGACGAGGATGACTGCATGGTGAACATGGCCCAGTACTTCATCCACTTCACCCAGGAAGAGTCCTGCGGGAAGTGCGTCCCCTGCCGCGTCGGCACCAAGCGGCTCAAGGAGATCCTGGACCGGATCACGAAAGGACAGGGCCGTCCCGACGATATCGAGCGGCTCGAGAAGTTGAGCGCAGGCATCAGGAACACCTCGCTGTGCGGGCTCGGCCAGACCGCCCCGAACCCGATCCTGTCGACCATCAAGTACTTCCGCGAGGAGTACGAGGTCCATATCCGCGACAAGAAATGCCCGGCCAAGGTCTGCAAGGCCCTTCTGACCTATTCGGTCGACGAGAAGCTCTGCAAGGCCTGCGGCGCCTGCCTGCGGGCCTGCCCTGCGGGCGCGGTCACGGGCGAAAAGAAGGTCCCCCACAAGATCGACCCGGCCAAGTGCATCCGCTGCGGGAGCTGCTTCGATGTCTGCAAGTTCAAGTCGGTGATGCGGGATTAGAAAACCCGACGCGGAGACGCGGGGACGGGGAGACACGGGGAAAGGGCAGCTTCGTTTTCACCACGGAGTACACCAAGGACACCGAGAACGACGACGATAAATAAATTTTATTTATGAATTCCTCTGTGCTCTCTGTGCCCTCTGTGGCAAAATGTTTTTGACGTACCAGCGAGGTAGCCATGGTATCACTCACCATAAACGGAAAGAAGTTCAGCGTCCCGGCGGATCTCACGATCCTGGAAGCGGCGCGGCGGAACGGGATCCAGGTCCCGACCCTGTGCCACCATCCGCAGCTCACGCCCTTCGGCGGCTGCCGGCTTTGCATCGTCCAGGTCAAGGGCATGCCCAAACCCGTTGCGTCCTGCACCACGTCGGTGTCCGAGGGGATGGAGGTCGCGACCTCGACGCCCGAGATCGAGGACTACCGGAAGATGGTGCTGGAACTGATCCTGTCCGACCACCCTAACGACTGCATGACCTGTGAAGCGACCGGCAGCTGCGCCCTGCAGGAGCTTGCCTACACGTACGGCGTCCGGGGAGAAGAATACGCCGGAGAACGGCGCCTCTATCCGAAGCGCGACGGAAATCCCTTCATCGAGCGTGACCTCGAAAAATGCGTCATGTGCGGCCGGTGCGTCAAGGTCTGCGACGAGGTGCAGGGCGTCGAGGCCATCGACTTCGGCTACCGAGGGTTCAAGTCCAAGATCTGCACCACCTACGAGGACCAACTGGACTGCGAGTTCTGCGGCCAGTGCGTATCGGTCTGCCCCACCGGCGCGCTCACCGGAAAGCAGTGGGCCCACCGGGGCCGGTACGAGGGCGTCCGCGAAGTGGACACCACCTGCCCCTACTGCGGCACCGGCTGCACGGTCACTGCCCACGTGAAGGGCAACGAGATCGTCCGGATCTCGTCGAAGCCCTGGACGCCGAACGAGGGCTGGCTCTGCGTCAAGGGGCGGTTCGGGTACAAGTTCGTGAACAGCCCCGACCGCCTGACCAAGCCCCTCATCCGGCGCGCCAGCGGCGAGTTCGAGGAGACCACATGGACCGCGGCCATGGAATACACCGCGGCCTGGCTCAGGAAGATCAAGGAGATGCACGGCGCCGACGCCATCGGCGGCCTTTCCTCGGCGCGCTGCACCAACGAGGAGAACTACCTTTTCCAGAAGTTCATGCGCGCGGCAATCGGCACCAACAATGTCGACCACTGCGCCCGACTCTGACACTCCCCCACGGTGGCCGGTCTGGCCGCCATCTTCGGCTCCGGCGCCATGACGAACTCCATCCGGGAGATCGAGGGCATGGAGGTCATCTTCATCGTCGGCTCCAACACCAAGGAGACCCACCCGGTCATCGCGAACCGCATGATCAAGGCTTACCGCAAGGGCGCCAGGATCATCATCGCCGACCCGCGCAAGGTCCCGATGGTGAAGTTCGCCGAGGTGTTCCTCAGGATACGGCCGGGCACGGACATCGCGCTGCTGAACGGCATGGCCCACGTCATCCTCAAGGAGGGACTGCAGAACGACGAGTTCATCAAGGAGAAGACCGAGGGGTTCGATGCCTGGAAGCGTTCGCTCGAGGACTTCACCCCCGAGAAGGTGAAGCTGATCACGGGCGTGCCCAAGACGGACATCGTCAAGGCTGCGCGGATGTACGGCGGCTCCCGCAAGGCAGGCATCTTCTACACCATGGGCATCACCCAGCACACCTGCGGCACGGACAACGTGCGGGCCATTGCGAACCTCGCGAGCCTCACCGGGAACATCGGCAGGGAATCCACGGGCGTGAACCCCCTCCGCGGCCAGAACAACGTGCAGGGCGCGTCGGATGCCGCGTGCCTCCCGAACGTCCTCCCCGGATACCAGCGGGTGGACATCACCGAGGTGCGCCAGAAGTTCGAGCAGGCTTGGGGCGTCACCATTCCCGCCAAGCGCGGACTGTACGCGACCGAGATGATGAACGCAGCGACGGAGGGCGACCTCAAGGCCCTGTACATCATGGGCGAGAACCCCATCCTGACCGATCCCAACCAGCACCACACCATCAAGGCGCTGAAGAACCTCGAGTTCCTCGTGGTGCAGGACATCTTCATGACCGAGACAGCGCGTTACGCCCACGTCGTGCTTCCCGCTGCCTGCTCCTTCGAGAAGGACGGCACCTTCTCCAATACCGAGCGCCGGGTGCAGCGCGTGCGCAGGGCGGTCAATCCTCCCGGCGAGGCGCGGGACGACCTGTCCATCATCAGGGACCTTTCGAAGGCCATGGGATACCCGATGGATTACCGGTCGCCGGAGCAGGTGTTGGAGGAGTTCGGCAGGCTCTGGCCCGCCATGGGCGGCATCACCTATGACCGGATAAAATCACGCGGCATTGCCTGGCCCTGTCCAACGAAGGACCATCCGGGCACGGAGTTCCTGTACAAGGACGGGTTCGCCAAAAAGATCCCCTTCATGCCCATCGCCTTCAATCCCCCGGCGGAAGTCGTCAACCGGGACTACCCCTTCATCCTGACCACGGGCAGGAACCTCTACCAGTACCATTCCGGGTCCATGACGCGTCAGGTCAGGGCCATCGAGGAGCACGCCGGCGAGGCCTATGTGGAGCTGAACCCGGTGGACGGCGCGAAGCTCGGGATCGCCCATGGAGACCTCGTGAAGGTCAGCTCAAAGCGCGGGGAAATAGAGATCAAGGCACGGTTCACGCGGAGGGTCTCCGAAGGCACGGTCTTCATCCCCATGCACTACCGCGAAGCGGCCGCCAACGTGCTGACGAACGACGCCCTGGACCCGGATGTGAAGATCCCCGAGTTCAAGGTCTGCGCCGTGAAGGTCGTCCTGGCGGAAAAGCATTCGAGCGAAGAGGTCCTCTCGGGCAGGTAGTAGCGTTTCGAGGAGAACATTCGAATAATAAAAAGAGGCAGCGTTTCCGCTGCCTCTTTTTTATTTCTGATGCACAGGTTGTCCTGTTTGCAGGACCGGGTGCTAATCTTCGTCCGGCACCTCGTAGTACTTGTTCACGGCGTCGGGGTCCATATAGGGGTTCGACGGCTTGCCCTGCTTGATCAGGTACTCCGAGCTGAACGCCGGGATCACCCCCTGCGAACCGTTGTCCGGCGTGATCATGAAGCGGTAGGAAACGAGCTGGCCAACAGTGTTCATCATGTGCTCCCAGCCCTTCTTGAAGAACCCGCAGTCGTCATTGAAGCAGACCCACAGGAACGTGGTGCCCCACTCCAGGTGCCGCGCGTCCATCTTCTCCATCACTGCCTTGCAGTGCGGACAGGTCGGCGCTTCCTTGATCTGGTATCCCTCTTCCATCGTCATGCCGCAGCTCCTCCGAATCGTATTGATAGGATTATACGACTCCGGAAGACTGCAATGCAACAACGAACTTAGTAGTTCTCCGACGCCAGCTCGAAGTAGTCCTTTTTGTGGAGGCAGGCGGGGCAGACGTCGGGGGCGTTCGTGCCTTCATGGAAATGGCCGCAGTTGCGGCATTTCCAGACCGACGGTTTGTCCTTCTTGAACACCTTCCCCTTCTCCACGTTCTCAAGGAGCTTCCGGTACCGCTTCTCGTGCTGGACCTCGACCTTTGCGATGGCGCGGAACGCCGCTGCGACATCCCTGAACCCCTCCTGCTCCGCCACGTCGGCAGAGCCCGGATACAGCTTTGTCCACTCCTCGTTCTCCCCTTCGGCCGCGGCCTTCAGGTTCTCGGCCGTGGTCCCGATGCGGCCCGCCGGAAACGTGGCCGTGAATTCCGCCATGCCGCCCTCAAGGAATTTGAAGAAACGCTTGGCGTGCTCCTTCTCGTTGTCCGCGGTCTCCAGAAAGATGGCCGAGATCTGCTCGAACCCTTCCTTCTTCGCCACGCTGGCAAAAAAGGTGTAGCGGTTCCTGGCCTGCGACTCGCCGGCAAAGGCGGCCAGCAGGTTCTTTTCGGTCTTCGATCCCTTGAAACTCATAATTACCTCCTCAGAGTATGAATCGTAGTGCTACACTTTCACCGCAGAGGACGCGAAGGACGCAGAGAACTCCTTGAACTACAACACATTAAACTCTTTCCCAGTTCCCTCCCCCTCTGCGACCTCTCAAAATTCTCTTCTTTGAATCTATCCAGGCTTTCCCGTGTGCACTCACCGTGTGCGGCGGAGCCGCCCGTGGTTCATTCCGTCTCCTGCCTTCCTACCGCATCAGCCGTGCCAGCTCAGCACGGGCGAAGAAAATGTCCAGACGCGCCAGGATCCAGTAGCTGGTCCGTTCCTTGATCCTCTGCAGCAACGGACGGGCCTTCCACGCATCGAGCATTATCCTGTCCGCCTGCAGGAGGTCTTCCTCGAAATCTGCCCGCGCCCGGGCAGCCAGGCCCCCGTCGCTCACGACCGCGACCAGTTCATAGTTGATCCTGCCGCTCCGGATGTCCATGTTCGCCGAGCCCGCGATCACGGTGTCGTCGATCACCGCAAGCTTGGCATGGAGCATGGTCGGCCGGTATTCCCAGACCTCCATCCCGGCGCGCAGCAGCCTGCCGTACAGCCCGTGCGCCGCCCACTGTGCCACAGCCACGTCGCTTTTCTGGGGGACCAGGAGCCGCACCCGCACACCGCGCATGACCGCGCGCTTCAGCGCCCGCAGGGTACGGCCGTGCGGATAGAAGTACCCCATGGCAAGGTCAATGCTCCGGTTCGCCCCGCCGATGAGACGGCGATAGGCCCTGCGCACAGTCTGCCGGGAGTCTTCGGGCCCGCTCTCCAGGAACTGCACGGTACCGGCGGCAGGCTCCTGTTCTGCCGGGGCGCGCCGGGACGACAGGACTGTCTTGAACACCGGCAAACTGGCCCGCGTCCACATGCGGTCGAAGGACTGCCTGACCCGCTGCACCTCGCGACCTTGTATCTCGATCGCGTTGTCCCGCCAGGGCGGTCGGCCCTCTCTTCCATGAAAGTATTCGTCGGCGATGTTCAGCCCGCCGATAAAGGCGGTCCGGTCATCCACCAGCACGAGCTTCCGGTGGTTCCGGAAGAGGAACAGACCCCGCGAGACCGGCCGGAAGCGGCGCACCAGGCCGCCGGCGTCCTGCAGATCAGCCCAGAAATCCGCCGGGAGGGACCACGACCCTACGGCGTCCACCAGCACCATGACCCGCACGCCCCGCCGGGCCGCGTTCACCAGCCGCCCCCGGAGATCCCGGCCTGTCCCGTCGTCGGCGTAGATGTACATCTCAAGCACGACGCAGAAAACGGCGCGGTCGATGGCGTTGAACATCGCGGGGAAGACCTCAGTGCCGTTCTTGAGAAGGCGGATGGAGGGCATAAAGAACCATTGAAAAATGAAGACCGAAGATTGAAAATCGGGAAACGCGGACCGCAGAGCGCTTGATCAAAGGCGCAGGCTCCCTGCCCTCAAAACCTTCAACTTAAAAACGTGTGAGCGCTATGCATTCTCGAAAGTGTACTCCACCTTCACCTTCATGTCCTTCCGGAGCGAGTGGTAGACGGAGCAGTACTTCTCCTGGGACAGGGAGATCGCCCGCTCGATCTTCTTCGCGGTGAGGCCGCCGCCTTTCACGCTGATGACCATATCGATGGAGGTGTAGTACTGGGGGGGCGTGGGGTTCCGCTCCCCCATGATGTCCATCTTGTAGGATTTGATATCGCACTTCATCTTCTTGAGGAAGGACACCATGTCGATCCCCATGCAGCCGGCCACGGACAAGAGCAGCGTCTCGGTGGGCGAGCATCCCCACTGCTGCTGAGCGTCGTACTCGACCTCATATCCGCGGTTGGTCCGGCCGACAAAGATCAGTTCCTTGTCCCAGGTGAGCGTCGCCTTGTTCACCTGCGAGACCTTCGTTTTGTAGCCCTCAAGCCCGCCCTCAAGCTCACGAACTTCGTTCTCTTCCGACATGCATGGCTCCTTATAGAAAGATTGCGGCAATGGTCCGCTCCGGATTATTCGAGTTTCTTACTCAGCAGGTCCATCGCTTCATTTTCCTTCCCCTCCTCAACCTTCAGGACATAGGTCTTGATTGCAGCGGGCTCCAGGCCGAGGGAAAAAGCGTCGTACGTCGCGCGGATCCCGAAGGAGCCCAGGTAGCCGACCAGGTCGAGCATGAGGGAATCGTCGAAGCCCTGTCCCGTGTCGCCCCGGAGGACGTCAACATAGGAAATGTCCTCTGCACCCGTCGTCTCATCGGGCGAGCCGTCCTTCCAGATCTCGCCGTACGCCCAGCCCTCGTCTTCCTTGTCTTTTCCGTGGTCTGACATTTCCTGCATATTAAAGAAGTGCTGCAAGCCTGTCAAACAAAAATAACCGGCTCCGGGGGGCCCATCACGGTCAGCGCCAGGGAGACGCTACATCCCACAAATCCCATAAAGAAAAATCCCATAAAGACGGTTGCGTCGGGGCAAAAAATCGGCTACAATCGGGGCACTGTTGACTGATTCGTGACCTGCTATTCCATTTTTGGAGGAGGTTCTTCATGCGGATCATAGGTTTGCTGGCGCCGACACTTGCCGTCATCATATTCCTGTCCCTCTGCCCCGAGGCTTTTGCGGCTGCAGCCGCTGACGCTGCTCCGGTGGAAGTCGACTGCTCCAAATGCCACGCCGGCCTCGTCGTCAGGATGAAGGTCGTGCACTCCGCGGTCGAGATGGGCTGCCCGTCCTGCCATACCGGCATCGCCGATGCCCTCAAGGTCCCTCATAAGAAGACCAACACGATCACCAAAGGGCTGTCAGCTGAGCAACCCGAGCTTTGCTACGGCTGCCATGACCGGGCCAAGTTCACGAAGAAGACCGTGCACGCCGCCGTGGGGATGGGCTGCACCGGATGCCACAACCCCCATGCCGGCAACAACGAAAAGCTGCTCGTCGCCGCGGTTCCCGATCTCTGCTTCAACTGCCATGACAAAGGCGAATTTTCCCGGAAGAACGTCCATGCCGCGGTCCAAATGGGCTGCCTGACCTGTCACGACCCCCACTCGTCCGACAATCCCGGCATCCTCGTGAAAAGCCCCTATGAAGTATGCCTCGATTGCCACGATCAGGTGAAAAAGGCCCCCCACGCCATCGCGGGATTTGGCAAGGCCGGTCATCCGCTCGGCGGAGAAACATCGTCGAAAAGCAAAAGTAAGAAGCCTGCCAAGGACCCCAAGCGTGCAGGGAGGGTCTTCTCCTGCGCGAGCTGCCACAACCCGCACAGCTCTGACGACATAAAGCTCTTCCGGTATCCGGCAAAGACAGCGATGCAACTGTGTTCCAATTGCCACAAGTATTAAGGTCTTGGTGAGCGCCGGAGGCGTCCCGTGAACAACCGTGAAAAGGTCCTCATCATCATCAAGCGGTTGAAAAAAGAATACGCGGGAACGCCGCTGACCGCTCTCCGTTTCTCCACGCCCTTCGAGCTCCTGGTGGCAACGATCCTTTCTGCCCAGACCACGGATGTGCAGGTGAACAAGGTCACACCCGGCCTGTTCAAGAAATACCGGGGCATCGAGGACTTCGCGAAGGCAACAGCGGAGCAGATCGCCCGGGACATCAACTCCGTCAATTTCTTCAACAACAAGGCAAAGAGCATCCAGAAGGCCGCGGTCATGATCCTCGAACAGTTCGGCGGCGAGGTCCCCCGGACCATGGAAGAGCTCGTCACCCTTCCCGGCGTCGCGCGCAAGACCGCGAATATCGTCCTGTCCTCAGCTTTCGGCGTCAATGAAGGCATCGCCGTGGACACCCACGTGAAACGGCTGTCCTACCTCCTGGGGCTGACGAAGCACACCGACCCCGTCAAGATCGAGCAGGACCTCCTGGCCATCACCCCGCAGAAGCAATGGGCGGACCTCTCCCATCTCCTGATCTACCACGGACGGGCCGTCTGCCAGGCCCGGAGACCCAACCACGCCGAGTGCGTCCTCTACGACATCTGCCCGTCGAAGAACATCTGATCTTTCCCCTGAAACAAGCCGGAACACGAATCGTTCTAGACTGGATTAACAGGATCGACAGGATGTTGAATCCTTTCCATCCTGAGAACGGTTGTTTGACACTGATCAAATCGGATAAGCGTCGGATAACGGCGGATTTTTCCTGACAGGCGATTCACCCGGCAGGTGAACGCATTGCCTTAGATGGTATACGCTTTTATCATGGCGTTAATCCGCCTCTTCCGCGGCTGAATGCTCTTTCTCGGTTGATCCGATCTTATCCCCTGATCCTGTCAAAATAATTGATTGTTCCTGCCCGTCCAACTTAGGTGTATAGTATAGTAGTTGGTCAAACGAAAAAGAGGTATCAGCCATGGCTCAGAACGATAAACCGCTTCCCAAACCGCCTTCAACGCCTTTCGGCCGCAAGCGGGCCGGAGAGCAGCGCGAAGAACAGGGGCCGCTCACGGCAGACCGCATAGCAGCGGCCATGGTGGAAGGAAAAATAGAAGAATTCCTGAAGAAGGAAATGCCCGACAGTGAGCACGCCAGGAAACTCGCGGATATGATGATGGGGATGTCCGGGATGATGCCTGGAGGGGCGGGATTTTCACCTGATCAGCCCGCTGCAGCATCACACCAGGGAGAGACGCCGTCGTCACCTCAGCAGGAGGTCCCCGCGGAGGTCGTGAAAATGGTCCAGGCCGGAGATGTGAAAGGGCTCATGGACATGCTTCGGCAGGAACACTTGAATCGCTCGCCTGAAGCAGCTTTCTCCGGCACAGTGGAAACCGCTTCTGCGCCGGAGGCGGATGCTTCGCAGCCCACAGGCATGCCGACCATCGACAAACAACTGATCGACGCCATGATCCAGATCGCCAGGGACAACAGCGTCACCGTGGACTGGATCATCCTGCGGGCGATCAAGGTGTATGTGGAGGAGTATCAGAGGACGGGAAAGCTTTAGAAACAGACGCCGTGGACGGAAAAATTTTCAAGAGTAAACAGGCGCAGATCAAAACCAATTCATAAAGCTGTCATGGAATAAAGGAGGCAATGAATGGGCGTTGAGGAGAATAACAGGAACGAAATCCTTTCCCGGATGGCTGCAGATATCTTTGCGAAGTCGAAGGGAGGCGAAGAGCTGTCATCCAAGATCCATCGTCTCCGCGATGAAATAAAAAAAATGACGGTGAGTGGAGATACCATATTCGGAAAATTCCGCGAACTCGTGGAATCATTCCGGGAAATCATTCCTGAGGAGAAACAGCGTTATACTGCCGCTATCAAAGCGTTGTCGACAACCTCGAAGCTAAGCCGGCAAGAGATCGTTAAGGCCGTCAACAATCAGCTTGAGGAGCTTAAAATACTCGAGAAGGGCTTACTGCTTACCGGCCCAGGCTGGCGCGACGAGCTTAAGGCCATGGAAGCCAAGTCGCAGGAGATGAGAGACGAGATATCGAGCCTGCGTGAAAAAATCGGAACGCTTGAGAGCGAAGAAAAAGGGCTCCTCAACGGCATTACGGCACGGAAAAAGGAGATGGAACTCGTTGAGAAGGCCGTGGGGGAGCTCTTTACGGATATCGGGGCGGAAATAACCTCTATCAAAAATAAGGTTGAGGAATTTACTGCTGAACGTGCGGCCTCTCGGCCGGTCCTGCCCAAGGAATTTGTTAAACGTGATATTCCCCGCGAGGAAAAGGGAGGCGACAAGCAGAAAATCGAAATCAGTGAGCCTTCTGAGCCGCAGGATACGGAATTTCAGAAAAAATGCCTTATGTGCGGGGGTCGAATGCACCTCCACAGTAAGGAGGGAATGTGGCTGTGTTATTCCTGCGCATACGAAGAGTTACTAGATGATGAAGCTCAGGGTAAAAGCGATGAGAAAGGTGAACATACGAACGCACCTAAACCCACCCCGGCTTCTGCCGTCCCTTTGATACCCCTGACTTCCAACGAATACCGGGAATCCAAAAAGTGGTCATCACCGTCCACTGGCCAGCAATCGTCCAAAAAAAAGACTTGCCCGGCCTGCGGCAAGAAAATGCATTGGTACCCGATGGAGAAGGCCTGGCGGTGCTCCTCCTGCGAATACGAGAGAAGGATTTAAACGAAACATGGTGCGTTGGTGTTTGAAAAGATACTTTTCCTACAGACTCGTTATATTGATAATAATTCCCAGCATGAGTGATTGAGATGCATACGATTCCAGTATTTCGTAAAAATGATCGTTACAAGAGAAGCAGTTATCGTGCCTACAACTGGAAAATGCCTCTAACATATGATTCTTGCATCTGGATGAAAGTTGGCAAGATTGATTTATTGGATGAGGCTGTTCTTCGTGAAATACCAAGCAACGATTGTTCTATCCGAATATTAGATATTGGTTGTGCGACGGGAAGACTCCTTTTTAAATTAGCAGGCCATGGCTATACAAATTTATCAGGTGTTGATCTAGCTCCTCGTATAATTGAAGTAGCCCGAAAAAAATTATCCAATGTTAAAGTGAATCTGGATTTGAAAACTGCAGATTCTGAAGACGATTTATCATGTCCTGATAATTCTTTTGATATTATTACACTTACCGGGGTCATTCATCATTTTTATCGTTTAAACGATGCTCTAAAAGAAGCTTACAGGGTTCTTGATAAGCAAGGTAAATTGATAATTTTGGACCCCTGGTTTCCAATCATAATAAGACAGATAGTCAATGCATGGTTGTATTTTTTTCCACATGATGGAGACTTCAGATTCTACACACCTAAGGGAATTGATAAAACACTTACAAAAATTGGTTTGGAGAATATTCGATACCGCAGAATAGGTATCTGGGCCTATGTAATAACAGGTGAAAAAATATGTTGAAGACCATAATCATGTATGCGTGTATAACAATCGCATGCGCCGGAGCTCGCTGAACCAAGTGTGAATGCGTAGCTCAGGGTATTTAAAGCGCGAGGCCGGTGATGCCCAACGTTACCTTTTCAAAAATCCCTGCACCTGCTTCTTGATCTCCAGATGATGCACCGGAATGTTCGGCACGTCCTTGTTCCCGGGAAGCGCCAGCACATGGATGAACGCGGGCCCTTTCCGGGGGCTCTTCATCAATTCGACCAGTTCCTTCTCACTCGCCGCTTTCACCGTGTCCCTGAATCCGAATCCCCGAGCAACAGCTTCAAGATCAACGCATGACGCAGCGAGCGTCGGCTGATTTCCCGTTGACCCATAGGCGCCGTTGTCGATGGCCACGATCGTCAGGTTCTCAGGCGCGGCAGCAGCGACTGTTGCAAGCGTGCCGGGATTCATCAGCAGGCTGCCGTCGCCGTCGATGATGACGACCTCTTTGCGCGAAGAGAGCGCGATGCCGAGTCCGATCGGGGTTGCCATGCCCATGCTGCCGAGCATGTAGAAGTTCGACGGCTGGTGCTTGATCGCGTACAGTTCCTTGGACGGCCATCCGAGGTTGCTCACCACGGCCTTGCCTTCAAGGTCCGGCGCGATAATCCTGATGATATCGTATCTGGTCAGCGACGGCGCCGATACGTGGGATTCTTCAACCGTTATGTTCTTAAATCTACACTCTGAACTCTGTACTTTGAACTCTGTACTCTGTACTCTGCACTCTGAATTCTCCCACACCGCCGGGCTCATCAGGAAAGCGTGGATCCTGTTCTTTTCGTAGAGATAGGGCAATTCCCGTTCCAGCGCAGAGAGCTCATCCTGCGTATTGATGTCGGTATAGGTGATCCCCGCTCCTGCCAGGATATCCGGGAGCTTCCGGCCCATGGGGAACTGCGCCTCGATCTTCTCCTGGTACACGCCCCGCCGGCTCACGAACAGAGCGAGCGGCAGCTCATAAAACTGGGTAAGCGACAACAGCGCGTTGATCATGTTCCCGATGCCCGAACTCTGGACGAACAGGGCCGGACGCCTGCCTGCCAGGGCGGCGCCTGCGCAGATCCCCACCCCCTCTTCCTCCCTCGTCAGCGGAAGGTGATGGAACTCCCTGCCGACCATCTCGAGCAGGGTCTTGATCTTCTCGCAGGGAAGCGACGCGGTGAAGTCCACGCCGTTCTTCTTGAGGACCGTTATGAACTTTTCTTCAGGTCGTTGCACAGCAGCTCCTCGATCTCTTTTTCAGTGATATTCTTGGAAACGAGCCGCGGTTCGAGGCACGGCACCTTATTGTCCGGCGCCAGCCTCTTCTCGCCGCCGCCGGTGATGTTCAGCAGGACCAGCTCGTAGGAACGGACCGCGCCGTTTCGCACCGCCTGCTGCAAAGCGGCAACGGACACCCCGGCGGCAGGCACGATGTCCGACCCCTCGGTGCGCTCGAACAGGTCCATGGCGGCATATACCTCGTCGTTCGTTATGCCGTGCATGCTCCCTCCCGTGGCCAAGAGCGCGTCGAACACTCCCCCCTTGATGCTGTAGGCAGGATAGCGCGTGGACAGCACTCGCGTCGTGATCATCGGGATCAGGGCCGGGTCCAGGTCCGCCTTCGCGAGAGCCCGCTCCTTCCGCGCCCAGGCCTTCGCCATCGGCGCGAACGGCAGGTTCTGGCCCAGGTGCAGGATTGGCAGGCGCGACCCGAACCGCCCATCCGCGAGGAACCGCTCGGCCATCTCCCACACGCCGATGGCCCCGGCGCCGCTGCCCACGGCCTGGAAGTACCGGTCCGGCAGCCGCTTCATGACCGAAACGGCTTCGAGCAACACCAGGCCCAGGCCGTCACGCTTCGCGATGTTCTTGACGCCTCCCTCGAAGGGAAAACCCGTCACCTGCGCGATCCGGCGCGCCACGTCGATCGAGTCCGCGTAGTCCCCGTCGGCCACGGCAACCGTGGGGACGCCCGTGGAATGCCTGAGATACCACATCTCGGACAGGCACATGCGCGGCACAATGATGACCACGGGATAGCCTGAGATTGCCGAGAGGTGGGCAAAGGCGCGGGCCGTGTTCCCGGCCGATGCCACGATCAGGCCTTCGATGCCGTTCTCCCGCGCGTTCTGGAGCACCACCGCGGCCTCGAACTCCTTGAACGTGCAGGTCTGGAGCCCCGCGCCCTTTTCCGGCCAGTACCCGTTGAAGGCGATGTACAGGTTCTCAAGCCCGAGCTGGACGGCCAGGCCGCGGGATCGGTACACGACCGGGCCCGGCTGCGCCAGGTCAGGGGAATGCACGGGCAGCCAGTTGAAGCGCCAGATGCCCTCGCCGCCCTGCTCGCTGAACCGCGCGTTGTAGTCGGTGACCAGCAGCGCGTCGGCACAATGTTCGCAGAAGGCGCAGTAAGAGTTCTCGAGGACCTTGCCGCAATTCCTGCAGCGTATGGAAAAATGGCTCATGATTTGAATCACGCGGGTAGGAGGGTAGGAAGGTACGAAGGTAGGATAAAAGCCAACGCCCCCATTCTACATTCTTCCCTTCTTACCCTCTTACCTTCTTTCCTTCGTCCTCTGCGAGCTGCTCTGCCACCAGCTCCATGATATCGGTGATCCTGATCTGCCTGTCATGCCCCTGCATCGCCTCGTTCACCTTGGCGTAGCACGCCGGGCAGGACAGGATCAGCCGGTCGGCCTTCTTCGCCACGGCCTCGTCGATCGTCTGCCTTCCCATCTTGATGGCGTTCTCATGGAACACCTTCCGCGCGGCGCCGCCGGAACCGCAGCAGCGAGAGTTCAGGCCGTGCCGTTCGAACTCGAGCAGCGTGAGACCGGGGATGCTTTTGAGCACCTTGCGGGGCTCCTCGATCACGCCGACGCCCCTGCTCAGGTAGCACGGGTCATGGTAGATCACCCGTTCGCGAAGTTCCTTGTTCAGCTTAAGCTTCCCCGCTTTGATCGAGGAGGCGACGAACTGTGATATATGCCGGATCGCGAAGGGCAGTTTCTGCCCGTAGATCGCCGGCCAGTCGCGCGACATGATGTTCACGCAGCAGGGACAGGAGCAGACGAGGGTCTTGACGCCCCTGGCCCGGTAGCCTTCCACGAGCCGCATGACCAGGTCCTCGAGCAGGTCATGCTGGCCGGTAATGAAGAGCGGGAACCCGCAGCAGACCTCTTCTTCAGGCGGCAGCATGGTAAAGGGATCGCCGATGGCGCCCAGCACCAGCGCGTCGCCCCGGACCATGGGCTGCGCCTCGTAGGCGCCGGTGCATCCGGCATAGTAGGCAATAT
>Ga0102851_10001136_pt1 | contig 14789 bp, 12 predicted proteins | sample Mud3Dept3metaG_FD_79558 | JGI IMG/M metagenome (GOLD analysis project Ga0102851, IMG submission 79558) | Freshwater wetland microbial communities from Ohio, USA, analyzing the effect of biotic and abiotic controls - Mud 3 Core 4 Depth 3... | ecosystem: Environmental > Aquatic > Freshwater >... | reverse complement strand
TACCAGCGCCCACGGGTCTCGCCGGCGATCTGGTCCTCGGTGAAGACCTGCGCGCCGTCGGGGAAGTGACCGCAGAAGATGACCGCGTAGGTCCACAGGTTGCGCATCAGGTTTGCGGTGAGGTTTGCGAGCAGCACCGGCAGAAACCACGGGCCGGCGAGCAGTGGCCACATCACGTAGTCCTTCGCCAACTGCTTGCCGGCCTTGCGACCGATGCCGCCGAGCTTGCCGCGGACGTCGGCGAGTGTGATCTCGCCGCGACGCAATGCCCCGAGGTCGATGTCGTGCATGGCGACTCCCCACTGGAACAGAGTCGCCAGGACGACGTTGTAGAAAGGCTGCGCGAGATACACCGGTTTCCACGGCTGCTTCTCGCTGATCCGCAGGATCTCGTAGCCGACGTCGCGATCACGGCCCATCACGTTCGTCCACGTGTGGTGGACGACGTTATGCGAGTGCTTCCACTGGTCGGCCGGGCAGACGATGTCCCACTCCCACGTCGAGGAGTGGATCTCGGGATCCTGCATCCAGTCCCACTGGCCATGGATCACGTTGTGCCCGATCTCCATGTTCTCGAGGATCTTCGAGAGGCCGAGCGATGCGGTCCCGACGCCGATGACGCCAAGGAATAGCGGGAACACCGGCATCAACGGCAAGCTCGCATAGATGAGCAGGCGACCACCGAGCGCCATGCTCCGCTGCACGCTGATCGCGCGACGGATGTAAGCGCGATCGGACTCGCCGAGGCTCGCCTTGACCTCGCGCTGGATCGCATCGAGCTCGCGACCGAAGTCCTCGATGTCAGCGTCGCTGATCGAGACGGGAAGTGTGTGAGTCATGAAGGTCCTTTCGCTCAGAGCGCGAGCTCGACATCACCGGCTGCCGCGCACACGCAGATCTGGACGCGCGAGCCGGGCTCATCGATCCGTTGGCCTGTGCGTAGGTCGCGGACGCAGCCCGCTGTCAGCGTTGCATCGCAGGTGTGGCAGATGCCCATGCGGCATCCGTGGGGGGCGCTCACGCCGGCGTCTTCGGCGATGCGCAAGAGAGGTGTGCGGCCGTCGGAGATTGCTGAGACGCGGCTCGATCGGAATCGGACGTGGCCTCCGCTCGCGTTCGGTTCTGCCGGTGCGTGTGCTGCCATGAAGCGTTCGATGTGCAGTGCATTGATGAACGTCACCGCGTCGAGCAGCGACGCGGGCCCGCAGGCCCAGGTCTCGCGTGTCCCCCAGTCGGGGACCAGCTCGTCGAGGCGCTCGCGGCAGAATCGGCGACGATCGTGCGAGCTCAGCACGACATGGAGCCGATAGCCCGGATGCGCCCCAGCGATGTCGCGAAGCTCGTCGGCGAAGATCACGTCCTCGGCAGTCCTCGCGTAGTGAACGTGCATGAGGTCGGGCATCGCCTGCCGTGCCGCGAACGTCCGCAGCATGCTCATGAGCGGCGTGATGCCGCTGCCGCCGGACACGAACAGGACGCGGCCGCCCGAGGGAAGCCCGAAGTCGCCCTCCGGGAGTCCGAGCGTCAAGTAGCTGCCAGGCTTCGCGTGCGCGAGTGCGTTCGATACCCGACCTTGTGCGCTCACCGTGATCGTGATGCAACCGTCGTCGCGATCCGCCGACGACGAGATCGAGTACGTGCGCGTCGCGATGCGCCCATCGATCGCCAGCCCGACACGGATGTGCTGCCCTGCGACGTGAGCCTGCCATCTGCGACCTGGCCGGAGCGTCAGGGTGCTGACTTCGGGCGTCTCCTTGGAGACCCCTTCGACGCGGGCCTGCAGCGTGTGGCTCGCCGAGAGTGGGCGGATCAACCCGACGTAGTGCGACGGCGACAGCGGCGTGGCGACGAGGCCAGCGATGTCCGCCAGGCGCGCCCAAAGCAATGTAGCGCTTCTCATTGAGTCAATGATGACTGTAACAGTGATAACTGTCAAGGTCGCGGCGAGATGCAGATCAGGTCGCCTCAAGTCGTTCTGATCACCCTGTCTCAGCGATCGAACGCGCGCGCGAATGCGGCCTTGCGCGCCGGATCCGAGAGGGCATCGAGATGCTCGTCGATGCCCCAACCCTTCTTGTTGCGGACGTGGCGGTCTGCACCGGCGGCCAGGAGCGCGGCGACCACGGCATCACCGTTATTGCGCGCGTCCACGAACGCCCACAGCAGCGCGGTATCCCCGTGAAAGCGATCCACAGCCTCGACATCGGCGCCGAGGTCCAGCAGGTAGTGCAGCGCATCGAGGCCGCCGTGGGTGCATGCGTTCGCGAGCGGGCTGCGTCCCATCGAGTCGAGGGCCGTCAGATCGACCCCATGGGCGTGCAGCACGGAGAGCGCTGCCACCGCATTGGCGCGCGCGGCATTCGCTGCGACCTCCGGCGTCACGTTCACGCCGCGCGCGATCAGGTGCGACACGATGCCGGCCTCCGGGCTGGTCACTCCCTCCTCCATACAGCGCTCGAGGTCCACGTAGCCGCCGCCCGCGATCACGCGCTCGAGCTCGGCGAGGTTCCCACGCTGCGCGGCCGCGATCGCAAGCATGTAGGGCAGAGGCGGTTCCACGCGCCGTCGGATCGGTCGGACCTTGAAGCTGCTCGGCCGCGCAGTACCGCACAACGAGCACTCGCACAGGCCCGTCGCGTGTAGCCCGGTCACCACTTCGCGCGTCGCCTCGTCGATGGAGGCGTCGCTGATCTGCAGCACCGCGTCCTCCGCCCCCACGCGCGGAACGATCACTTCGCTGGATGAGTGGACCGCCACTACGTCGCCCGCTGCGACGCCGAGGATGTAACCGCGCCGCTGAGGCGCATAGAGCTTCTCGACGTGGGGGCGTTTGGCGGTGACGCGCTGCCCGTGCGCACCGAACAGCTCCGTCACCGCGTCCCAGCACGCCGCGAGCGCATGCTCGTACCAATGGTAGCCGCACGCCGCGCCGAGCGGCCAGTGCTCGTGGAAGACGAAGGCCACGCCGCCGGCGCTCGCCGCATCGCAATCGACCTCGATCACGTCGTCGAGCGCCTCCCAGACCGTCAGTTCCGCCGCGCTCGCCAGGTTCTCGACGAGATAGCCATTGATGATGTCGAGGACCGCGTATGCCAGGGTCTCGGCATCGTCCTCGCCGAGCGTCGTTCCTCTCGTCGCGGGCTTCGACGTGATGTTCAGCACGGATCCACTCATGGCGCCTCGACGGTGAGCTCGGTGAGCGAGCGCAACACGGTGGTCATATCATGCGCCTGCCCGAGGTCAGGCGGTCAACGCGAGGCGGCGTCGGCACAGGACGCGCGCCGTCATCGCTCGGGGGCCGCGTGGTCGTGACCGACACCGATGTCGAGATTCTCGATCCCGTGTCGTTCGAGCCTGCCAAGGACGTCACCATTGCGACGTCCACTCCGGCCCTCGATGCGGTCGCGCCGTTCACACCGCATGAAGCCGACGACGATCGATCTCCCTGAGTACCTCGTCAAAGAGTTCCAAGGACGGGCTACATCGCGTCGCTGGAATCTGCCGGCTTCAGAGGGGGCTCGCCCACTGGGTTCGCAAGTACCGGTCAGCGTCTGCGATATGATGCGGCGATGCGGACGACTTCGGCTGTCCTGGTCTGCCTTGCGGCGTGCACGTCGATGCCGTTCCAGAGGAAGAACTCCGGCGGGGGCTATCAAGCGCCGCCGGGCGAGAACGAGCAACATTGGGAGAAGGGCGCAGTCGTCGATTCCTTCGAGGGCTTTCGCTCGTACGTGACGGGGCAAATGACGTCGGACCCCGTGCCGGGGCTCGCGAGCTCGTGTGGCGCGCCGACGAGCGCACACGTGCTGGTCGGCGAGCTCGCTCACACGCTCCCGGGAACCGAGACGGTCTTCGTGTCGACGCACGGCGCGGTGATCGTATCGAGCGGGCAGGTGGTCGCGACAACTGATCCGGTGACCGACTGCGCGCAGCTGCCGTCGGAGATTGTCGCGGTGCATGCGGGCTTCTGGTCGAAGAACACCGCGTTCCCGAATAACCCGCATCAGCTCGTCGTGATCGATCGCGTCGGGACGCAAACGCGGCAGCGCCTCCTCTATCACTGGCCGATCGGCAAGCTGACGGAGTCGTTCAGCTTCGTGATCGCCGACACCGCGACGCCCGACGTCGCGCGGCGGATGAGGATGGGCCGCGAAGGCGAGGAGCTCTATACGGAGCCCTACGGCATCTTTCACTGGGAGTCAGAGCAGGCGCGCTTCGTTCCGGGGCAGAAGATGTCGCGCCCGTCGCGCAAGTCGTTCTGATGTGAAGCGCCAGACCGGTCGACAGCGCCCTGATCCGCATCGGCTTGCATCAACCCCCGGCGCGGGCTCACACACCCATCGACGTCGGGCCTTCGGGGTGGACATCGCTGATGTCGCCGGGTTCGACATCGATGGCCGCGTTGCGCGGCCTGGCGATCCAGATTCGCTGACCGTCTCTCGCGGGCGACAGAACGGTCGGCAGGCCGCGCGACCCGCGGACGCGGTACGTTCGACGCTCGTGCATTCATCGGTGCTCGTCGTGGTCCTGCTCGCCGCCTGTAACCAGGTGTTCGACCTCGATCCGACCTCGCTGGCGCCGCCCGACGAGGACGCCGATACGATCGAGGACGCGCGCGACAACTGCCTGACGACGGCGAACCCGGACCAGACGGACAGCGATGGGGACGGCTTCGGAGACGCCTGCGATCGGTGTCCCAGCCTCGCGACCATGCGCAACCACGACGAGGACGGCGATCGGCGCGGCGACGATTGCGATCCGTGTCCGATCGCGCCCGACCTCGGCGAGGACGCCGATGGCGATGGGGTCGGCGACCGCTGCGAGTTCTATACCGGGCCGGGCCGCACGCGGCTGGTGCTGTTTGATCCGTTCTTCGCGCTCGATCCGGGTTGGCAGACGGCAGGCGTGCCGTGGGCGACTGCGGACGACGCCCTCACGCCGATCTCCACCACCCCATTCGATGATCCGGGCCTCGTGCGCACGGACGTCGCGATCGAGAGCCCGATCTGGAAGGTGGGCGCCGGCGTGATCTCAGCGCGGTCCTGGCAGGCCGGCGACCACTACGGGATCGGCCTGGTCGACGCCGATGGCCTCGTGGCGAGCTGCCAGGTCGTGTGTGATGGCAACGGCTGCACGAGCAGGCTCGCCGTTCGCGACGGCACGATGCTCGTGGCCGCCGTGCTGCCGATCGCCGTGACCGACGTCGTGCTGCTCCGCGGTCAGAACCAGCAGCTGATCTGCCTGACGGCGGGCATCGTGATGGCCGGGCCCGACGTCGCGGGCGGGACGCCGGTGCTGTTCGGCTCGCCCGCGTTCGTGCTGTCGTACTTCGGGGTCTGGCTCGACGGCTGAGCGCCGGGCCACAGGGTGCTGACGTCGAGATCGTCGTCGCTGCGTCACCACACGTCGATGACGCCGACGCACACCGGGGGCGAGCCCGCGCCTTCCGTGCAGTACTGTCCGCTGCCCCACGCGGCAAGGCACTGGTTCCACGCGCCCGGCTCGGCGAGCGCTGGCCGGTTGCAGGTTCCGGAGTTGCCGCAGCACTCGTTGAAGTAAGCCAGCTCGCAGGTGGTGTCCGTCGGCGCGCAGGTCGAGCAGACCTCGTCGGCGATCTGGCTGCAGTAGGTGCCGAACCGCGTCGTCACCTGGAACGCGAACGAGACGCTCGCGCCCCCCTCGGTGACCACGACCGTCGATGCCGTCGTCTCCTGGATCACCTGACCGTTCGCGTTGCGCAGGTCGGCGCGAACCGAGAACGGACCGACGGGCAGGTGGGTGAGCGCACTGCCGTCGGGGCATGCAAAGTCGCGCGTGATCGTCGTGCCACCCGGGTTCGTCGCGTGGACGCGCAACGTGGTCGCGCCGTGGAACTGATTGCACGCCACGGTGGAGCCGCCCGCGAGGATCTGCCAGTTCACTTCGAGGATGCCTGGATTGGCCACGGGATCCTCATCGGCGGGCGGAGCGTCGCTCGGCGGATCGGACGGGCGCTCGTCCTCGAGGTTCGCGCATGCCGATGGCATGTCTCCGCCGTCGAGCTCGCTACAGCTCATGGTCTCGATCGCGCGTTCGCACGCGGCGAGCCGCGGCTCGTCCGCGAGGACGATCTCGTCGCAGACGCCATCGGGGCAGCACGCTGCCATCGCCTTCGCGACGCAGCCGTCCTGGTTCACGGTCGGCTCGCAGATCGCCGCGCGACCGCATGCGGCGTCGGAGATCCGCGAGCAGACCTGGAAGCGGGTCAGCTCGTCGCCGCCGCCGCAGCCGGTGGTCAGCGAGAGAGAGAGGGATAACGTCAGCGAGAGCGACAGGAAGCCAGGCAGGTGGTTCATGCCTCCCAAACGCGGCAGGGGCGACATGTCGCATGAAATCGACCACCCATGCGCAAGTCCGCGAGATCGCGCAACCTAGTCGAGCTTCACGCGACGCTCTGTCGCCCATTGCTTCAGGCCGCTGGCGCGCTTGTCCTCGAGTGCGGTCAGCGCGAGATAACCGGCGCGGACCAGTGCGATCGCACGATCCTTGCCCCTGCCGGTGTCCCACAGGGCCCGGCCGAGCCCGTACTGCACCATCGCGAGCGTGACGCGATCATCGGCGGTGATGGTCGGCAGCGCTTCGCGGAGCTCGAGGGCGCGCTCGAGCGGCGCGACGGCCTCCTGCGCCCGACCGAGATCGACGAGGCAGTCGCCTGTCGACTGCAGCACGCGCCCGACGTCGGGATGCTTGGGACCCAGCAGCTTGGTCCGCGCCGCGAGCGCGGCCTCGAGCAGCGGCAGCGCCTCCTCGCAGCGGCTCGCCAGCCGCAACGCCATGGCCAGGTTCACTTGACCCTGCGTGGTCTGGAGGTGGTCGGGCCCGAGCACCTCGAGCTGGATCGCGAGCACGCGCTGGTGCGTCGCGAGCGCCTCGGCGGTGTTCCCGGCGCGCGAGTACGTCGCCGCGAGCGTCTGCAGCGCGACGGCGGTGTCCGTCGACTCGGCGCCCGCGGCCTTCTCCATCAGCTCGACGGAGCGCTTCGCGAACGGCACTGCCTCGGCGTACCTGCCGGCCAGCAGACGTGCCTGCGCCGCCATGCCGACCGAGAGCGCGACGTCGCGGTGGTGCTCGCCGTACGCGGCGACCAGCAGGTCGTACGAGCGCTGCTGCGCGTCGAGCGCCTTGTCGAGCTTGCCGGCGCGCGCTTCGAGCTGCGCCACCGCGTGCAGCGTCTTGCCAAGGCTCGGATGCGAGGGTCCGAGCGCCGCGAGCTGGATCGTCATCGCGCGGTCGAGGAGCTGCCTGGCAGGCTCGTACTTCTTGCGCGTGATGTGGACGACCGCGAGCAGGCCGAGCGGCTCGCCGACGCGTGCGTCGTTCGGACCGTAGAGCTTCTCGGTGAGCGCGAGCGCCTGCTGCAGTGCCTGCTCGGCGTCGTCGAGCTTGCCCTCGCGCAGGAACAGGTTGCCACGGTGCAAGGCGAGCTCGGCGGCGAGGCCGCCCTCGTTGCCGAGGCCCTTCACGATCGCGCTCGCGTGGTCGTCGCGGCTGTGCCCCTGCTCGAACGTCGCGCGCTCGGCAGCGACCGCGACCAGCCAGATCAAGGCGTGGGCACGTGCCCGCGGATCGCGTCCCGCTTCCGCGGCGAGCAGCGAGCGGGTCAGCGCGGACTCCGCATCGGACCACGCGCGCAACCGCGTCGCCGCGGTCCCCGCGATCATCTCCGCATCCGCGATCGAGGGTTCGTAGCCGAGGTCCCTCGCCGACGTCACGGCGGCGGTCGCACAGGCTTGCGCGGGCTGGTAGCGCCCCGCACCGAGGAGCGCACGGCAGCGCGCGAGCTCGACATCGATCGACGCGATGCGATCGCGCGCGGCGCGGTCTGTGGGCAGTCGCTGGATCTCCTGCAAGGACTCGAGATCTTCGCAGTCGCTGATCGGTCGGAGCGCCGCGACGGTGGCAACGGAGTCACGCACGGTCCCGCCGGTCAGCTCCTGCACGACGGCCCGGACTTCCTCGCGCCGTCGGCGCATGCAGAGCATGCGGATGTCGAGCAGCGCCTCCGACTGCTCCTTGCGCACGTGGGTTGCCTTGCACGTCTCGGTGTAGGTCGTGAGCCAGCGGTCGCGAGCTCCGTCGAGCATCGCGGTCACCGTCGCGAACGAGGTCGCGGCGTACGGCAGGTTCGACGCATCGAACGCGCGCTTCACGCCGCCGCGGGTGTTCGCGTCCCAGACGCCGGCGAGCTGCTCCGCCCCGTCGCTGCAGGGCTCCGGCCCGCGGGTCGCGAGCACCGCCGTGGTTGCGATCGCGACCGTCGCGACGACCGCACCGGCGGCGATCCACAGCATGCGGCTCCGCGACGATGCGTCCAGCTCGGCGAGCAGCGCCTGCATGGATGGGAAGCGATCGGTCGGCCGCGCCGACAGGCCCCGGCGCAGCGCGCGCACGATCCGCGCCGGCACACCGCCACGTCCGCTCGGGATCTCGACGCGACCGGCCGCGAGCGACGCTCGCAGCGTGTCGAGATCCGAGCCTTCGAACGGTCGCCGACCATACAAGGCCTCGAACAAGCTCACGCAGAAGCTGAACTGATCGGACGCGGTCGTCGCGACCGGCGCCTCGAACTGTTCGGGCGCCATGTACGCCGGTGTTCCAGCGAGCGCCACGCTCGTCGCCGCGACCGCGGGGTTGTCCGCGTCCGGATCCTCGACGGCGGCGTCGCCACTGGAACGCACGAGCCCGAAATCCGTCACCAGCACGCGGCCGTCGTCGGCGACGAGCACGTTGTCGGGCTTGAAGTCACCGTGCACGAGCTCTGCTGCGTGCGCGGCGACGAGGCCGCTGCCAGCGTGCCGCAGCGTCGACACGACGGTGCGCCAGCCGTGTGGCTCGCGGAACCAGCCGCGCAGCGTGCGGCCCTGCACGAGCTCCATCGCGAGGAAGACGTCGTCGCCGATCGTCCCGACGTCGTAGATCCGGATCACGTGCGGGTGGGCGAGCTGCGCCATCGCCTGCGCCTCGCGTAGCAGTCGCCGCTGCGAGCCGCCCGGTCGCACGAGCTTGATCGCGACGTCACGCCCGAGGTCCGGATCCTCGGCGCGATAGACCTCACCCATCGCGCCACCGCCGAGCCGCTCGATCAGCCGATAGCGTCCGAGGCTCTGGCCGACCCAGTGCGTCTCGACGACGGCCGCGATCAGATCGCTGCAGCTGTCACACGTATCGAGGTGCGTGCGGACGGCATCGGCCTCCGGCTCCGGCATGCCTCCGCCGATCCACGCTTGGACCGCTCGGTCGTCCAGACACTGCACGTCCCGAGTATGCCCAGGGATCCGACGCGCGAGGTAGTCGAGGACCTCGAGGTCGTCGAGACAAGGTCTCGCGGGCCGTTTGACGGGGAAGTGCACCGCGTGGTTCGTTGTGGGGAATGGACGAGGCCGAGATCGTGCTAGCCCACGCCGTGACGGCTGGCGATCCGGCGGCCGTCCGGGAGTTCGAGACGCGCTATCTCGCGCCCGTGCGCTCGACCCTGCGCGCGATGACGCTCGACGCCGCGGACATCGCCGACATCGAGCAGTCGTTGCGGCTCAAGCTCCTCGTCGCCGAGCCGGGTGGGCAAGCGCGGCTGCTCGCCTATGCGGGTCACGGCAAGCTCGGTGGGCTCGTACGCGTTGCCGCGGTGCGCGAGGCGCTGACCCTGCTGCGCCGGCGCAAGACCACCAGGAGCAACGACGACTGGCTCGAGGAGCTGTCGTCTCCCGACGACGATCCGGAGCTCGCGCAGCTCAAGGCACGCCACCGCGATGCGTTCAAGACCTCGTTCGAGGAGGCGGTCCGTCGCCTCGAACCGCGCGAGCACACCCTGTTGCGGCTGCACCTCGTGCGGCATCAGACGATCGATCAGATCGGGACCGTGTATGGCGTCCATCGCGCCACGGCGGCGCGCTGGGTCGACGCCGCGAAGCGCAGTCTGCGCACCCTCACGAACAAGGTCCTCGCCGAGCGGTTCGATCTGCGCGGGCCCGACCTCGAGCGCGTGGTCTCGCTGATCGAGAGCCGCATCGAGCTCTCGATCGATCGCTTGCTCGCAACGAGTGCGCAGCCGCCAACGTAGCGCCAGCATCAACTTCCAAACTCGCGACCGGCACGAAGTCGCAGGAAATCGTGCGACCCGGGGTCAGGGCTGCTCGGGCGGCTTGAGGGTCGCGTCGAGGCCGCGCACCAGCTCGAGCGTCTCCTGGTCGGTCAGCTGCGCTTCGGGGTGCGCCATCTTGTACTTGATCAAGGGCATGCTGCCCGTCCGGACCGACGAGCCGGCATAGACCGCGAGGTCATAGGTACGGTTCCACTCCGAGAAGTTGATCACGCTGCGCGCGACCTCGACATCCCACTGGACGACCCACGAGAGCGGCGCGACGTTCGCGTACCACGGCCATCGCGTCTCGTTGCTGTGGCAATCGAAGCACGCACGGACGGCCAGCTCGCGCGTGCGCGGCGAGTCCCACGATGGCTCCTTGATGACGGGCGGATTCGAGTGCGTGCGGCCATACGGGACCAGCTGCATCAGGGCGAACACACCGACGAGGCAGGCCAGGGTCACCGCGAGGGCCTTGAGCAAGCGCCGCACGGGAACGTTCATACCGCCTTTTGATGCGAGCGCTACGATGCCGGGCTGGTGCCATGTTGCCGCAGGGGATGCGAGCGAATCCGGGGGGGGGCCTACCCGGTCGCGCCGGCGAGTCGGCGCAGGCGCTCGGCGCCGACTGGCTCCTCGGTCTGCCAGGGTACGATCGCGACACGCTTCGCATGCTGGGTCTGGACGACCGCGATCTGCTCGACCTCCGCGAGGATGCGCTGCCGGAGCACCGGATCGTCGGAGCCTGCCGCCGCGAGGCTGCTGTTGATGATCCACGCGTATGGCTCGATGTTCGCGCGGCGCAGATCCGCCTGCAGCTGTGCCGCCTCGGAGACCGGGGTGGTCTCGGCCAAGGCGACCAGCAGGATCTTCGTGTACGCCGGATCGCCCAGCCGCATCAGCGGTGTCGTGATCCGGCCGGTGTTCTCCGTCTTGTAGGCGCGCATGATGTCCCGGTGGTACGCGCCGGTCGTGTCAAGCAGCAGGAGGGTGTGTCCCGTCGGTGCCGTGTCGAGCACGACGAAGCCGTGCTGCGCCTCCCGGATGAGCCGCGAGAACGCGGTGAACACCGCCAGTTCCTCGTAGCAGGGTGACCGCAGATCCTCGGCAAGCAGCGCGCGACCCTCGGCATCGAGCTTCGCGCCGCGGGTGTTCATCACGTGCTCGACGTACGCCGTGGTCTCCACGGCCGGATCGATCCGGCTGACCGTCAGGTTCCGGACCTCACCCACGAGCGTCGAGGTGAGGTGCGCCGCGGGATCGGTGGTGCTGAGGTGCACGGGGAGACCGCGCGACGCCAGCTCGACCGCGACGGCGGCGGCGATCGTGGTCTTGCCGACCCCGCCTTTGCCCATGACCATGATCAGTCCCCGCCCCGGTGCAGCCAGCTCGTCGAACAGCGATGCGAGCGGGGGCAGCGCCGGTACCGACAGGGCGGAGACGGGCGCGTCGATCGAGCTCGGGCCGCCGAGCAGCGCGCGCAACGCAGGCAGGCCGACCATGTTGAATGGACGCAGCGGCACGCGGTCGGTGGGCAGCGAACGCAGCGCGTCCGGCATCTGCGCGAGCGCCGCGCGACCGCGCTGTTCGAGGGCGATCGCGACGGCGTCGGTGCGATCGTGCGCGTCGAAGATCGCATTGATCACGAGCTGCTGGTTGACGAGGCCCAGCTCCTCGAGCTCGCCCGAGGTCCTCGCCGCCTCTCGAAGGGCGGCCTGCTCGGGGCGCGTCACCAGCACGACGCTCGTGCGGACCGGATCGGTGAGCGCCGCCAGGGACGCGGCGAACCGGTCCAGCTGCATCTTGAGTCCGGCGTGAGGCCCCAGGCACGACTCGCTGTGCGGCGAGTCCTCGAAGAAGCCGGTCCAGGCACGCGGCAAGCTCAGCAGGCGCAACGTGTGGCCGGTGGGAGCCGTGTCGAAGATGACGTGGTCCCAACCCTCGTCGTGGTCGCCTGCCAGGAGCCCCGCGAACTCGTCGAACGCGGCGATCTCGGTCGTGCACGCCCCTGCGAGCTGCTCCTGGAGCTGCGAGAGCCGCGTTGCGTCCCAGATCTTGCGGTACGGCGCGATCACGCGCTCTCGGTACTCGTCCGCTGCCTTCTCGGGATCGATGTTCATCGCGAACAAGCCCGGCGCTCCGGCGATCGGCGTCGCGTGGTTCGTCAGCGGCGTCCCGAGCATCTGGTCGAGGTTCGAAGCCGGATCGGTGCTGACGAGCAACAGCTTCTTGCCGGCGTCCGTGAGCCGGAGCGCTGTGGCACATGCCAGGGCCGTCTTTCCGACCCCTCCCTTGCCGGTGAAGAACAGGAACCGCGGCGGGTTCTCCAGGAGGTGCATGGCCCAGGCGGTTGCATGGGATGTGCCCGCTCGGCCCGCGCGAGGTCGTCGATTCCGCGCAAGGCTCGCGTCGAGGCGCGGTCGCTGCGCAACAAGGCGGCCGCTGCGCAGCACCTCTTCGGCGCCGGCCGCGCATGGGCTCTACTCGATCGTTGCGCGGATCGCCGTGACGAGCTCGGGCGAGGTGTCGACGAACGCGAGGCCGTAGCCCACGTCGTCGCGCCGCGCGATGCGCGCGTTGGTGCGGTGACTGGTCTGGCTGAGCGTGCCGGGCGTCGGGATCCGCATCTCGAGCGCGACGATCGTGCCGACCTCGAGCTGTCGCTTGGAGACGATGAACGCACCCGAGATGCTGAGGTCGCGGAGGACCGTCGAGAAGAACCCGCCTCCCGGCAGCTCGACGACGACATCGACCGGCACCACCTTGCGTGGGGCGCGCGGCGAGAAGGCAGGCGCGAGCGGTGGCGGCGGCGCTTGCGTGGTCGGGACCGGCGACGTGCGCTGGTCGAGCGACGCCGGGCGTGGCGCCGGCGGCCTGAGGAGTGCCATGCGGCCAGTGACACCGTGTGGCGCCTTGGGAAGCGAGCGAGCCGCCTCGGCGCGCTTGACCTGGCCCTCGACCACCGGGATGCGCGACGTCGGCTTCACCGCGGACGAGGCTGGTGTTGCCGTCGGTGCCGCCGACGAGGCATCCGGCGCCGCCGGTGGCGTCGCCTCGGCGGCCAGCTCGGGCGCCGCCTCGGTCACGAACGCGACCGCGAGCGGATGATCAGGCACGAAGTCGAGCACCATCATGGCGTACGGCTTGGCGCCGACCGTGTCGGAGGCATGGCGCCACGCGATCTCGAGCCCGAGCCGTGCGAGGTAGACCGCGTCGTCCTCGGGGAGCGGTGCCAGGAGACCCTGGTCGACCAGCGCGCGTAGCTCGACCGTCGTGCGCTGGACCTGGGCGTGAGTCCACAGCAGCTCCCACACCGCGACATGGGAGGTGATCTCGGGGAGCAGGGCGTCGTACGCGTGCTCGAGACTCATGCGGAGGAGACGGAGTCCGAGGCCCGGTTGGAGGTTGCGCGCGATCAGCTCCACGCCGGCTGTACGCGCGCGCTCGACATACACGGCGCGAGACGTCGTGCGCTCGAGGCGGGCGCCGTAGTGTGCGATCAGCTCGTCGGCGTTATGGGTCTCGGACAGGCGTGCCTCGACGAGCGCCCCGATGGCGTCGTCATCGGGGCACGCGCGCGTCGCCGCGCTCAGGATGGTCGCGAGGCGCTCTCCGAAGCCTGCCGCCCGTGCGATCCGTGCGGCGTGCTCGTAGGCCGATGCGGCGGCGCGGCCCGTCGCAGTCTGTGCGCGTGCGAGGCTGTCGGCGATCTCGCGCTCCGCGTGCTGTCGTTGTCCGCGCGCGAGCGCCAGGAGCGCGGTGACGCTTTCGAGCCGCAGATTCTCGGTCGAGGGGCTCGCGCCGAGCGGCCGCGTGTCCACGAAGCGCTGCAGCGGATCGACGGCGAGGTCGGGGAAGCCCGCGTCCAGGAAGGCGATGCCGGCGGCGAGGAGGTCTCCCTCGGCCAGGGCGATCTCGGCGAGCGTCATGTACGCACGCAGCACGCCCGCGAGATGTTTGGCGCGCGCGCCAGCAGGCGTGTGGCCGGCGCGCCAGGCATCGAGGTAGAGGGTCAGGGCCCGGCCACGATCGGGGTCGCAATGCTCGGACGCCCATGCGAGGTCGACGATCCGGTCGACCGTGGCCGCCGAGCGGCGCTCGGCCCCGACGGACTGGCGGATCAGCGCGAGCTCCGCGCACCAGTTGTTGGTGCGCCACAGTCGGTCGCGGACCCATCCTGCGAGTGGCATGCACCCTGACCATACCTACTGTGGCCGGGGAAATCGTGCTGTGGAGCGGCGCGAGAGCGCTCGCCAGTTCGCGAGCGCTCTGGCCCCCGCGCGGCTATGATGTGCGCCTCGAAAGGCAGCCGTGATGACCGACGCCAGCGTGACCGTGACCCTCCCCGATGGCAGCCAGAAGCAGACCACTGCTGGCACGCTGATCGGCGACTTCGTGCGGGACTCGATCGGTCCGGGCCTCGCCAAGGCCGCGGTGCTCGCGAAGGCGAACGGCGCGTTCGTGGATCTCTCGCGCACGCTCGACCAGGACACGCAGCTCGAGATCTTCACGACGAAGAGCCCCGAGGCGCTCGAGACCATCCGCCACGACGCGGCGCACATCGTCGCCGATGCCGTGCAGCGGCTGTTCCCGGGGACGCAGGTCACGATCGGTCCGTCGATCGACAACGGCTTCTACTACGACTTCGATCGCGGGCAGCCGTTCACCGAAG
>Ga0102851_10001134_pt1 | contig 14798 bp, 12 predicted proteins | sample Mud3Dept3metaG_FD_79558 | JGI IMG/M metagenome (GOLD analysis project Ga0102851, IMG submission 79558) | Freshwater wetland microbial communities from Ohio, USA, analyzing the effect of biotic and abiotic controls - Mud 3 Core 4 Depth 3... | ecosystem: Environmental > Aquatic > Freshwater >... | reverse complement strand
GGAAGATGATCGCCGAAATCAACGAGCCTTTCAAACCCAACCTGGTGATCATGGATGGGATCGAAGCTTTCGTGGACGGCGGACCCGCAACCGGAAAAAGGGCGCAGGGAAATGTTTTCTGGGCTTCCTCCGACCGGGTGGCGGTAGACGCCGTGGGAGTGGCCCTCCTCAAGCACCTGGGGGGCAACGACCAGATCATGAAGCGGAAAATCTTCGAGCAGGAACAAATCGCCCGAGCGGCGGAACTTGGCTTGGGGGCCTCCTCGGCGGGGGAGATTGACCTGGTTGCCGCTGATACAAAGAGTAAGGAGTATTGCGACGGGATCCGGAAGATATTGAGTCAAGGCTGATGACCGAGCAAGATTTTTCGGTTCTTAAATCCGCAATCCGCATTCCGCAATCCGCAATCGACGGCTCTCTCTGCCAGCCGGATTCCTCCAAGTCCTGCGGGGCCTGTTGCGGCCTCTACAACTGGGAGAACCACTCGCGGCAGGCCCTGATTCCCCTGCTGGAAAAGAGGAGGGTCCTTTTCTTTTCCCTGGGCCGGGACCCGGAAATTTTTCAGAGGACCTATGGGAAGGAAGAGTCTCCCCCCAATCCAAAGCTCCTGGAGACGATCTACAACTGCGAATTCCTGGGATTCCTGGATGGAGAAAAGAAAAGGATAGGGTGCCTGCTCCACCCTTTGGTCAACGAAGGGCGAGACCTGCGGGATCATTGCTTTTACGGGAAGGAAATCTGCTCTGGACATTATTGTCCAAGCCATACCTCTTTGACATCGGTGGAACAAAAATCCGTCCTCCTGGCTCTGGAAGACTGGTATCTTTACGGCCTCGTGATAACGGACATCGACTTGGTCAAAGAATTTTTCCACCACCTTCAAAGCCGCCTGGGAGACAGCCTGCGGGAGGAGCGGCTGGAGGACCGGAAGGTCCGAGGAGCGTTGAGGGACTTTTTCGCTCTCAAGGAATCCTGGAAGTGCGCCTCCGCCCGGAACCGCCTGGGGAAATATCACTTTTCCCGGTCGGAATACCTGGTCGCCCGAATCGACTACGAGAAGAAATGGAAGATAAAGCCCTCCAGATTCGATAAAATCCTGTTGAGCCTGGAATCTGAATTTCAAAGCCAGGAAGATGTTTCCGAGGCCGAATCCATGATCGAAGGGAAGGTCTGCAATTTCCTGAAGGCTTATGAGAGGTAGGCTTCGAAGAGGATCAGGACAGGGGAAACACGTTGGTTTTTGAATCCCCCTCAAGTATAATAAACATTATCGCTTCTTATGCACTCTGTATTTCCCGTACTTTCTGCGGGTAAAAAAATCAGGAGGGGAAAAATGGGTTCCAAGACGGAAGAAAGGATCAAAGCCCTGGAAATTGCCCTAAATAATGAGGCCAGGGAAAGAGATTTTTACCTGAAGCACAGCCAGCGGACGACGAACAACATGGGTAAGACGATGTTCGCCACCATCGCCAGCGACGAAGACGAGCATTACAACCGAATCCTGAACCTTCACAAGCGGCTGATCCAGGAAGGAAAATGGCCGGAGACCGTGCCCATCCAAGTGAAGGGAACGGAGGTCAAGAAGGTCATTCAGAAGGTGGTGGATTCCGTGGATACCTCCTCCAAGGCCAATACGGATGACCTGGAGGCGGTCAAAATCGCCATCGACTTCGAGACCAAAGGGGAGAAGTTTTACGGCGATCTGGCTAAAAACGTGGATAATCCCATGGAAAAGAAGTTCTATGAATTTTTGGCTTCCATCGAGAGGGAGCACCGCCTTTCCCTCCAGGACACCCTGGAATATTTCCAGGACCCCGCCGGATGGTTCCGGGTGAAGGAAAGACACACCATCGACGGGGCTTAAAGGGACGGTCGGCGGAAGGGGAACCGGCAAACCCGTTAACTGAAGGCTCGGTTAACGGGTTTGTTTTTTGGGATCGCCGGGCGACGGGTCCGGGCGGGGAAAGGTTTTCTGCCATCATAAGGGGAACTCCGGAGGGGACCGGTCCGGCCGGAGAAAGGGGATCGAGATGGATATGAGAGAAATAGGAAATCGGGGGAGAGGGGCCGTTTGGCGGAGAGACCTTTGGCTGCCCATCCCTTCGATTGTCTTGGGGGCGCTCTTGTGGGCCGTTTCCATCAACGGAATCCTGGTTCACCACAAACTCCTCAGCGGGGGGATTTCCGGCCTGGCCCTGGTCATCTATTACCTGGTTCCCAAACTATCCGTGGGATTAATGGTCTTCCTGATTAACATCCCTCTCTTCATTATGGGCTGGACCATGATCTCGGGAAAGTTCCTGGCCTTCAGCCTCCTGGGGATGGGGTCCTTCTCCCTGTTCCTCACCTTGACCACCCGTCTTCATATCGCCGTGGAAAATCCTCTCCTGGCCTGCCTCTTTGCCGGGGTGATTTCGGGGCTCGGGTCGGGGATGATTTTTCGCGCGGGAAGTTCGGGGGGAGGGACGGGAATCATCGCCATGGTGTTGAACCGAAGGTTCTCGGTCCGGGTGGGCCTCGTCTCTTTTTTATTGAACTCCATCCCCCTGGTCCTGGGAGCGGTCCTGATCGATCTGGATGCGGCTCTCTATTCCATCATCTACGTCTATACCTCCGGGTCGGTCATGGACCATATCATTGCCAGCTTCAGCGAAAGAAAAAGCGTCTGGATCATCTCTTCCCGTTCGCAGGAGATTTGCGGCCAGATCCTGACCCGGCTGCGCCGGGGGGCCACCCTGTTCAATGCCAAAGGAGCCTTCTCCCAAGCTCCGCTGGAAGTCGTCTACAGCGTGATCTCCCCCTTCGAACTGGCCAAGCTGAAGGACCTGGTGGCCACGGTGGATCCCAAGGCTTTCCTGGTCATCAACGAGACCCAGCAGGTGATCGGGAAAGGATTCGATCCGCCGAAGGCGGATTGAAAAGGCCGGAGACAGGAACCAGGAGTCAAGGTGCGGGAATAAGGGGGAGGAACCTGGAACGAGAAGAGAGTGGCGGGCAGGGAGGGATGCTTTTTTAATTCGCAATCGGCAACCCGAATTCCGCAATCCAAAGGCCGACAATGAATCTCCGGGGGGCGTGATCATGGATGAGAAGAAAAGGCAGAATCTGATCTTGCGAGGTAGGATTCTTCAGGGGATCCGCCGGTTTTTCGTGGAGGAAGGGTTTGTGGAAGTTGAGACCCCCTGCCTCGTTTCCTCCCCAGGCATGGAACCTCACCTCCAGGCCCTGGAGGTATCCATTCATAGCCCTGAGGGAGGGCCGAAGAGGATGTATCTTCACACTTCCCCCGAGTATGCCATGAAGAAACTCCTGGGGGAAGGATGGGAGAAGATCTTTCAGGTTTGCCGTGTATTCCGGGATGAGGAGATCAGCCGCACCCACCAAGTCGAATTCACCATGCTGGAATGGTACCGGGCGCATTCCGATTACCGGAAAGTCATGGACGACTGCGAGGGGCTGCTCCATTCCCTATCCCGGGAGGTCCTGAAAGGATCGGAACTGACGTACCAGGGGAGGGGGATCGATCTGTCCCCGCCGGCAGAGCATCTGACCGTGGCCCGCGCCATGCAGCTCTACGGAAAGGTGGATATCGAAAAGAATTCTGACGGCGCCTCTCTTCTCGAGGAAGCGCGGTCCCGGGGATTCCGGTTTGAGCCGGGCGCCTGCTATTCTTTTGACGAGGTTTTTTTCAAGGTGTTTTTGGAGGCCGTGGAGCCTCGCTTGGGATTTCCCAAACCCACGATCCTTTACGATTATCCCGCCGCCATGGCCGCCCTCGCCCGGCTGAAGCCGGAGAACCCGCACTGGGCCGAACGCTTTGAGCTTTATGTCGCCGGCCTGGAACTGGCCAACGCTTTCTCCGAGCTGGTCGACCCGGTTGAACAGCGGAAGCGCTTTGAATCCGAGCAGCGGCTTCGCGCGGTCCTCGCTAAGCCCCTTTATCCCATCGATGAAGAAATTCTCACGGCTCTTTCCCGCATGCCCCCTTCCGCCGGCATCGCTCTGGGAGTCGACCGGCTGGTGATGCTTTTCTGCGATGCTCCCAGCATTCAAGATGTGCTTGCCTTTCCGAGGTTTCCCTGAAAGCGCAGGGTTACAGGGTTTGTAGGATCCCTCCATCCTTTCGATTTGAACTTAGAATTTTAACCCGAAATTCGAAGGATCAAGCTTTTACGAACGAATTGATCTCCTTCAGGAATGCTTCCGGCTGATCCATCTGGGGCACGTGCCCCGCATCCTCCAGGATGACGCTTTGGGCTCCTTTAATTCCCTTTAGGATTTCCTTTTCCTTCTCCCTCAGAACATCCTGATCTCCGAAGAGGACCAGGGTAGGGCATTTAATTTTGGGAAACTTCGGGAACAGATCGTAGAGGGAAATGGCGATCATGGTCTTTTTCACCCATACTCCGGCCTTGGCCCGCAGCTGATTGAACCAGGCGGCCAATTCCGGGTTGGGATGGGCAAAGCTCATTTTGAGATCGGCCAGGGAAAGGGGCTGAGGATTCCCCTGGGCATCGAAACCAAGGGCAGAAAAAGCGAACCTTTCCATCCGTTCCCAGGCATCCCTTGCCGGGCAGCCGACGAGGGCGAGTTTTTCAACTCTCTGCGGATAGACGGCGCCCATTTCCACCGCCATCAGCGCGCCGACGGAATTCCCGCAAACCACCGCCTTCTCGATCTTCATCCAATCCATGAACTCGACGACGCTGCGGGCATAATCTTCGATGAGCAGATTCTTGGCGGGCTTGTCCGAATCTCCGTGGCCGAACATATCCAGCGCGCAAACCGAATAACTCCGGGTCAACGCGCCGAACACCTTTTCCCAGGAGTCGGTGGAAATGTTCAAACTGTGGAGGAGGATCAGATATTTTCCCTTGCCGCCGGCCAGATAGGCCAGCTTTCCATCTCCGAGATGGATGAATGACTTTGGCATCTCGGCCTCCTTTCGAAATAGATGCAATTCAGCAATTGCCCTTTCGATTCATTTTTTCAAGATCCCCTCCAGATGGGGAAAGGGGTCTTTCATATGCGGGAAGGCCATGGCCTCGGCGAATTCCATGGTGAAATCGGGATAGACCGTCAACTCGATGTATTCCACCTCGCGGGCCACCCGGTCGGCCTCTTCCCGCTTATTCCGGTTCAACAGGGCGATTCGGGCCCCGTCCCCGGCCGCATTTCCGACGGAAATGACTTCCTTCAGGTCGCAATCGGGAAACAGGCCCAGGATCATGGCCCGCTCCGGGTCCACGTAACTGCCGAATCCTCCGGCCAGGACAACCTTGTCCAGCCGGTTCACTCCCAGCTGCTTCATCATGATCTTGGCCCCGGAGTACAAGGCGCCCTTGGCCAACTGGACGGCTCGAACATCGGAAGTGGATACGGTAATGTCCTGTCCCAAAGCGGTCTCCCGGGCCCAGGCAATGACAAACTCGTAGCCTTTTTCGATCTTTCGAAGGCGCGGGGTGGATAGGTTTCCGTTGATCCTGCCGCTCTTTTCCACCACGCCGGCGCGGAACATTTCGGCCACGACTTCGATGATTCCGGACCCGCAGATTCCCCGGGCCTGGATCACTTCCGGGATGCATTCGTCGCTCCACCGGTCCTGCCCGATGACTCTGTACCTCACTTCCAGGGTTTCCGGGTCGATACGCACTCTTTCGATTGCCCCGGGGGCCGCCCGCATTCCGAAGCGGAGGTGGGCTCCTTCCAGGGCTGGGCCTGTCGCGCAGGAGGAGGAAAGCAGCTTTTTCCGGTTCCCGAGGACCAACTCCCCATTGGTGCCGATGTCGATGGTCAGGGCCATTTCCTCCTTGTGGTAAGGGGTTTCCGAGATTAACACCCCCACGTTGTCCGCACCCACAAACCCTGCTTCGATGGGGAGAACATGGACATAGGCGGCGGGATGGATCTTCAACCCCAGGTCCCTGGCCTTTATATTCTGAGAATGATGGGCTGCCGGGGGAAAGGGGGAAACCCCCAACGAATGGGGATCGATTCCCAGGAAAATGTGGTGCATGGCGGTATTGCCCACGACAGTCATTTCCAGGACCTGGCGGAGCGAAATCCCGGCGGCCTGGGCGGCGTTTTGGATGAGGCCGTTCAATCCCTGGATGATGGCCTCCTGCAACCGCTTGAGGCCTTCCCCCGGATTTCCCATGGTGTAGCTGATCCGGGACATTACGTCTTCCCCATAGGCCACCTGGGGATTCATCATCGAGCCCGTGGATACTACCCGGCCCGTTCGAAGATTGCAGATATAAGCTGCCACCGTGGTGGTGCCGATGTCCACGGCAGCCCCGTAATAATCTTCCACTTTTCCGTGCTGAAGGTCGAGGATTTCCCGATCCATCCAGACCATGGCCGTGGCCTTCCAGTCCGCTTCACGCAACTGGTGGGGAAGGAGCCGAAGAGCCTGGAAATCGATGGTGAGGTTCCTGAGGCCGAAGGATTGGTCCAGGACCCTGAGAAGCCGCTCAAAATCAGCCGTGGGCTCATGCAAGGTGGGAGGTGGGAGTTCGGCGTAAAAAGCCTTGACCGCGGGATTCAACTCTATCGCTATTTCCCTGGCTTCCTTTCGGATGACCTGCTGGACTCCCCGGCTTTCCTCGGGGACAAACACCAGGGCGTCGCTGTAAAGCTGGGCAGCGCAGGCCAATCGGAACCCCGCCTTCCTCTCTCCTTCTTCGATAAGACGCTCTTCCTCGGCGGAGAAGGAAGAAAGACGGAGCTCTACCCAATCCCCTTTCTCCAAGGGACTGAGGTCGATCCGGACTTTACACTTGCCGCAGGAGACCTTCCCCCCGCAAAGAGATTCGATGGGAACACCCAGTTCTTGTGCGGCTGCCAGAACGGTTTTTCCTGATTCGATCTCTCCTCTCCGGCCTGAGGGTTGGAAGAGAATGGAAACTTTTTCTTTAATCAACTAAATATCTCCTAACCTGGCATAGCCAGAACCAAACCAGATTTTGTAGGGGTGGCCCGATGTGGCCGCCCGCAAGATGGGCAACCATCACGCCTTTGGCGTGATTGCCCCTCTGTCGTATGGAAAACGACCCGATATCGATATCCATTAGTCTTCCAAAACCATCAGCGGGACGAGTCGCCGCAGCAGCCTTTCCGCCCGGACCGGATTGTAGATTCCGCAGTGGCAGGGACGGGTAAGCTCCAGAGAGGCTTCCCGGTAACTCTTTTTGCCCCGCTTGATCTCGGCGACCATTTTTTCCACAAGGTTGACGGGAACCATCCCGTGGCCGCACATGGTGGTGAGCTGGAGGATTTCCTCCGCGGGCAGCATTTTCATCTGCCCGAAGATTCCCAGGGAATGCTCAATGGTGTGCTTCTGGAGGGAGCTTTCCCGGCAGCATTTCTCCGTCTCTTCGTGAACTCCCGTGACCACTACCGACATGCCGAGGTTCGCTGTCTTGAGCTCCTTCAGGACATCCGAAACGACTTGAGGGTCCGTGAATACACCATGGATAATGCTGGTATCTCCGATATTATTGTATATTTCCTCCCGGGATTTGACGTGGCAGTTCCCGGTCACCATGTCGCCGTAATTGACCGGTTGGTATTTCAACAGGATATTGAGAAATTCCTGCATCTTTTTCCCTGAGCCCGTTTCGTTGAACCCTTTGGCCGACATGGTAAAGACGATGTAGTCGCAGTCCAGACTGTCGCGGCTGCCCCGTCGATGGAGGGTGTGGGTCATGGAAGCTCCTCCAATGCCTAAAATTCGAAATGCCTAAAGCAGTTTTGGTCTCGGGTTTCAAATTTCGAGCTAAAAAATGGCCGAATTATTCTCCAGGAAAGTCTAAACCCGAGACCCGAAACTCGAAACCTGAAACTTATTCTAATGCTCTTGGCCTCCCCAAACCGACGTTGCTCTTTCCGTTGATGGAGAGGAAACGATTCATTTCCTGAGCGCTTTGGACCGAGGGAATGGAACCATCGGGATCCACCCGGGTAATGATGTCGCCGGAAAAAACGGTGTTGATCTCTTTGGATACCCGGTCAAGGACTTCCAGGATTTGGGGAAGGTTTTCAGCCGGGATCATGAATTCCACGATGGCCGAAAGAACCTTTTCTCCCAACACCTCCGGGTTGATCAAGCCTTTCTTCCGGTCCACCATCAGTTTGGTTACCGGATTATTCTCCTCGAATTCCACATTCAGGGTGGCAAGGGCCTGGGCGACTCTTTGCACGTCGTGGAAGCGCGCTCCCACGCCGGGCCGTCCGAGCTCAAGGGCCATCCCAAATTTTCCCCATCTGTACCGGCCCGTTACTTCATTGGTTTTCATCTCCTCGGTCCCCCGCCCGGGGATGCGGGTTTCCGGATGGATTTTCAGGGGATCGCTGAAATTCTTTCTCACAATCCTCGGCCAGTCCAGGGGAGGCTGGAATAGGGCATCCGTGGGGCAGCAGCCGCTGCGAAGACAGACGCTGCATTCCACGCACTCATCCTCGTCGATCACGGTGACCACCCGGGAAGGAATTTTCGGGTGTCTTTCAAAGCACATCACCCCGCCCCAGATGGTGCAGTAGGATTTGCATTTGCCGCAGCCGATGCATTTTTCAGGATCGATTTGCAAAAGGCCTCCTTATTTCACGACAGTGCGGCGGGGTCGCAACCGAAGAAAAATGGAAAATAGGCCAGCCCTTATCCGTCGAGAATAATTCTTGAATTGTGGGGGCAACCCCCTGTGGTTGCCCATCTTGCGGGCGGCCACTGGGGGCCGCCCCTACATTTTTTCTTAGCTGAAATTTCAGATATTGAACGTAAGCAGTCCAGGGAAAAAGATATTCTACCTTCCCCAATCCGCATTCCGAATTCCGCATTCTTGGGGCAGAGTTATGAGAATCTTACTTGCCCCGCAAGGCTTCTGAGCTTCGGGGAGAAAGAAAACCCTCGCTCCAGTCCTTCCTCCAAGGCAGAGGTTGAAACCGGGGTCCCGTTCTTCACCAAGGAAGTCAGAACCCCGGCGCAGTGGATATCTCCCACCAGCAAAAATCCAGTAAGCCGACCCCCAGAAAAAACCAGCTTCCGATAAAGCGGATTGCCCGGTGAAAGATGAGTGAGGAGGTCTACACCCTCCTCAGCCCCTACCGATACGGCCTTAATGCCCAATAGTTCAACCACGTTCATCCTCATACCCCCGGGAAGAAAGGTGGACACAGAGGCCATGTTCGTCCCGGCGACCCGCCCTCCTTCGACGGCCAGCGGCCAGATGGCCTGTCCCTGGTGTTTTTTCTTCAGGAGGTCGATCGTTTCGGCCACGTCCCCCGCGGCGTAGATGGAGGAGAGGTTGGTAGCCATGCGCTCATCCACGACGACCCCCTCATTCAATCGGATTCCTGTTCCTTCCAGAAGACCTACGTTAGGTTTGACCCCTTTTCCGATGATGGCCATTGAGCAAAGAAGAAAAGTCCCGTCCGATAAACGGACCCCTTCAACCCTTTCATTCCCCTCGAAAGCCAGAACATCGGTTTGGAGATGCACAGAGATTTCCTTTTTCCGCAAAGCTTCCAGAAAAAGATCGGAGGCGGTCTCATCCAGCATCTGGGAGAGAATTCGATTTGAGGAGATCACCATGTAGACCTTCCTCTTTTTATGGATCAAAGCCTCCAGGGTCTTTACGCTGACCAGCCCGCCCCCGACCACCAGCACAGGGGCCGGTGAAGAAGAAAGGTCTTTGCGAATACCATCGGCGTCGTCGATTTTACGGAGATAATGGACTCCCGGGAGATCGCTCCCCGGAATTTTCAGCGTGCGGGGCGATGATCCTGTGGCCACAAGCAGCTGGTCGTAGGGGAAATGGATTCCCTTCCGGGTAACGACTCTTTGCCCTTTGGGGTCGATGGATTCAACCGGGTCTCCACGCAGCAGGTTGATCCCGAGTCGGGAATAATCATCCCTCTTGGCGATAACCATCTCCTTTTTGCCGATTTTCCCGGCAATGTAAAGGGGCAGCATCACCCGGGAATAACCGAAGCTCCGCTCATCGGAGACGATTGTGATCCTTCCCTTTGGGTCCCGGCGCCGGATTTCTCTGGCCGCGGCAATCCCTGCCGCGCTATTTCCGATGATGAGGTATTGCTTTCCTTTTTCCGGGTGCAATTTTTTCATTGTTTAGGAAATGATAAAATCACAGCAATTGCGTTGTTTGAAACGACCTCTCCAGGAATCTCTCCCGGCCCCCCTTTTTAAAAAAAGGGAATTAAGGGGAATTTGACTCGATAGTATCCTGAAAATCTGCGTTCATCTGCGTCCCCTCCTTTTTTCCGGTCGATCACTTTTCAACGCTTCGCGATTGAATGTAAGACACCATCTCCCTGGCCTGCGTTTGCGCATCCGGCAGGCTGGGGGAGGTCAGAAGAACGCCTCCGGATATCTTGGGCCAATCCTTCAGCAGGACCTCGGAAAGGGCTGGACTTCCCCAGAAGGGGAGCTGGGTCCCCACCTGCACGGCAAAGCCCAGGGATAAAAAGCTCACCGCGACGGCCCAAGCAGAGGACCGTACTAGCTCGGGAACAGAAACCACCAAAGGCATTTGGTGAAATTCCCTGCCCGAACTTAGAGTCTTCAGGAAAGAAACCAGCCTGGGGATCTCTCCCCAGGAATGCAGATAAGAAAGATTGCCGTTCGCAGCGTTCAGGGTATCGGCCGCGTTCTTACCCATCCTTCGCGCCAATTCTTCATTCAAGAGACCCGCGTTGACAGCCGCATCTCCGCCAACCGCGACCAGCATTTTCTGATTCAAGGCGCTTTCCATCAGGCACAGAGTTCTCTCGAAGAAGGCCTGCTTCACGTTCGGTTCTCCCCAGATGACCAGGATTCCCTTGACTTTTCCGGCCTTCAAGCTTTCGTGAACCTCTTCCATCCGATCGAAGATCGAAACCCCTGGCGACTGACTCGGAGAGATGGGCGAAGGCGGTACATGCCCCTTCTTCTTTTGATGATTGAGGGCCAGCTCGAATGCCTCCCTGGCAATCCGTTCGATCTCTTCGTGTTTTTCTGCAAGAAGAATGGGAATTTCCCACTTTTGGGCCAAATATTCCAGAGCGGGAAAATTGGAGTTGGGGTAAATGATCAGAGCATCAAGGCCCATGGCCAAGGCCATCTCGGGCGAGCCGTGATCGGAAAAGGACAGAAAAATCGGAAGACCGCGGGTTCCCTGCAGCCATAGATTGACCTTTTTCCCTCCAGACTGATCCCGGACCATCTTGCGCAGAGCCGTAAGTTGACTCAAAGAAGGATGCCCCACGATATATAAATTGGCTCCTTCAGGTTCATGGGCGAGCTCATTCCTCACAGCAGAAAAGGATTTCTCCAGCACTTTGAGAAATCCGTAGTGGATCAAACCCAGCCGAGTCAGGTCCATGAGAGTTCGGGAAAGGTAGCTTTTGTGGGAGAAAAAACTGTTCTGAACTCCCCAAAGCTGCCCTTTGCGGACAGGCAGGATCCCGTGCTCCATGAGCCTTTTCCCGGTTTGCCGCGGGAGGTCGGAATCCAGGTTGGGTAGTTCCTGGCCATCGAGCGATTCATCGATAGAGGATATGGACCGGGAGGTTTCCAGGACCCCTTCCAGGGTCGCACGGAAAAGATTCTCCATTACGATTTGATCCCGGTCTGCCCCGCAAACCCCGCGGGTAGGCTGGTCCCCGAAGGGATTGATCCGGCAGGGACCTTGAAAGCATTTGCGGCAGTTTAATCCGTTGGCTGTGAAGGCGCACAGGGGGAGCTGTTCTTCGTAGCGTCCCCAGAGGAGGCTTTCCCCCCGGTCATGGGCGGCCAGGATTAGAGGGACGGTTTGGGGGATCGCGCTTTTTTTATGGATCCGGTTCATTCATTCTCCAATCATCAGGGGGATCCTTCATTGCTGCGGGGAAGGTTTTGATTCTTCCGGCTTCAAAAGGCCCTGGCCCGATACGAAATTCAAGGCAATTAGGCTTCCTTTCTTTGGCGGCTTGAATCTCCCCTTGGAAATATCTTCCGGGTCGATCAGCATCAGGGCATGGGTGGGGCAGCTTTCCACACAATAGGCCATGTCCATCCCTTTGCATTGGTCACACTTGAGGACCTTTCGAAAGTTCCGGAAAGGCTGAGGGGCGCCGAAAGGGCAGACCATGATGCACATCCAACAGCCGATGCACCGTTCCTCATGGACCAGGACGAGGCCTTCTTCATGCCGGTAAAGAGCAGCGGCAGGACAGGCATCCAGGCAGGGGGCATCGTCGCAATGCCGGCACTGGATGGGGAACCCTTTCTCCGTTTCAGCCTTGTCGACTCGAACCCGCGGCAAGGGGGGCACCTTTTCATAGATCGCTTCGGGCAGTCTTCGGGAGAGAGATGACCGGTTCACGGCGCAGACGATTTCACACGTGCGGCAAGCCGTGCAACGCTCCGGGTTGACGAAGATGGATTTCATAAATTCCTCAAGAGTGTGCTTAAGTGTCCCGAAATGTGCTTGAGTGCCTCAAGTTGATCAAAAAAAATGTTGCCCGTCCCAGGGTCCCCGTTGCCCCGCAAGGCCCTAACCGGCAACCGCCAACCGTGAAAATGAGAGTATTTTCCGATCCGAAATCCGCAATCTGCAATCCGCAATCGAGTTACGGCACATACACCGTAAGGATAGCGTTGGCCACGACCATTTCATCCGTCTTGTCTCCCAGCTCAGGCTGAAAAAGGGTTTTGCCGGAAAGTCCCCCTTTGCGGACTTCAATCTTTTTTTGGCCGAGAGGAAGGACTTTCAGGACTCTCTCCTTATCCACCGTCTCCGGAGCCGGGCAGCCGATCAGGACCTCCACCATCATTTCATTCGGGCTTTTGATCCCCGCAACCTCCCGCAGCCCGCACAGGCAGCTCCGGTGAATGGCATCCTGAACGGCCTTTTCCGCAGCGCGGGTATTGTCCTGTCCGTGCTGGTCCACCCCCATTCCCACTTCAATCACAAACCTTCTCATGTTCGCAAGACTCTCCCTCCCATTGGAATGGCCCCCGCTCGCCCTCGCCCGCTTCTTGGGATAGGGATGGGGGAAAGAGAAATTTTATTCAATGTTAATCGAACCCCATCCTCCTGTCAATTTTTTCATGCGCCCTTTCCTGGAATTCTCAAAAAACCCTTATGGGGCCGTCTCGGTGCTCCTGAGCCTCTGCCTTCCTGCCTGATGCAGAAGATATGGGCAGGGAGTTGGATAATGAAAAATCTGGGGATTAAAAGGAAAATTTCTTTCCCGCAGGAGGGGGACCTTTTTCTTCGGGAGTTGGAATTATTAACCAATTGAAGGGGTTAAAGGAACAATTCGGGTTGGCACTGGATTTGCTCCAATTGTTTGTCAGGGGCCGTAAAACTTTTTGGATTTTATAGGATGAGGGGTTGGATCGGTTATGAAACCCAATCAGGTGAAATGCCCCCGATGTCAGAGCGAGAATCAGAGGAATCGCAGGTTTTGTCGGGAATGCGGGGGAAAGCTCCAGGCCCGATGTCCTCAATGCGGTTCTGAAAACCAGATGGACGACAAATTTTGCGGGGAATGCGGCCATGTCCTTTCTTCCCCGCTCCCGACCCATTCTGAAGAACTCGCCCATGCTGACCTTACCTGGAATGAAAAACTGGCCAAGATCCAGAGGTACCTCCCCAAGGGTTTAACGGAAAAGATCTTAGCCCAGAAAGAGAAGATCGAGGGCGAGCGGAAGCAGGTCACGGTCATGTTCTGCGACCTGGTGGGATTCACCTCCATCTCGGAGAAGCTGGGCCATGAAGAGGTGTACGCCCTGATCGACCGGATCATGGAAATCCTGATTCACCAGGTCCATGCTTATGAGGGGACCGTGAACAAGATGACCGGCGACGGGATCATGGCCCTTTTCGGGGCGCCGATCGCCCTGGAGGACGCTCCGCAACGGGCTTTGCGGTCCGCCCTGGCGATTTCCCGGGAAATGAGCCAATACGCCGAAAAGGGGAAGCGGGAAAACGGACCTCCACCCTTACGGATGCGCATCGGAATCCACACGGGTCCGGTGGTCGTGGGCACCCTGGGAAGCGATCTCCGGGTGGAGTTCAGCGCGGTCGGGGATACGGTGAACCTGGCTTCCCGGATGGAAGGTCTGGCGGAGCCGGGAACTATCCTGGTGAGTGAAGAGACCTACCGGCTTACAGAGGGGCTTTTCCGCTTTGAACCCCTGGGGGAGAAACGGGTCAAGGGGAAACAAAACCCGATCCAGGCCTACCGGGTTGTCGCCCCCCGGTCCAGCAGGACCCGGTTCGAGGTCAGCGCGGCGAAGGGGCTGACCTGCTTCGTTGGAAGGGAGAGGGAGCTGGAGTTGCTGCGGGACGGGTTCGAACGGGCGCGAGAGGGGAGGGGGCAGGTATTTTCCATCGTTGCCGAAGCGGGAATCGGCAAGTCCCGCCTTCTCCACGAGTTCCGCAAAGCCGTAGCCGGCGAAAGCCTCACGATCCTGGAAGGGCGATGCCTTTCCTACGGGCGGGGGATGGCCTACCATCCCCTGATGGAAATCCTCAAGTCAAGCTTCGAGATCCAGGACGGGGAGGAGGAGCCGGAGGTCAGGAGAAAATTGAAGGGGGGGCTGAAGGCTTTGGAGATCGATGAAGGGGCCTATCTTCCTTTCCTGCTGGAGCTCTTTTCGGTCAAAGACAGCGGCATCGAGGAGATCCCCCTGAGCCTCGACGCCCGCAAGGAACGGATCATGGAGGCCTTCAAGAGGATCTTGTTGAAGCTGGCCACCCCCCGGCCCCTGGTCATTGCCTTCGAAGACCTCCACTGGCTGGACAGGAGCTCGG
>Ga0102851_10001133_pt1 | contig 14810 bp, 13 predicted proteins | sample Mud3Dept3metaG_FD_79558 | JGI IMG/M metagenome (GOLD analysis project Ga0102851, IMG submission 79558) | Freshwater wetland microbial communities from Ohio, USA, analyzing the effect of biotic and abiotic controls - Mud 3 Core 4 Depth 3... | ecosystem: Environmental > Aquatic > Freshwater >... | reverse complement strand
TACTGGGTGTACGGGCACCCTGCGGTACAGTTACCGCACTGGTAACAAAGGGCCGGGTCCTGCCCGCTTTCTCTCTTCATTTGTTCTATGAAATTTGAATCGGTGCTGCTTGTGAGATTTAGTGCATCCATAAGCCCGCCTCAGTTATGCGATCCATCACCAGGATGGTCTGTCATTCTCTGCTACGGCAGGGGAACGTCACCGGGCAAGGCTGATCTTACCCCTTCCTTGCTTGTCGAATTGTACCAAATCTTGTATGCAATATTCAAGTCATCTTTTGCCCCGGTGGGCTGGCTGGAATCTCCTGATCTTGCATCTGCCCGGCGCGGGACCCTGCGTGTCTCGCGCAGGCCGTTTCGTACGAAAACGACGAGACATTTACTTGATTTTCTTATATACTACAACAAGATAGTTATACTATTTTATTGACCGGGAACGGGTCCGTGAAAGAGCATAGCGTCAGAAAAAAAGTCCTATTCTACTGCCGGTGCAATGCCCTGCGCTCCCAGATGGCAGAGGCGTTTCTCAAGAAGTTTTTTCCCGACAGATACGATGCATGCAGCGCCGGGATGCTGGTTACCACGGTGCATCCCATGGTGGTCAGGGTGATGACGGAAGTGGGCATCGATCTGTCAGGGCACCGGTCAAAGAGCGTCGAGGAGTTTGTAGGAACGAAGTTTGATTTCGTGGCGCTTGTGTGCGGAGGCCCTGCCGAAGTCTGCCCATTCTTTCCCGGGCAGGAAAAACCCCTGGAATGCAAAGAATGCGCTGCGTGCTGCATTCACCTGCCTTTATTTCCGCGCGGTGACCAGGTCTTGCACGCCAGCTTTCACGACCGGACAAAGCTCGCTGGCCCGGAGGAAGAATCTCTCGATCTGTTCCGGGAGATGAGGAACGAGATCAGAGACTGGGTTATCGAGACGTTCGGGGCGGAATAAATCGTCACCGAATTCAAACAGACCTGATAGCGCCCGGAATCCCTTCCTGTCGAGCTACACTTTCTGAATCTTTACCGCGCACACCTTGTATCCCGGTATCTTGGCGATGGGATCCAGCACATCAAGTGTTAGAAGGTTGACCGCCGCTTCCTTGAAATGGAAGGTCATGAAAACGACGCCGGGAGGCAGGTGATCCGTGGCCTTTGCCTTGACCGTCACCTTGCCGCGCCGGGAACTGACCTGCACCAGACCGTCCCCCTCCGCAATGCCGAGCCGCTTTGCATCGTCGGGGTTCATCTCAAGTGAGCCCTCAGGATAGATTTCATTCAGCCCCTTTGACTTGCGACTGAGCATCGCATGGTAATGGTAGAGCACGCGACCCGTGGTGAGCACAAAGGGGTACTCCTCGTCGGGCATCTCGGGAGGCGGCACGTACGGCGTCACATGAAACTTGCCGAGGCCGCGCGTGAATCTGTCTTTGTGAAGGAAAGACGTGCCGGGATGATCAGCAGTCGGGCAGGGCCACTGCACCCCCAGCCGGTCAATTCGCTCGTACGTGATCCCGCCATATGAGGGCGTGACGGAAGCGATCTCAGCCATCACTTCTTCCGTGGTCTTATACTCCATGGGATAACCGAGCCGCGTGGACAGGTCACAGATGATCTGCCAGTCAGGCCGGGAATTGCCAATTGGGTCGATCGCCTTGCGCACGCGCTGCACGCGCCGTTCCGTGTTGGTGAATGTGCCGTCTTTCTCGGCAAAGCTTACGCCGGGCAGGATCACGTGCGCGAGCTCCGCGGTTTCCGTCATGAAGATGTCCTGTACCACCAGCAGGTCGAGATGCTTCAGTTCCTCCTTCACCTTGCTCGCGTCGGCGTCAGACAGCAAGGGGTTTTCCCCGAGGACGAAGAGGGCCTTTATCTTGCCTTCCCCGATCGCCTTCATCATTTCTGTGAGTGTGAGCCCCACTTTTCCTGAGAGGGGCACGCCCCAGACCTTCTCAAATTTCTCCTGCGTTGCCTTATCATCCACGCGCTGATAGGCCGTGTATACGTTCGGCAGCCCGCCCACGTCGCAGGCACCCTGAACATTGTTCTGCCCCCGCAAAGGATTTACGCCTGATGATGGTTTGCCGATCTGGCCCGCCACCATGGCAAGGTTCCCCAGCGCCAGCACGTTATTCGTTCCTGTGGTGTGCTGCGTGATGCCCATCGCGTACAGGATACTTGAGTTCCTTGACTGCGCATAGAGGCGTGCCGCCTCCACGATGTCTGCGGCGGGGATACCCGTTATTTTTTCAACTGCTTCAGGCGTGTACTCGCTCACTGATTCGGCCAGCGCGTCAAAGCCCTCGGTCCGCTCGTCGATGAACGCTTTGTTGAGCCAGCCGTTCGATATGATCGCTTGAATCATGCCGTTCAGCAAAGCCACGTCTGTGCCCGGCTTCTGCTGCAGGTGAAGGACCGCGTAATCGACGAGTTCGATGCGTCTTGGATCTGCGACGATCACCTTTGCGCCCTTTTCCCGGGCTGCCTTCTTCACATCCAGGGCGATCACCGGATGGTTCTCTGTTGTGTTCGAGCCAATGACGAAGATGCAATCGGCATCCCCGATTTCTGCAATCGAATTAGTCATCGCGCCGCTTCCGAATGCCATCGCCAGACCGGCGACAGTGGAGCTGTGTCAGAGACGGGCGCAATGGTCGACGTTGTTTGTACCGATGACCGCGCGTGCGAGCTTCTGAAGGAGGTAGTTCTCTTCATTGGTACACTTGGCGGAGACGAGCACGCTTATGGCGTCAGGGCCGTGCTCTGCCTTTACTTTTTTCAGGCCTTCCGCGACTCTACTCATCGCCTCATCCCACGACGCAGCACGGTGCGTCTCATTTTCCGGGCCATCGTGCTTGATCATGGGCTCGGTGAGCCGTTCCGGGCTGTGCACATAGTCGAATCCGAATCGCCCCTTGACGCAGGTCCAGCCTTTGTTCATGCCGAGCGCTCTGTCGGAGGTGACTTTCAGTATCTCGTTATCCTTCGTGTTCAGAACAAGGGTGCAGCCGACGCCGCAGTACGAACAGATGGTGGGTGTCTTGGCCAGTTCCCATTCACGCCCCTGGAACCTGCCCGATTTTTCGCTCAGCGCCCCAACCGGGCAGACACTGACACAGTTCCCGCAAAAGACACACGGGGTCTCCTGCATGTTCCGGTCGAACGAGGCTGCGATCTTGCTGTTAAATCCGCGTTTCGAAAAATCGACGGCGTGACAATACTGGACCTCGTGGACCACGGTCACGCAGCGTCCGCAGAGTATGCACTTGTTGTAATCACGCTCGAAGAAGGGGTTCACAGCGCGCACGGGATAGTTGTGGCGCTCGCCCTCATAGCGGGGCTTACGAACACCGAACTGGTAGGCATATTTTTCCAGCTTGCAGGTGCCGCTCTTCTCGCAGGTCATGCAGTCGTACGGATGGTCGGAAAGAAGAAGCTCGATGATCTGCCGGCGGGCGTTCTGGACCCGCTCGGTATTGGTTAGAACCTTCATCTTGTCGGCCACGGGATAGGCGCAGGATGCGACCAGGGAGCGTGCTCCTTCCACCTCCACGATGCAGAGACGGCAGCCGGCAAATGGCGTGAGGTCGCCGCGGTAACAAAGGTGGGGTATGTGTATGCCCGCCTTTCGCGCTGCCTCAAGAACGCTCGTTCCTTCTTCCACCGTCACCTGACGGTTGTCAATCGAAAGGGTTACCTCACTCATCGTCTCTTCCTCTCAGTGAATCTGAATGGCATCGAATTTACATTCGCTGTAACAGATCCCGCACTTGATGCACAGGGACTGATTAAGAGCATGCGGTTCTTTAGCCTTGCCCGTGATGGCAGCCTGCGGGCATGCCTTCCGGCAGAGGCTGCAACCCGTACATGTTTTGGGGTCGATCTCGTACCGGATCAGTGCCTTGCAGACGCCTGCAGGGCATCGTTTCTCCTCGATGTGGGCACGGTATTCATCATAGAAGTAATTGAGTGTTGTGAGCACCGGGTTGGGAGCAGTCTGCCCCAGTCCGCAGAGGGAAGCGTCTTTGATCATGGGCGCCAGCTCTTTCAGCGCGTCGAGATCCTCAAGCACGCCTTTCCCCTCGGTGATGCGCTGCAAGATCTCCAGCATTCGTTTTGTGCCCATGCGGCACGGCACGCATTTGCCGCACGACTCCTCGCGCGTGAAGCTGAGAAAGAACTTGGCCAGGTCTACCATGCAGGTGTTTTCGTCCATGATGATCAGGCCGCCTGAGCCCATGATCGCGCCCGCAGCGGTCAATGAATCGTAGTCGATCGGGAGGTTGAGCAGAGAAGCGGGAATGCACCCTCCGGACGGCCCTCCGGTCTGAGCAGCTTTGAACTTCTTTCCTCCAGGGATGCCGCCCCCGACATCGAAGATGATGCGTTCCAGGGTGATACCCATGGGGACCTCGACAAGGCCCGTGTTGTTGATCTTGCCTGCCAGCGCAAAAATCTTGGTGCCCTTGCTCTTTTCCGTGCCCAAGCTCGCGTACCAGTCAGCCCCCCTGTGGATGATAGGCGGAACATTGGCAAAGGTCTCCACGTTGTTGATGTTGGTCGGTTTGCCCCAAAGCCCACTCACCGCTGGAAAGGGCGGGCGAGGTCGAGGCATGCCCCGGCGTCCTTCGATCGAGGCGATGAGGGCTGTCTCCTCACCACACACGAAGGCCCCGGCACCTTCCTTTATCTTGATGTTAAGACTGAAATCTGTTCCTAGAATCTTTTCTCCCAGAAGGCCGAGCGCCGTGGCATCCGCCACTGCCTTCTTCACATGCGTAACGGCAATGGGATACTCTGCGCGCACATAGATGTAGCCTTCACGCGCGCCGATGGCATAGGCGGCAATCAACATCCCTTCCAGGACCGTGTGAGGGTCGCCTTCAAGCACTGCGCGATCCATGAAGGCCCCGGGGTCCCCTTCATCGGCATTGCAGATCAGGTACTTGGTCGTCCCCTTGGCATTGCGGGCGAATTTCCATTTGGTCCCCGTTGAAAAACCGGCGCCGCCTCTCCCCCTGAGCCCTGAACGCACCACTTCCTCGATGACTGCGTCGGGACTCATGGAAGAGAGCACCTTGGCTATGGCGACATAACCATCACGCGCTATGTACTCCTCTATGCTCGTGGGATCAATCTGTCCGCAGTTGCGCAACACAATCTTCATTTGCTCCCGGTAGAAGGGAACCTCTTTCTCGTGCGAAACAGGCTGGGCCGTTGGGGAGTCCTTGTAAAGGAGATCCTCAACCGGTTTTCCGTTGATCAGTGTCTCTTCGACTATCCTGGGAACGTCACGGGCAGACAGTTGCTGGTAGAAAAATCCGTGCGGGTCAATCGCTACGACGGGTGCCCGCGCACAGAAGCCGTGACATCCTGTCTCCACGATATCAACTTTTCCGGTCAGTCCCTTCTCAGAGACGCTCTTCCTGAAAGCGTCCCGTACTTCCACTGCGCCGAAGGCCCGGCAGCCGGTCATACAGATGCGCACGCGCGGCCGGTTCGGGTCTGTCGCGCCGAGTATCTCCTGCTGAAGGCCCTTCAGTTCATCGATCGACGACAATCGTTCCATATTCTCAGGCCTCTTCAGATTTGGCTTTGGGGGAATATTTTCTTACTGCCTTCACAGCGGTGTTGGGTGTCAATTTACCGTAGTAGTCCTCGCCGATCATCATCACCGGGGCGAGGAAACAGGTGCCCACGCAGGCAACGGTCTCAAGGGAGAACTTCAGGTCATCCGTCGTTTGTCCGGGTGCCACCTTCAACTCCCGCTCCAGAGCCTCCAGGACGCCCTTGCCCCCGCGCACGTGGCACGCAGTGCCCTGGCAACACTTGATTGTGTGTTGCCCGCGAGGCGTCAGGTAGAACTGCGCATAAAAGGTCACCACGCCGTAGATGCGGCTCATGGGGACGTGGAGGGTCTGTCCAACACGCTTGAGTGCGTCCTCGGGTAGGTAGCCGTAAACGGCCTGTACTTCCTGGAGCACGGGTATGAGCGCCCCCGCCTGATTAGTATATTTCTGCAGGATCGGATCGATTCTTGATACGTCAATTGACGGCGTCACCTATACCTCCCCACGTTACGTCTGTCGGCACCGATATGTGGCCTGATATGGCCCGATGCGGCCTGAACACGCACAAGTTTATCATTATACGTATTTTGCACATGCTTCACAAGCGTAATAAATTTCACAAGCTATTATCCCGTTTGATGGTGGGAATGGCTTGGAATGAGGGTGGCCGGCTCGTCTATCATTGGATCGTGGCCGGGCACTACGGGTGGGCCTGGCGTGCGCCCGGTAACGGGCAAGCGAATCGCGTCCCGCGACCTGACCGCTTACTTGGTCAAGAGCACCGGGCACTTCGAGCCTTTCAGGACGTTCCTCGCTATGCCACCTATCAGGTATTTGCTGAGGCCGGTCTGCCCCAGAGAGGCTATGACGATGAGGTCTATCCCCTTTTCCTGCTCTTCATTGAGTATCTCTTCAGCGGGCAGCCCTTTCCTGACGTCTGCGGTGAGTTCCACCTCCTTAGCCCGTGGAAACTTCGCAAGCTGCTTGTCCAGGTTCTGCCTGGCAGTGGCGACCAGCTGATCTTCTGCGCGCTGGACTTCTTCCGCGTTGAGGCAGTAATCGTAGACACACTGCGTGATCTGTTCGTGCACGACGTGAACCACATACACTTTCGCACCGTATTCAGCCGCAATGTCGAGTCCCTGCCTCAATGCCTTGTCTGAATGCTCGGAAAAATCGGTAGGAACAAGAATCTTGGTTGGCTTAAGCATGTTCTATAGACCCCCTTTTTCTCGACTTACACGAATATTAGGTGCACGGGTTTTGTTTGTCAATCATAAGCCGCACTTTTATTCGTGCAAATTTTCTCTTATAGTGTAGGCGTGAAAGTACTGCTGGTGCAGCCCCCCATCGAGGACTTCTACGATACGTCGATCCGGACGTATCCGCTGGCTCTTGCGTACTTGGCCGGGAGTGTGTCCGGGCTCTGCGATGTATCGGTGGCTGACTTAAGAACAGGCAGTAAGCGTGTCGTCAAGCAACCGCGTGTATTCGAGGAGCTTCGCGCTTTCTATCGGGACGACGGTTACACGCCGTTTTCCCTCTTCACCAGGTTCTACCGCTTTGGCGCGAGCCCAGTGGAGATCAAGCGTATCATCGAGAGAGAAGCGCCGGACATGGTAGCTATTGCGTCCGCCTACACCACATACTCGTGGCAGGCCCTTGAGGTCGCCCGCATTGCCAAGGAGGTGAGCGCGGAGGTCGTGACGGTCATGGGCGGCACGCACGCGACGCTTTTTCCCGAACATCTGCTTCGGCACGATTTTGTTGATTACGTCATTCGAGGCGAGGGAGAGACGCCATTCGCCACCCTCGTGAAGAGCCTATCCTCAGGCCGGGATCCCCGGTCGGACAATATAGCCGGGCTTTGCTTCAGGCAGGATGGAGATTTTCATATCGGCGCCATCAATATTGAGCACAACATAGACGTGTTGCCTGATAGGCGGCATATTAGTGCCGACGCCTATCGAATCAACAGGAAGAAGTATGCGTTCTTTCTCATCTCACGCGGATGCCCCTTCTCATGCACCTTCTGCGGCAAGCCGCCTGTTCCCTACAGGAAGAGAAGCATAGCAAGCATCGAACGGGAGCTTGCCGAATGCCTTGACCTCGGGATCGAGGCAATAGACTTCGAAGACGACATGCTCAATCTGGATAGATCGTTTTTCACCGACGTACTCAGGCTTTTTTCGCATAAAGGACTTACCCTCTCCGCGATGAACGGTATCTATCCGGCAACCATCGATGTACCCACGCTTCAGCTGATGCATGATGCGGGCTTTTGCCGGCTCAATTTTTCCCTCGTTGATGCTCAGGAGCCGGTTCTCAGGAGCCAGGGCAGGGCCCTGCCCACTTCCTTCCTGGACCTGCTTCCCTGGTTTGAATCCTCGCCTTTTCTCGTGGAGACGCATTTCATAATCGGCCTCCCGGGCCAGACGCCCCGGGATGTGGTCGAGACATTGATCTTCCTAATGGGCAGGCGGCTGCTTATGGGGCCAAGCATGTTCTACCTGGCGCCCGGAAGCGCCATCTTCAAAGAGACGTTTGGCGACGTGCAGATGTCAAAAGAGCCGCAGCTCGGGCTGCTGAGATCGAGTGTCATGTTTCCGTGGAATGAACTTTTTCCACGGAAGACTACTTATACCCTCATGAAGCTCGTCCGCTTCATCAACTGGGTCAAGCAGTGTCTGGACAGGACGGAAGGCCTGACCAAGCTGAGCGACCTGCTGGAGGTCGCGGCGACGCGAAACCCGCATGATAAGGAGCTAGTGAAAAGGGTGCTCTTGGACAAGCGATTCACACGCTATGCTACGAGGGAGCAGAGATTCATAGAAGAGACGCACGACCCAGACCTCGTCAGGCTCTTCTTTAAAAGGGCGAAAGAGGCTGGGATTAAAGGGTTCAAGACCAGCAACCGGTTATTGATAGATGTGTGAGAAGAGCAGTGACCAGTTATCGGTTATCGGTGATCGGTAGAGGTGACCGGGGACCGGAGACGGGAGACCGGTGAACAGTGTCGAGTGAGATGCGGAGAGAGGGAGACGCGGGGACGCGGAGATCAAAAAGCAGTCGGTGATCGGTGAACAGTTAAACCAAAGAAACCAAAGAAACCAGAGAAACGAGAGAAACCAAAGAAACCAGATGGACCAGTTGGCCGACCTAAAGACTTTTCCGGGCCAATCGTTTATGATACGTTATGATAGCGAAGAGACCATGAGTACTAACATCGATCAGTGCATCGAACGTCTATTGAGTGACTATTAGATGACCATTAATATTAAACGTCACGGGAGGAAATGAGATGGCCAAGAAACATGGTACCAAGTGGGATCGGATCTACACCGCAGTCGTTGTGCCCTACAAGCGCGGTACGTTCCAGATCGATTACGACGCGTATCGCAAGCTGCTCCGCTATTTTCTGCAGCCAAAGTTTGTTGATGCGGGGGGCGGTATCATCGTGAACCCGGAAGCTGGGGAGATTTTCTACCTGAGCTACGAGGAGAAGAAGAAGATCGTTGAAATCGCCGTTGAAGAGGTGGCAGGCAAGGTCCCGCTCTTTGCCGGTGCCTGCGACGTGACCACCGAGGGGATAGTCCGCGATGCCGTGACTGCCAAGAAGGCCGGAGTGGACGGAATCTTCTTTATTCCACCTATGGGCTCGGGAGATATCACGTATGCCTGGAACCCCGAGAAATACCCGGAGGTTTGGATAGACATTGCCAGGGCAATTGACAAGGCGGTCAATCTGCCCATCATCGTTCATCCTACATCGGGTGTATCACCCATGTACGGCGTCGGTCTTCCGGTAGGTACGACGCTCAAGATGTGCAAGGCGGTGCCGAATATCGTTGGCTGGAAGATGACATACAACTACACCGGCTGGAAGATCGTGGGTGAAGGACTCAGGTCTCTCGACCACCATGTTGCGATCCTGGGCGCGCCTTCGGACCTGTGGCACGTTTTCCTTATGCTGGAGATGTTCGACGGAACGGTGAACGGCGGCTTGAACTATGGGATGGAGCCCACGATCGACCACATCCGGGCCTGGAAGAGAAACGATCTGCTCGAAGCACGTAGAATCTGGAATTCCGGATTGCAGAAGCTGAATGATTTTGTCTATGCCGATTACGCGCGGTTGCACGTGCGGTACAAGATCGGTGCGTGGCTTCGCGGCTTCCTCGCACATCCCTTTATGCGGCCGCCGCAACCGCGGGCAAAGGCAGAGGAGATAAAGGAGATGGCGAAACTCCTGAAGGGATGCGCTCTCAAGATACTCCCGGAGGGCGACATTAAGAGGGTATTAGCGAAGGTCTGAAAAGTTTTCCAGGGACAAGAAAGAAGGCCATCTGCCGCTCCGGTAGATGGCCTTCTTTGACACGGGCAAGAGGCGCTTGCTATGTTCGGTCTACATTCAGAACCTTGTGAGATGACCCTAGGAAGCGGCCCATTCCCACTTTCCTGAAAAAGGCGGCGAAGGGGCTCAGCGTGACGAGACCACCTGGAGAGAAGATACCAACTGCCGCGAGGATCAAGCCGAGCATGGTGAGGTGCAGAGATTTGATCCAGACAGGAAGCCACGTCGATGTCCAGAGGAACTCTTCGACGATCAACATAAAGACGGCACCAATGATGGGACCGAGAAAGGTCCCGGTTCCGCCCAGCATGACCATGGTCACGGGCAGCAGCGCCTTGTCTGTGCCGAAGACGACCTCTGGATCGATGTATGCTGAATACCAGGCGTAGCCTGCCCCGAGCAGGGCTGGAAATGCCGAACTGAGGATATAGGCGCCCATCTTGCGCCTGTTGACATTGATTCCGAAGGCCTCAGCTACTTCTTCGTCTTCCCGGATGCTGAAGAGAGCCAGGCCAAATCTGGACTTTGGGAGCCAGTAGCAGACTATGACCGTCAACAGGGCCACTCCGAGGAACAGGTAATAGGTTTGATACGGTCTGTATCCCGGTGGCAAGGAGATGCCCTGGGTGCCTCCGGTAAAATTGCGGAGACTGCCTGCCACCAACTCAAAAAGCTTGATCAGGCCGAAGTTGGCCAGGGCAAAGTACCCGCCTTTCAGCCGGAGGAATGGATAACTGATCAGGGTCGCAAAAATCAGGGTGACAAGTACTCCTGTCGCCATGCAGACAACAAAGGCAACCCCTTTGGCGTAAAGGATTGCAAAACCATACGCGCTGATGCCGAAAAAGGCATAGTGGCCCAGGTTGACATAACCTAAGTAACCTGCCGTGATGTTGAAGCTTGAACCGATCCCGACGTACATGAAGAGCAGGAGCAGGAAAGCAACCCAGTAAGGGTCCACGAATTTAGGCACAAACAAGAGACCTATCAGTACTAGAATCCAGAATCCGTTGGATAATGTTAGGCTCTTCTTAAACATGCCGAAATAACCCCTGCGGCTTCAGGAGTAAGACCAGAACCAACGTGAAGAAGGCGACGGTAAGGGACCAGTGCGAACCCAGGAAGAAACCTGCAAAGGTCTCGGCTACACCCAGGATGAGTCCCCCTACCAGAGAGCCGATCAGGCTTCCAGAACCTCCCAGCATAACAATGGCGATATAGCGAATAGTCAGCGGAAGTCCGATGAAAGGACCAATCGTAAACTGCAAGACGTAGAAGACGCCTGCGACCGCGGCCAGCGCGATGGCGATGCCAAAAACAAAGGTGACGACTCTGGGAACGTTAATGCCGATGACAGTTGCGCCCTCACGATTCTGGAGGATTGCGCGAATCGCCTTTCCCATGAAGCTCTTCTTCAGATAGAAGTGGAGGAAGACCGTGAGCGCGATGATGGATAACAAAATGGTGAGACGCAAGGAAGAGACGACAACGCCACCCACCATGAAGGCGGGCATCGAAAATGATACCCCTTTCACCGTAGGTCCCCAGATGAAAGAGGTTGTATCCTCGATGGCTGTGGCGATGCCCACGGTTACAACAATGGACGAAAAGAGAAGTTGCCGGGGCGGCCTGTTCAGAATCGGCTTGATGAACGCCTTTTGAAAAATAAGACCCACAAGCACGAACAAAGGGATCACGATCAGAAGAATCAGGAAAGGATTCCAGCCCGTCGCCGCATAGACGATGTACGTCACCAACCCTCCCAGCATGAGAAATTCCCCATGGGTAATGTTGAGAACGTCCGCAATGCAGAAAATCAGGGAGAGCCCGAAGGCGGCCAGAGCATAGGTGCCGCCCTGGAGCACTCCCGCAAGTACTAACTGGATAATGATCTGCAGATCCGCCATCTACAATCCTTTATCTTTATGGTGCAGGGTTCGGATACACATGTTTATGCGTAGCGAACTTATCGGGGTAGACAATGTAGTACTTCCCGTCGATATACTGAGCCGCATACTGCTTGAAGAACGAGTGTCCCTTTTTCTGCTCGAAATACATCGGTCCCAGGATTGACTCGAAGTTAACCGCCCAGAGAGATTTCATCAAATCATCCGGTTTCAGGGAGGCTGACTTTTCGATCCCTACTTCTGCCACTTCCAGCGCCCCGTAATGCAGGGAGACATCGAGGTACTCTTCAGGATCGATTTTCGCCTCTTTCAGGATCTCCAGAAACTTCTTCGTATTACCGTACGTCACACTCGATAACCACTGATGCTCACCCGTCACGTAGTTTGAATCCTTCCCAAGTGCGCCGGTGAAGGATTTGTCGAAATGGGTAAAGTGCCATTCCCTCGGCTTCAACCCGAACTCCTTGGCCTGTTTCTTGAAAGTGACACCAAAGGGGGTGAAGGACGACACATAGATCACATCAGGGTCTGCGGCCTTCAGCTTCACGAGCATGGAAGTGAAATCTGTTGTGCCTGCAGGGGCAATCTCTTTGAAGAGCGTCTTGAACCCCTTCTTCTCAGCATTGGGGATGGCTCCTTCATAGACTTCGCGCGTGTGAGGCGTATCTTCTGCCACATAGCCGACGGTCTTTGCCTGCTTTCCCTTCTGGAGCATGTCGAAATAGGCATCTGACCAATCCGTGGACAGGCAGTTTACGCCCACGAACCACTTGAAGCCACGCTCAAAGATAGCCGGTGTATTGGCGGTTGCCAGCACCATAGGAACATGATATTTTTCGGGGATCGCAGTCACGGGGAAGGTGATCGGGCTCGACTTGGGCCCGATAAGAAGGTCGCACTTGTCGACCGTCACCAGCCGCTCGTAGAACCTCACAGCAGTTGCCTGATCGCTTTTGTCGTCATAGACGATGGTCCTGACTGGAAGCTTCTTGTTTAAGGACTTGACGTAGAGGCCACCCTGTTTCGTATTCACATAGTTTTCCCAGGCCTTCACCATCTTGTCGAAGGTGCCGACATCGACCGCGAACCTTCCGGTAAGACAAAGCGTCATGCCTATCACGATCTCCTTCTTTTCCTGGGCCACAGAAGGAAGGACCGTCCCGACGAAGAGCACCAGCGCCAGAGCCAAGACTAAACATGCTTTTCTCATACTGTGATTACCTCCCGTACTCCATCATGGAGTTATTTAATGAGGCTTCCTTTAAAGCCCCAGGTACGCCTTCCGGATCTCATCGTCCCTGAGCAACTCCTTGCTCTTGCCTTCGCGCACGAGACGGCCATTTTCCAGCACGTATGTCCGATCTGAGATCTCCATGGCCTGACGCGCATTCTGCTCTACCAGAAAAACGGTGACGCCCTCCCGATTAATAGTGCGAATGGTGCGGAAGAGTTCCACCACCACCTTGGGTGCCAGCCCCATAGATGGTTCGTCGATGAGCAGGAGCTTTGGTAACGACATGAGCCCCCTGCCCACGGTGACCATCTGCTGTTCTCCGCCACTCAACGTGCCTGCCAGTTGCGTTTTTCTCTCCTCCAGTCTGGGAAAAAGCTTGAAGACGTATTTCAGTGTCTCTGGAATCTTCTTTCTTGCGTTGGGGAAGTAAGCCCCGAGCTGAAGATTTTCTAAAACGGTCATGTCCGGAAAGAGTTTTCTCCCCTCGGGGATCCAGCTGATGCCCCTCTCGACAATCTTATGGGGAGGCAGTTGGTGGATCGGCTGTCCGAGAAACTCTATGCGGCCGGACGAGGGGTGCATCATGCCCATGATGGTATTGATTAAGGTCGTCTTGCCTGATCCATTGGAGCCCACCATCGTGACCATCTCTTTCGGGGAGATCTCGAGGGATGCATCCCAGAGGACCCTTATATCTCCATACTGTGCTGAGACCCCCTCTATTTTGAGCATCTACGTCGCCTGAGCCTCTTCAATGCTACCTTCAACTCCCAGATATGCTTCAACGACAGCGGCGTTCTGTGAAATCTGATCAGGCGTACCCTGTGCGATCAACTCTCCAAAATTGAGTACGAGGATCCGGTCGGAAAGGCCCATCACTGCCTTCATGATATGCTCGATCATGAAGACCGTGATTCCGCGATTACGGATGTCCCGTATCAAGGCCATCACAGTATCAGTCTCTGCAGGGTTGAGGCCTGAGATTGCTTCGTCCAGGAGCAGCACTTTGGGACTGGTCGCCAGGGCGCGTGCGATCTCCAGTTGCTTCCTTCCCACCAGGGTCAGGTTTTTGGCCGGGATATTCGCCTTCGGAAGGAGCCCGGTGAGTTGGAGCAATTCGGCGGCTTCGTCTTCGACAGAACGCATACCCTTCCTTGCTTCCTTGCCAAAATAGAGTCCCACGAGCACATTCTCGTAGACCGTGAGGCTCGCAAAAGGACGTACGAGCTGATAGGTTCTTGAGATGCCCCTGTGGCATATCTGCCGCGATCCCAGGGATGTGATCTCCTCGCCGTCGAACTTCAACGAGCCAAAGGTCGGCGGAAAGGTGCCCGCGATGATGTTGAAGAGGGTGGTCTTCCCCGCCCCATTTGGCCCGATCAACCCAAGTATCTCGCCGGTCTCGAGTGTGAACGAGATGTCATACAGCGCCCTCAGGCCGCCGAAATACTTGGTAGCTTTGCTTACCTCAATAAGACTCATCCCACCTCAGTACGCCAGGATATGCGTTCTCTTTCGGGAACTTCTCTCCATCGTATCATGGAAGCTCTGTGTAGGCGACCGGAAAGTCGGTGAACTTGCCATCCTTCAGATAGCCGGCCTGTTCGTACAAGTCAAACTGTGGCGGGCAAGCACAGCCTGCTGCGTGCATCATCTTCGGTTGATCCTTGCGGCAGCCGGTGCCATGACGCACGGTGGCTGGGGCGTAAACGATGTCACCCTCCGACACTTCAATCCAGCGGCTCTCCAGATAGCCCAT
>Ga0102851_10001132_pt1 | contig 14816 bp, 9 predicted proteins | sample Mud3Dept3metaG_FD_79558 | JGI IMG/M metagenome (GOLD analysis project Ga0102851, IMG submission 79558) | Freshwater wetland microbial communities from Ohio, USA, analyzing the effect of biotic and abiotic controls - Mud 3 Core 4 Depth 3... | ecosystem: Environmental > Aquatic > Freshwater >... | reverse complement strand
TCTTTCCTGGATGTCGGATTCGGACAGGGGCTTAGCCTTCTGATTGCGGCGGAGCAAGGGGCACGAGTAGTCGGGTGCGACATTAACCCAAAATGCCGCCAGGTGATAGAGGCAAATCATGCCTATTTCCCCGGCATTAATCAGTCAAAGGAGAACCTGGTCGTTGGTTCTATTCTTGAAGGAGATACGATCAGGGTGTTAAGAGACAACGCGCCGGATGGAAGCGGGCAATATGATATTGTTCATTCCTGGGGAGTGCTCCACCATACGGGCAACATGAAGGTGGCGCTGAGAAACGCATGTTCACTCGTCAAGCCAGGAGGGCACCTCGTAATCGCCATCTATAACAGACACTGGACCAGTCCCGCTTGGCTCGTCATCAAATACTTTTACAACAGGTTTCCGTTTCTGCAAAAACTCCTGGTGACCCTGCTCTACCCAGTTATCTACCTTGCCAAGCTTGCCGTTACCCGCCAAAACCCAAGAAGGCAACAGCGCGGCATGGACTTCTATTTCGATGTGGTAGACTGGGTCGGCGGCTATCCCTATGAGTATGGCTCCGTGCCTGAGATCCATGCGACTCTGACAGCACAGGGTTTTTTGATGAAAAGAACCGTGAGCGCACGTGTGCCGACTGGCTGCAACGAGTTCATTTTCGTTCGAACCAGTTAGATGATAATCGAGCCTATCGCATCAAGCGCCCTGCCCTGGGGTATGTTGCACCGAAGAGCCTTTCCTGTGAGAATAGCGCTTAATCATACGTTAGAAAGTGGCGAAAGACATGATTAGGAATACGAGAAGAATTATCCTTCTTACATCGTTAGTCGCAGTTTTGCTACTGCTCACATTAATTTACGAAGACACTATAACTCTCAAGAGGGCAAGAACGATAAGAATCCAGAATATTGATTTCAAAAGTCGTGCCCAGGGAGCTGAACCTGCACCAGCCAGAGAGCTTCATCAAGGGGAGGACAATTATAGATTCAAGGCCATCGACATACACATCAGGATGAAGGTCTATTCGATTACGGAGCACAACAACGTGTTTCAGACCGCACCGGCGAACCAAGGAATACGGCTGGAACTTGCCAAGCCCTCAACCCTGGCACTCGTCGTAGGAAGCAGTGGTCCGGAGGGGCTCAAGGGTTTCATTCTGACGAGATCACTTCAACTGGACCGATGGTATTCGGTGGACATCACCATTACCCGGGACAAGCGGTTAAAAGTGTCACTGGATAATAGGACCGTGGTCGATTCGCCTGAAAGGAACATCGATTTCATTGTTTCCGATGTGGCGGTAGGGACCGGATTCAGCAAAACTAGACCGTTTGATGGCGTCATCGAAGGCTTCTCGATAACGTGTCGATTTTCCGAGAAGCGTTATGGCGTTGAACGGCTACTTTTGATGTTCAAGATGATCCTGATATCGGGACTCGTCTGCCTGATTCTCTTTCTCCTAGCCGCGCCTCAGGCATCATTGAAGCCATGGCTCAGTGTTGAACTACCGAGCGTGATCATTCTTATCGGCTTCACATGCGCGGTTTTTTATTACTACAATCAGGGCGCGTACGTCGGTTGGCGATACCCATTCGACACGTTCCTGTCAAACCCCGGATCCACTTTCACATTCTTTTCAGGCCCCTTATTCCCAAGTGCCATTTCAATCATCGTTTTCGCGCTCCTGCCCGCAATCGGGTTCATCGCTTACACTTACCGAAATGTCTCGGCATCGGCGTCCGGAGAAGTGGGCAAAGCGGCTCTCTACACGCACGTGCTTATTTTTTCTTTTCTGACCTATCCGTTCTTCCTGGCCTTTGACAGAAAAAGTCCGGAGCTGATTTTGTTTCTGCTGGTGGCGCTTTTCGCTCACTCCTTCTCGCAAAAAAAGTTTGGGGCGAGTGGCTGCTTTCTCGCACTTGCGGCCGGATTCAAAATGTACCCCCTGGCATTCCTCGCGCTTTTTGTCGTTCATAAGAAGTACAAGGAGGCCCTGCTCTGCTCTCTCCTGGCTGCGGCGATAACAGGCGCAGCCTTTCTTTTTGCCGGCCAGACATTCGACCGGTGGACGGATATCCTTTTCCCGATTGGTCCTCAGGCATGGACGTATGTGAGCCCAAAAGCAGCGATGCATTTCAATTCGAGCCTCTTTGGCGCCCTCCATTTTTCGACGGTCTCCCTGTTCGGCCTGTGGAGTGGGAGCCACCTCTTGAGAATCTACGTGGGCGTTGCTCCTATCCTCTTTCTTCTGTTAATCTATTGGCTGGTGAAGCCCGAAACGGACATGTGGAAGCAGTTCCTATTTCTTTTCATTACGACGCTCATCCTCATGCCGGTGTCCCCTGAGGATCGGCTCCTCCTGCTGTTTATTCCTTTTTGGCTCCTTGCGCAAAGGCAAGGTGCCCGGGAATCCGATCTATTTTACGCCGTCTCTATCGCGGCGCTGTTGATCCCCAGCCACTATCTTTTTGCCTATGAGGGCGCGGAGCAGGCGGGCCGTTCTTTCGCGAGCATCAGCCTGGTCTTGAACCCCGTTATCATGGTCGCTATTCTGTCAAAAGGAGTGAGAGACGCGTTGAAAACAAAAACAACCCCAGGCATGGCGTTTTGATGATGGACGCATTCAAGAGGTTCACTACATATCTCCACCAACGAAGAATCCCGTTGTTTGGTTTACAGCTCTGCATCTCAGCCGCGGCCCTTGGGGGACTGGCCTGGAAGCTCGTAACCGCTCTCAAGAATCAAATGATGGGCCCTCTTGGCTCGGGCCTCTATCCATGGACACGGATATTCTTCCACCCGGTTGATTCAGGACTGCTCAACTACATGGGTCTCTGCGTGGTCATGGGTCTCTGCGCCCTTTTCATGTATATCCTCTGGAACGAGCGAACGCTGCGGGCGCTCGACCAGCGCCTTGAGCAGAAGCATCCCCTTCTCCTTGTCACCTATGTCGCGATCTCACTTGTCGCCCTTCTGGCACTCTCCGCGATCTTTGTCTTCTTTGGTCGAGCCGCCGGCGAGCCATACTATTCGCTGCTCCTGCTTTTCATCGTCTGTTTGCCCCCGCTCCTGCTTCTGACGGACCTGCTTAACCCTCTGGCCTGGGCAACGCGCACAGGGCGACTGCCGGGCCTTATGCTCGTGGGCTGTCTCGCCCTGCTTGTACTGATGGCTGTCAAGCAACCGGTGAGGCTCGCTACAGGACCCGTTTATTTCATGAACGAATATCCGGACCTCTTCGGCGAAACCCTGGTGAAGGGGCGCTTTGTGAGGAACGACGAGTTTCTGAATCGCTTGGACAAGGACGATGTGGGATTGGTGCGCGCCTTTTTTCTCATGAGAGAGCGGATAGAAGGTCCTGATAGGTACGTAAATGAGGGGGATGATCTCGACTTCCTCGGCAGGCTGCCGTCCGCCGATTCCGATGCGACGCGCAGAAATCTGACGTCGATACTGCGAGACTTTCTCCGCGCGTCGTCGCTCGTCGATCTTGATACGACACAGAGAACTCTGATGTCGATACTCCAACTGGATGACCGGGACACCACCCAATGGCAGAAGACGGGTGGACCGGTCTCGGGCCCGGCCCTGCTGAAAGGCTTGCAGCGCATGAATGTAGAGGAGGTCAGGCAGTTCTATGTCAAGAACTCCCTCGAGTACCCACATCAAAACATCGGGCGGGGTCAGATAAACCACCTAGGTCACGTCTACAACCCGCTCAATGAGTACCGCCTCGGCAGACCATTAAGAGACATCTATTTCCAGTATGGTCTTGGCAACACGTTCCTGATGCAATGGGTGATGGACGCGTTCGGGAGCCTCTCATTGCAGGGCTACCACAAGCTCTATCTGTTGTATCCACTGTACGTCTTTTTCTTTATCGCGATGCTCGTCGTTCTCTTCCGCGACCCGCTGTATGTACTCGGGGTCTTCGCCGGCTACGCAGCGGCGTTTTTCTTTGCCGGGCATATCGGCCTCATCCTTGGCGCCGGTATCATACCATCCATTCACCTTCTCGACACGGTAGCCATCATATTGCTGGCCCTCTATCTGCGGCGTCGTCAGCAACTCTTCCTGGTCCTGCTGGGGCTGAGTTGCATGGCGTCTCTCTTCTTGAATACGATGTTCGGGTTGATCCTTGCCGTCTCAGTCTTTGGAACTCTACTATTGCATGCCATCGAGGCCGGTGAGAAGGGCCGCCTGCTGCGCCGGGTCGCTATCCTGGCGGGCGGGTTTCTGCTCGTTTTCCTTATTCCCATACTCATGACGCCAAAGACTTCGGGCGCCGTCATAGAATACTTCTTTGCGGGGTATTTTTCGTGGCTGCCCCACCCTGCGGTGGTGCTTCTCACTGTAATCTACTTTGTTGGATCGTACGCCTTCATGGTCCTGCTCAAGGGTCGGCGGTTTGATATGAAATATATTTACCTTTGCAGCGCACTATACGCCCAGGGCCTGTTCGTCTACTATTACTGGTCCGGCCTGCCTAACCACCTTCCTATGGTAATGCCCTTCCTTAGTTTGCAGTTTTTCATTATGCTTTACATACTGGTGTTCCGTTCCCCGCGACCTGTTCTTTCCCGAGCAGCACAGCTCCTTACTCCCGTGGCAGTTTTTGGCATGCTATTCTTCTGCGCCTGGACCTGGTGGAAAATCTTCAGCGCCCAAGAGGCGGTCTTCTATGCCAACTTCCGGCAGCACAGGACCTTTCAGTGGGACTTTGACAGGGCACGTGTCGTCGCGACCGTAAACCCACAGCCTTTCCAGAACGCTGTGAGCCTCATACAGAAATACTCTAAGGGGCCCGAGAAGGGCATCTATATTATCTCCAAGTATGACGGCCTCGTCCCTTTTCTTGCCGACAGGTACAGTGCCATGCCACACTTCGAGTTAAGTTATTCCCTGTTCTCGGAGAAACAGGTGATAGAGGCTGTCAAACTCATAGAGACGAACAGGCCAACGTACCTCTTTGTGGACTCAGACCTTATCCGGTTTGCACCTCCCCTCTCGTCCGATCCCTGGTCGAAGCTCTATGTCAGCACGTTTGACCAGAGAGAAAGGATGTCACGCTTCGGCCGCAATACGGCGCTTCATACTCTCTTTTCCCGCGTTGTTGACGGATACGAGAAAAGGGAGGATAACGGGCTGATTACCGTCTTCGAGAGAAGAAAAAACTGAGTAAGAAACTTTTCACTTCAGACACCCTCTTTACCCAGGCCAATCAAGTCTGGCGGGCCGTCTCCGGGCTCATCACCCTGTTACTGATACCCCTGTTCTTGAGCCAGGAGGAGCAGGGCTACTGGTTCACCATGATGAGCCTAGCGACTCTCTCCATGTTCGCCGATCTTGGCTTCTTCAACATCACCCTCCAGTTTGCGGCGCATGAGTTCGCTCATCTCCGCTTCGATGGGAAGACGCTCGTGGGTGAGGAGTCGTACAAGAACCGGCTCGCCTCCCTCTTCGTCTTCTGTTTGAAGTGGGCGCTGATCGTCACCGCTCTCGCTTTCCCTGTTATACTTATCATCGGCTTTCTATTCCTGGGCCAGAAGGAGACGCTCCTTAACTGGACCATACCATGGATTGTGTACGCAGCCGGCGCAGGTCTTACCTTCCTGTCAAGCGCAATCATCTATTTCATCGAGGGGTGCGACTCGGTAGGCGCGATGCAGGCGGTCCGCCTGATGATGGGGATTGTCGCGGCCGGTACGCTCTGGTGCGGACTCGCACTCGGTTGGAGCCTGTACGCGCTTCCCGTCTCCACCCTTGCGGGCGCAGCGATCGGACTTGTCATCATGCTCCGGCGCTACCTCCGGCTCTTCCGCTATTTTTTTTCAGTCGCGAGAGGTTTCTCTTACTCCTGGCGGAGCCAATTTCTCACCTTGCTCTGGCGGTACGCGCTCTCCTGGTCGTCAGGTTATTTCATTTTCCAGGCCTACACCCCCATCATGTTTTACTTCCACGGCCCGATCGAGGCGGGGAAGGTGGGGCTCAGCATCATGCTCTGGATGGGCGTCTTCAGCGTTGCCAATGCGTGGATATATGCTGCGACTCCCAGGATCAACATGCATGTCTCCCGCAGTGATTGGCCCGCACTTGATATCCTCTTCCGGCGAAACCTGGCCCTCTCTGTCGCAATGTTCATTGCAGGGGCGCTGCTCGTCCTTCTGGGTGTCTACGCGCTCAGGGGGAGACTTGCATTCGTTGAGCGCCTCGTGGACCCGCTGCCCATGCTCTTGCTTGCAGTCGCCTGGTTTGTCCAGATCATCGTGAACGGACTGGCCGTCTATTTGAGAGCGTTCAAGCAGGAGCCCCTGGTGCTCACTTCTGTCGTGTCAGCGATCTATATTACGCTGGCAACACTTCTTTGCGCCAGATACCTGAGCGCGGACTATTTCTTCCTGGGGCTGGTATCGAGTTATCTCTGGGGAGTTCCCTGGATACTCCACATATTCGTCACGAAAAGGCGCTTGTGGCAGACTGCATGACAGCAGATGCGTATTCGCACCTCCTCACTATAGCGGTACCCACATACAACAGGGCGCAGGATCTCGATCTCTGTTTGTCGCAGATATGCCAACAGTTGCCCCGGAATGGCGACACGGTCGAACTGCTGGTGTCGAACAACTGCTCCACAGACGCCACGGACGACGTCGTCCAGAAGCACATCAGCCTGGGACACGAGATAACGTATCTGGTAAACGGTGTAAATATAGGGCCCGACAGGAACTTTGAGCAGTGCTACAGGCGGGCCGGGGGCAGGTACGTGCTCATCCTCGGGGACGACGACGTGCTTCTCGACGGTGCCGTGGACAAGATTGTGGCTCTTCTCAAAGATGAGGAGTATGGCATCGTCTTCCTCAATTCTTATGGGTTCACAGAAGATTTCGTCCGCGAGAAACCTGCCATTGCCTCTCACGGCCACGCGGTCTACACCGATGCCCTGCAGTTCGTCAAACGGGTTGCCTACTTCTTTACGTTTACGTCGGCAAACATCGTGAACCGGTCGCTAGTTAAAGAGCCGGCCGATTGGGGCCCGTTCTTTGATTCAAACCTCGTGCAGCTTGCGTGGATATTTTCGGCCTTGTTTAGCGCGAAGAAGAATATCTATGTGTCGGAACGCTTGCTGGCAGCGCGCCTTTATAACTCCGGCGGGTACGCGCTATGCCGCGTCTTCGGTCACAACTTCAACAAGGTGTTCGACCTGTTCATCCGGGAAGGTATAGACCCGCGGTTTTTCCGCGCGATAAACCGGAAGCTGCTCTCGACGCACTTCCCGGCCCAGATCACGCGATTGAGAAATAACCTTATCCGGCTCCAACCCGAAAACTACTTCGAGTCATTGTATCCCCTCTTTCGCGGCTATCTCTACTTCTGGCTCTTCACCGTCCCTGCAATTTTCCTCCCCGCACGTCTCACCTACCTGCTGTTCCTCCTCGCGGAGAAAGTGCGAGGCCGGAACACTGCCCTCCCTCAGCGGTTCTCGCGCTGATACAGTCTCACGTAGTCCTTCCCCTGTCTGAACTCCCCCGACAATTTGAAATCGGCAAGGCAGCAGATGATCGCTAGCGCCTCCTTCTCCATGCGGTCATCAATGGCCAGATAGCGTGCATTGCCTGCCTCCAGAACACCCCTCAGCTTTTCGCAGCCCTGGCTCTCCGCCCAGGCCTTCGGCAGATCAACCCAGCCGGTCCTCGCGTAAAACGTGAGTATCGGCAGCCTGGAAGCCACGCTGCTCCCCGCCTGTTTCCCTCGCAAGTACAGTCCCGCCTGTTTGTGCAATTCCCTTCCGTGAGAACCGAAAGCGACTCCCTGGTATAACGACAGGCCAGCAACGATACAGAGGGATCCAAGAAAGAGCGGAAGCTTGTATCGGTACCGCTGAAAGAAATCGAAGAGTGCTGACATGCCCTCCGCCGCAAAGATCATGATAAGGGGGACAAATTCAACGGAGTACCGTTTCGTGGCGTGGGGCACAAAGGACCTTCCGAGCACGTGTGTCGCGACGAGCACGAGTACCAGGAGCCGGTATGGCGGTTCAACACGCTTGAAGCCGAGAATCGTAATGAAGAGTAGGGGCGGGAACATGGCCTCGCAGAAACGGAGCAGGACAACCGGGATATTTTTCATTATCTCCGTGACGGAGAGGGAACCAAGAAAGAAGCCGAGGGATGAACCTGCCACTGCTTTCTCTTTCCACGCGAGCATTTTCTTATCGATTACCCAGAATCCCGTTTCCATCCTGATGTAGATCAGGAAAGCGAGAGCTATCAGGAAAAAGCAGGAAAGAAAAACCGTGGTATTCAGAAAGCGCCTCTCTTTGATGAGAAGCAGGATGGTCAGCGGCACAAAATAGATGATGTACTCGGGCCGGGTCAGATACGAGAACGTCAGGAACAGGCCCGAAAGCCCAACCTGCCCCGGGTGGTTGTTCACCCATCCGCTGTAAAAGAGGAGTACGGTAACGGTAAAGAGGAGCGTGGCCAGGGCCTCGGAGAGAACCGCCGAAGAGAAACGGATCATGTACGGGTGAATTGCCAAAAAAAATGTGGCGTAGATCGCCGTCCTCACGCCGAAAAGGCGTCGGACCATGAAGAAGCAGAAGATAATAAGGAGGATGGCAGACGCGAGCGACACAAGCCGGCCCGCAAGTTCCACGTCAGGGATGACCAGATTGAAGAGACCTGTCAGCGCGGGATAAAAAGGTACACGGACGCCCTTGAGCGCCTGCCCGAACTCTCCCCGCGCGAAGTGCTCGGCTGCCCCCGCATACTCCACGCCATCCATCTCTATCGCGCCCGCAGTCAAAACACCGAGTACCCGCAAGGCAGTCCCTATACAACCGAGTAGCAGGAGTGCTGCGCTTTCGTACTTTCTGTTCTCCGGCGCTGACAGAAGGCCGTCCATGATCGATTGGGCCTAACATATCACATTACTCCCGGCTCCGCAAGCTTACACCAGGTCAGCTTCATTCATGGCCCTGTGTCCAGGTACGGACAGCCTTCCATACATCCATGCGTACTGCGCTTGGTCTTCCCCACCAACATATGCACAAGAACCTCTTACGCTTAATATCAAGGGCTTAAGGTGGTTGGCACATTTTAATACGGCAGATATCTTGGCAAAGTTCTAGGCATAAGAGAACCGAGCGGATCTACCGGGAAAAGCACCTTGCCCCGCGCAGGAAGTCACGAAAGAAGCTTCCCTCCGGTCCACGGGTGTCGTTACCACGCCCTACGGCTCCCAACGAGCACTTCGTCATCGATTTCATCCGTGACATGGCGCCAGCTCACGCCGCTTCCGGTGCCTTACCGTCCTCGACCTCTATACCAGGGAATGTCTGACGTTACGCGTAGACACCTCCATATCAGGCAAAGCGGTAATCGATACCCTCCAGCGTCTGCTCGAGGGCAACCGCATGAAGAAAGGACCTCTATTCTCAGGCTGCCCTAACGAAGGGGTGCCGTTACCAGCGGCAAAATCTTTTTGCTCAAACTGATTAGCTGCGGAAGAGGCAAATAAGGCGATCGATCTTTGCACGTTGGTGAACAAAGCATGATGCCATCCCTTCGAGATGTCAGCAAACTTGAAGTGTAGGCAAGACCATTCACTTGTCTATCCAAACTGCAGGGAATCCCTTCACTAATGACTCTTTAGAAATCTTCTTTCAGTGAAAAAATTATTAATTTCAATATGTTAGCTTCTTCACACCCGAACGGCATAGCACCTGCTTACGAAGAGATACTTTACTAATACAGTACACTTTGACTGACGAACAAATGCGCTGTGATAAATGGCATGGGTCGATCATCTGGCACACGGTGAATCACCTTTCGGCACATTACTGTGAACTCCAGGAAAACCCACCGCCTACGCAAAGGACGCGGCCCCAAACAGGTCCGGAATCAGGCCGACGCAATGACCCTTGTGGGCTTGGACAGGCGGTAGAGAGAATGTGTAGATAGACAGTAGAGTGAGCAGCATAATACACCAACCTCAGGAGGTAATACGCGAAGAAAGGGGTTTATTCTTCTAACGGTTCTCTTCCTTGTCATAGGCGGCATAGGGCTTGCCCATGCACTGCGGGGATACTGGAACGGTTTCGTGAGCACATACAGTACCACGGGTCGAATTCCGGCAATGTCACCGCTCCTAGCAACGACGTGCCTGCTCTGCCACGTAGGATATCCAGCGGCAAGTCCAGCGATTGACAACTTGAACGGCTATGGTAACGCCCATGCTAATGCAGGCTACGATTTTGCGGCGATTGAAGGACTCGATTCGGACGGCGACGGCTACACCAACATAGAGGAGATTCTTGCAGGGACGTACCCGGGTGATGCAAGCAGTGTCCCGGCTGTAACACCCCCTCTACCTCCTCCGCCTCCTCCACCGCCCTCTGGAAACTTGACTCCTCCCACAGTGACGTCCTTTAGCATCCCGGCGAACGCCGCGTCACTCCAAATCTCCATCTTGAGCTTCGCGGCCTCTGACAATGTGGGGTGACCGGTTACGCGGTCACGGAAAGCGCGACTGCGCCGGTGGCTGGCTGGAGTGCGTCCCCGCAGACGAGCTATACCTTCGCTTCAGGAGGTCAGAGCCGGTCTGGAAAACTTGGACAGTGGCATAAGTGGTGTGAGCTGCTCTATACTAACGACTCGAAAGGAGAGCAGCAACCATGGCAAAGAGACCAAGACGGAACCACGGAGCAGTATTCAAAGCTAAGGTGGCACTAGAAGCTGTCAAAGGAGAACAGACCTTGGTGGAATTGTCGGAGCGCTTCCAGGTCCACCTCAATCAGATCACGGAGTGGAAGAAGCAGCTCCCGGAGAGGGCATCAGAGATCTTCGACAGGGAGAAGAAGGATGCAGGACCCGATGTGAAAGAACTCCATGCCAAGATCGGCCAACTGGCCATGGAGAACGATTTTTTATCCGTCGCGCTCGGGCGCATAGACGGGCCGAGCGCAAGGAAATGATCAGTAAGGAGCATCCCTTGCCGCTGACCCAGCAGTGCTGTATCCTGAACCTCTCCCGCTCCGGTATCTACTACCTTCCCGTCCCGGTGAGCGACACGGACCGGGAGCTGATGCGTCTTATTGACGAGATCCACCTGGAGTGTCCCTATGCAGGAACCAGGGGCATCAGGAACGAACTGTGGAACAGAGGACATACAATCGGCAGGAGCCATGTGCGTACCCTCATGCGCAAGATGGGCATCGAAGCACTCTATCAGAAACCCCGTCTCTCGAAGCCCCATCCCGGACATATGGTCTATCCCTATCTTCTCAAAGGACTGACCATCACCGAAGCTAATTACGTCTGGGCAGCCGATATCTGCTACATCCCCATGCATAAGGGATTCTGCTACCTCGTCGCTATCATGGACTGGGCGAGCAGGAAAGTACTCTCCTTCAGGCTGTCGAACACCCTGGATACCTCATTCTGCAGAGACGCCCTGGAAGAGGCGGTTTCTCTCTACGGGACACCACAGATATTCAATACCGACCAGGGCAGTCAGTTTACCTCGGATGTGTTTACGGACATGCTCAAAGCGCATGACATCAGGATCAGCATGGACGGCCGGGGCCGCTGGATGGACAATGTGTTCATCGAGCGCCTCTGGAAGAGCGTGAAGTATGAAGATGTGTATCTCAAAGCCTATAGCTCAATCAGCGAGGTGAGAACGGGCCTTAGCGTATGGTTTGATCGATACAACACAAGGCGGCGCCATCAAGGGCTTGACAACAGAACGCCCGATGAGGTGTATTGGAGCACGCTGCCCAGGATGGAGCATGCAGTATGAACCAGGGCGGCGCACCACTTAAGAACTGCCCTATACTGTCTAAAGAACCTAGACCAGCTCTGTGCCAAGACCCTTTATGCCTATGCCAGGGACGCAGCGGGTAACGTGTCAGCGGGGTACAGTGCGACCGTCACGGTAACAGCGCCGCCTCCCGCGCCAGGGTCTTCGCTCAACATCCTCTGGCAGCACCAGACCACGGGCAGCCCTGGCTGTGTGGCTTATGAACGGGACCGGGATGACTTCAGGCGTCTACCTGACACCCAGCGTCCAGAGCGACACGAACTGGAAGGTTGTGGGGGGTAGGACCGACATCAACGCCGGCATCGCCGTGTGGCACTGGCGGCACAAGTGGAATAGGTAGCAGGGATCATGACGCAGATAATGATGACTCAGACGACGATTAGGAGGGGGGCAGGCAACAGCGCCCTCGGAGCGACTGATGATGAACCAAAGCACATCAACACAAAGCGTGGTCGTGCTCAAGTAGAAGTTGAAGGAGAACCGATTGTTCTTTGCGAGCAGTCGGTTCTCCCTGTTTCTCCGGGCCGCAAGGCTTACCTCATGGACTGGCCGCCGGCAGGCTGAGCAGGGTAAGACTGATCAGTTGCGGGTGGCATCTCCGGAAATGCCATGGTATCGGACGAGAACCGATGAAAAGAACAGTCAACACGGCCATGGCGTTGGAGGGAACCTTTGTGCTTGGAGCACACTTGGGCATCATAATACAACCAAACGGGAGAGCAACTACGCATATCTTTATCTGGGTTGTTGCCTTATCGTTTTTTCTTCTTATCCTATGGATCATGTGACGCAAAGAGGCTGCGTCGGTCGGGCGTGACGAGTCGGTGATCGTTCGGCTCTTTCGCAGTAAGTCAAACCGCAAACGCCAGACGGCGGCAATCAGTCGAGCGACACGACTCTAATATTAGAAACGCTCCGGTTTACAACACCAGAAGGCTCAAGGTTTACGAGGTCGGTATTGTCGGTAGGTGCTTGATCTGAAGGGTGAAGACCCGTTAATAGGCGAGCGTTGATTCTTTCCTCCCATGGTGAATTTGTTGCGGTTTCCTTCATATGCGCGAGCGCCATTGCACCCTATCTGGCGCAATCGCACCAAAGCGTCTACTTCAAATATGCTACGAATGCTCCGCTGTTGAATAAGTAGACTTCAGGGTGGAAGGGAGCCGATAGGTGAGGGCTGATGATAAGCTCTAATGCGGTGCTATTGAAATGCTGAAGGACGTGCCCATCCCTGGGGTATTCGCGAAGAAGACGGGCCATGAGGTGAGCATGGCATGGAAAAAAGTGTTATGGCAAGGCCTGACCCCGCTGGCTCTTTCCTAAGAGTGATGCGGTTGTATTTAGTTATATCCTTACGTGAGACTTTGATGAAACGCACCGACGTCTGCTGACGTTAGATGGAAAAGGCAAGAGGGAGCGGGGTAGTCCCGCTCCCTCTTCTTAACTTATCGACCCAGCGGGAGGATCAGTATTGCTTTAGCTTCGTAGAGACCATCTGAGAATATAGTTACGCAGTTGCATAATCCGTGAACGCCTCTGCCCACTTAACCGTTTCCGTTCTTTTGTGTTCTCCTCGGCCCACGGCGATGCGTTCGGCAGATGCTTCATCCTCTTTACCTTTCCAATACGCCTGAGTTGCCTGAATCAGCATGTCCAGGAGCGCGTGACGGGTTGCAGGGTCTAGGTAGCGAGCTTTGTGATTGAAGGAATCCCAGGGGCAGCTTAAGCATTTTCAGGGCATCACCCGACACTGCGCTGGCCATCTTAGGGATGGAGGCCTCCAGCTGCCACTTGGTGTACTCTCCAGTCGGCTTCGGGTCATCCGGCCAGTAATAGGTGATTGCGGTGCTTGGGGGTTGCCAAGCTGCAAATAGGCAGTCTTGTCCGCGGGGTATTGTATTGCTTGATATTCAGCACCCTCACAGAGATTACCGGGAACGAAGCACGTGTTGAAGTCGTTTGGGTCATTTGGCACCGGAACAGTGTTCCATGTCTTCGTTGTGGCATCGTACCAGTCGTTTGAAGACCACAGGGCTTTTGTAAAGTCCAGGTCGACTGCGTCGGCACTGGTTTGCCTCATAAGTTTTTCAAAGACGGTTGCGTACCTCACGTAGGTATCAGGGAACCATGCAGCAGGCAAGTTGTTTGCTACCATCTCAGGTCCATTGAAGTTGTTCGTGGAGGCAACGAAAACCGAAGCCACAAAAGCAAGACTGCCGGTTCCGATCAGACTGTTTGCGTGATAAGGCCTTTACTAGGATTATTATATATGTGAGGGGAATTCCGGGATGGGAAAGGAGTGCGGACTCCTCTTATATTACCCCCACACTATCTTATAAGAGCAGAAAGCGTTCAAAGCATCCTTGCCGAACCTAGTCTCTTCGAGCGGTGTGACCGGGTTCAGAAGGGCGTGGCATACATAGGGATTGCCCCGAAAGAGCTCACGTCGGGGAGCTCCATAAAGGGTAAACCAAGGCTCTGCAAAATGGGAAACGTCCGATGAGAAAAGCCCTCCACATGCCCTCCCTGGTTGCCATGCAGCGTAACCCGATGATCATAAGCTTCTCACAGCATCTCGTGACCCGGGGGGAAATGGCAAAGTAATAGTATGAGCAGTCATGCGGAAGCTGGTTCATATTATCGTCAGTGTTCTGAAATCGGATCAGCCCTTTAATCCGTTCATCGGGATCAAAGGTTGTTGACAGGGAGAACGGTGTCTACGAATCTTGCACTGAGAGTATCTGCTAGAGATAACGATTGCCAATTGAAATGGGGAATGGGATGCTAGAAAAAGGGCCGAGGTGTAACCCCCAGCCCCTGGCCTTCGGTTTATGGTTAATGTTCCGCCGCTTAGGGAACCATCATCTTCTCCGGATTTGAGTAGGTGAGTTCCATCCAGTTGCTGCCGTTCCACATCCAGGTACCGTCTGACCCGAAGTCAGCGTACAGGAACGAACCCGAGGCGACCATGTTCTCCGGATCTGAGTAGGTGAGCT
>Ga0102851_10001131_pt1 | contig 14821 bp, 7 predicted proteins | sample Mud3Dept3metaG_FD_79558 | JGI IMG/M metagenome (GOLD analysis project Ga0102851, IMG submission 79558) | Freshwater wetland microbial communities from Ohio, USA, analyzing the effect of biotic and abiotic controls - Mud 3 Core 4 Depth 3... | ecosystem: Environmental > Aquatic > Freshwater >... | reverse complement strand
CCGAGCGGCCAGACATCGAGAAGCAGGAGCACGAACGGAACGGTCACGAGCATCGGTTTCGACATCAATCCCAGCCCAAGCAGTACCAGCACCAGCAAATAGCGCGGCCGCCCGGGACGGCGCGCGTATGCGGCATAGGCCCATAGGGTCAGGATCCAGAACAACGCGCTCAGCACATCCTTGCGTTCTGCAACCCAGGCCACGGATTCCACATGAAGGGGATGGACGGAGAACAGCCCCGCCACGAAGGCGCTCCGGCCCATGGCGCCGGTCATCCGGCACAGGAGGCCGAACAGCAGGAGGGTATTTGCGATGTGCAGGAACAGGCTTACAAGGTGGTGCGGCCCGGCGTTTAAACCGAAGAACTCGACGTCGATCATGTGGGACAGCCAGGTCAACGGGTGCCAGTTGGCGGCGTACCCGCTCGAAAACGCCCAGGACACGCCCTGCCAGGTGACACCGCCGGCGATGTGCGGGTTCTCGCTCACATAGGCAGGATCGTCGAACGCAACAAATTCAGAATGCCGCAACGGCGCATACACGGCCGCGGTGAGCGCGGCCAGGGCCAGCATGATGCAGAGAGACGGCAAAGAGAAGAGTTTCGGCCTTCCGGAAAGGGAAGCCCCGGATGCCGGGCGCCTGGGATGCGCCTGCGCAGTGCCGGGGCTGCCGCTTGACCCGGCTTTGGCGTGCCCCCGCTTGCCCCGCTGTTTCCGGTTCCCTTCACTCATCGTATTTCCTCAACTGCCCTCCCCCCGGCAGCAGGGACCGAATCCCGGATGCCGACGGAACAAGGCGAAAGTTTATCACGGGAATGGGCGGACGTACTTCCGTGAAGCAATCTCCCCGGCCTATGCGCCTTGAGAAACATGACGCGGGCTGAAACCATTCCGGTGCAATAAATTGGCATAAAGCGCGCGGGCTTCAGGGGGTGTCCAACGGTTGCATCACGGCAAGCTGAGGCGCGAAGCGCCGGAAGTGAATAGCCCCGCGCTGCCGCGCGGGGTTCGGGCGCGGCCATAAACGAGGCCCGAAGGGCCGGCACATCCTCCATATTTTCACGAATTTAGTGCCGCGCCCACGGCGCTCGACCACGCTCCATCTCTATCCCGGCCTGACGGCCGGGCCTATGTATTGCCGGCCTGGTCGCGCCGTGAATCAACCGTTGGACGCCCTCTTCAGCCTGCGCTCACTTTGGTCTTGAACTGCACTGGCCTATTTTTCGTATCAGGAACAGGCGGCAGGGTGCCGGCACGCCGGGCTACCAAGGTCGATCCAATAGTCGCATTGCGTCAAGGCTGAGGTCGAAAACGCCGCCACAGATTTCATTGCGCGGCTGATCAGCCGCAACCGGGCGTTGCAGCCATGAGTGACACAAACATTCCATTCCGGGCTTTTTGTGTCTTGCGTGGTTGAAAAAACCTTTCCTTTTATAAAAAGATCTTCCCGTGAACAGCACCGGAACGGATTCCAATCAATCTGTGGCAAGAGTCCTTTTCTGTTGATTTTCTCGTTTTGCCTGCACTTTTTCGATTCTGATCCTATATTTCAAAACGAGCGGGATAAGTATCGGAACGGAAAGGACTGAGGGATGGGATTGAAAATGCACCGGATTGCCAGTCGGTGGGAGGCGCAAACGGATGGCCGGCGCCGCCCGGCGGCAGGGGATGACGGCGAGGGTCTCCTGGACGCCTATTCCAAGGCTGTAACTGTTGCTTCTGCAAAGGTTAGTCCATCGGTTGTAAACATCAACGTGCGCCACGCCCGTGGCAGGGGCCGGCCGCAGTCACAATCGGGCCAGGAGGTGCGCGGGAGTGGCTCGGGCTTCATTTTCACTCCCGACGGGTTCGTGCTCACGAACAGCCATGTCGTGCATGGTGCCGCCGGGATCGATGTCTTGCTGCCGGATGGAAGACGGTTCCCTGCGGAACTGATCGGGGACGATCCGGACACGGACCTGGCAGTCCTCCGGATTCCTCCCGCCGAGCTCGAATCGGTGACGCTGGGAGACTCCGGATCGATCGTGGTCGGGCAGCTGGCGATTGCCATCGGGAACCCTTACGGATTTCAGTGCACGGTGACCGCGGGAGTCATCAGCGCCCTGGGACGTTCATTGCGCTCGACATCGGGGCGCCTTATCGACAATGTGATGCAAACCGACGCCGCCCTCAATCCCGGCAATTCAGGCGGTCCACTGATAAACGCGCGCGGCGAGGTGATCGGCGTGAACACGGCAATGATCCTGCCGGCGCAGGGAATCTGTTTTGCAATCGCGGTGAACACCGCGAAATTCGTGGCCAGCCGCCTGATCCGCGGCGGCAGGATCCGTCGCGGCTACATCGGGGTGGCCGGCCAGAATGTCCCGCTGCCGCGAAGGGTCAGCCGTTTCCACCGGCTTCCCGCCGAAAGCGGTATCCTCGTGGTCTCGGTGGAGGAGAGGAGTGCGGCGCAGAGGGCGGGCATCCGGGAAGGGGACGTTATCCTGTCCTTTGACAGCCAGCCCACCGCGGGAATCGACGACCTGCACCGACTGTTGACCGAGACACGGCTTGGCTTCCCTTCTCCGCTGACGCTTCTTCGAGGAGTGGAGGTTATCACCATCCAGATCCTCCCCGAGGAATCGCACGCCGGCAGACGGGAGTCAGGAGCCGGGAGTCAGGAGTCAGAATGATGCCTACTCCAGACCTCAGACTCAGAACTCAGTGAATTGGGCTTGCTAAAGCACACGTCGGGTTTCACTCCCTGAGGCTCGCGATGACTGTGTGTCGAGGTCGCGGTCCTGTAACTGGATTCCAGGCTACGCTTGGGTAAGCGGCGATACGCAGGAAACATAAACTCGTCATGTATAACCGCGATGAGTTTGTATCTCAAATAGTATCAAGACAATACCGGTAGGACGGATCCGTTCGCCGAGTTTTGAGACTCCAGACTCCAGACTTGGCATATTGAACCTTAGACCGCGGACTTCAGACTCCTGATGCATGAGGGCACTGCGGATCACGCTCACGGTAGTATTGCGGCATCACAAGGCGACTACTATAAAACCAGAAGGTGAACTGCTGAAAGAGCGTGGAAAAGACAAACCTTGAGGAAAAGTCCTTGCTCCGGAGTGAAAACCGAGTTTGTTCTTTCCAGGAATTTGCTCAAGCCGCATACCCCCCAACACCCAACACCCAACACCCAGCACCTATTCTCCCTGCCAGAGGTTGGCGAACTTGGTGTACTGGCGGATGAAAGCGAGCTTGAACAAGCCGGTGGGGCCGTTCCGCTGTTTGCCGATGATTATTTCGGCCACGCCGCTGTCTTCCTTGTCCCCGTTGACCACATCTTCGCGGTAGATGAAAACCACCATATCGGCATCCTGTTCGATGGAGCCGGACTCGCGCAGGTCGGAGAGCTGCGGCCTGTGGTCGCCGCGGCGCGATTCGATGGCGCGGTTGAGCTGGGAGATGGCGAGCACCGGGACATGGATCTCCTTGGCCAGCGCCTTGAGGCCGCGTGAAATCTGGGAGATCTCCTGGGTGCGGTTTTCGTAGCGCTGCGACGAACCGGTCATCAGCTGGAGGTAATCGACGATGAGGAGATCCAGGCCGTGCTCCAGGCTGAGCCGTCTGGCCTTCGAGCGCATCTCTGCAATCGACATCGAGGCCGTGTCGTCGATGAAGATCTTCGCCTGCGAGAGGGTGCCGGCGGCGCGGCCCAGCCTGCTCCAGTCCTCTTTGTTGAGGTAGCCGGTGTTGACTTTGTGCGAATCGATTTCCGCTTCGGCGCACAACAGGCGTTTCACCAGCTGTTCCTTGCTCATCTCGAGGGAGAAGATGCCCACCGACTGCTGCTTTTTCAGGGCGGCGAACTGAGCGACGTTGAGACAGAAGCTGGTTTTGCCGAGACCGGGGCGTGCAGCCACGATGATGAGGTCGGCCGGGTGCAGCCCGGCCGTCATCTTGTCGAAGTCGGTGAAGCCGGTCTCGACCCCTGTGATCGGGCTCTTGCGGTTGGCGACTTCCTCGATGTGCTTGTACACGGAGCTGATGAGCGGTTCGATGGGCGCAAATCCCGTCTGGAACTGCCGGCTGGCGACTTCGAAGACGGCCTTTTCGATGTCGGAGAGGATGTCCTCCGCCGACTCCCCGCCCTGGTAGCTGCGCACCATGATTTCGTTGGAGATCTGGATGAGGCGGCGCAGGGTAGCGTTTTCTTTGACGATCCGCGCATAGTGTTCGATGTTGACGGCGCGCGGCATCCCGTCGGTCAGGCTGGCCAGGTATGCGGGACCGCCTGCGCTCTCGAGCTCGTCGGCGCGCTGCAGCGCGTTTTTGAGAGTCACCAGGTCGATCGAAATGGAATTGGAGGCCAGCGCGTACATCTTCTCGAAGATCCTGCGGTGCCCATCCAGGTAAAAATCCCCGGGACGCACGGTCTCCAGGGCTGTATGCATAGCTTTGTCGTCAAGCAGGATCGCGCCCAGGATCGACCTTTCGGCCTCCAGGTTGCACGGCAGGGTTTTTTCAAGGCTGACGTCAGCGGGCATGGGTATTCGCGCTCTTCGAACGGAGCAATTCTACACGAGCGGGAATCGGAGGGAAGCCCTATTTTGAATAATTACGCAACACAGGAGTCAGGAGTCGGAATGGAGCCGGAACTCTGAGAATGGCGACGAGACCGAAAGTGACGAGGCCCGAGGCAATGCTGTCGACTCGGGCGAAACCCCGCCTTATCAAGAGGCGCGGGCGGGACGCCTGCGCACCCTGCACCTTCGTTCGCCGGGAGCCGCCAGTTTTGCATGAGGCGGTGTCACAAGTTCCGATTCTGCGCTTCAGGCTCACGTGAGGAGCCCGAGGATATCCGAGGCAGTCTGTCTGTTCCAGTCCGGCCGCCCGGGATGATGGATTTCCGGAAATTCCGGTGTGGCATGTCGAGCGGGATAGTGGTAAGAAAGTGCCGAAGAAATCCGATTCCGAATGGAGGCTGCCATGGAGAACAGTAAGGTCCCTGCCGAGCTCTGCGCGCTCCTGCTTGTAACTCTGGCGCTGTCCTGCGGTGTATTGCCGGCACAGACGTTCCAGGTGGGCACTCTGCAAGTGCCGCCGTCACAGGTGCAATCCGGGTACCTGGAGGTCCCTGAGGGGCCCGACGGGCGTACCCGGATCCCGGTGACGGTAATCAATGGAGCCGCTCGCGGCCCGGCGCTGGCGGTGATCGCCGGCATCCATGGCTACGAGTATCCCCCGATCCTTGCATCGCAGCGGCTTGCAGCCTCCATCGCACCGCAGAGGTTGAAGGGGCGGGTGATCATCGTGCACATCGCGAACGTGCCTTCCTTTCTTAAGCGCACGACCTATTACAGCCCGGCAGACCAGCTGAATCTGAATCGTGTATTCCCCGGGAAACAGGACGGCTCCCTCTCCGAGCGCATCGCCTATGTGATCACCAAGGAGGTGATCGAGCGCGCCGATTACCTTGTGGACCTGCACTGCGGAGACGGGAACGAGTCGCTGCGCCCCTACAGCTACTGGATGCCGATCGGCAATCCCAAAGTGGACGAGCCTGCGAAACAGATGGCGCTGGCATTCGGCCTCGATCACATCGTGATCGATCCCACCCGGCCCAACAGTGCGGCGGCAAGCCTGTATTGCTCGAACACGGCGATGACCCGGGGAAAGCCTGCAGTCACGATCGAATCCGGCGGAATGGGCGTATCCACAGACGAGGGTGAGATCGGCGCGATCGAGCGCGGCGTGGAGAACCTGATGCGCCACCTGCGGATGGCGGATGGAAAAGTCGAGATGCCGTCGAAGGTAAACTGGTACGAGCCCGCGGAGGTGCTCCGTTTTCCGGAGAATCTTCCGGAAAAGGCGGGGCTCTTTCATGCCAGGGTGCGGAAGGCGCAGGTGGTGGAAAAGGGCGCCCTGCTCGGCGTGGTGACGGATTTCTTCGGCAAGCAGATCTACGAACTCCGCGCACCGTTTGCCGGGGAAGTGTTCTATGTCATCGGAACGCCCCCCATCAGCGCCGGGGAGCCGCTGGCGTTTGTCTGCGCGCTCAAGGGGAACTGAGGGCTCGCGCAAAAATAACTTCACATTCTGCTGCAGCATGGGAAAGCGAGGAATGCGCGGAACGATGGGCTTAGGAATTCAGATATCGGAGAGGCCGCAGCCCTTCGGGGCGCGACGGCGGGCAGGCATCTGCTGCGTTGCCGCTCCTCGACGATGTCACCACATCGCCTGCGTCGCGGCGCCTTGCGTCTGCCCGCCCGGCGCGCGCGCCAGAATGTGAACTTATTTTTGCGCGAACCCTAAAAGGACACTGGTTCGCCCACGCCTGCCTTCAGGGCTGACTGGTAGATGCGGGCAGCCAGCGCGACATCCTCGAGGGCGATCCCGTTTGACTTGAAGAGGGTGATTTCGCGATCATCCTCTCGCCCGGGGTAATCCCCCACCACGACGAGCCCAAGCTCGCGCGCGTCCTCCCAGAAGAAGGCGCCTGCCTCGGCAGCCGCTGCCAGGTCCCCGGACTCGAGCTTCGCCTGCTCGCCGGAATCCACTACGACACAGCCGCAGCGGCGCACTGTTTCCAGGTCGAGTTCCCGCCGCTGCAGGCTGTTGGAGCCGATGGCGTTGATATGGGTTCCCGGAGCCAGCCACTCGCCGCTCAGCACGGGTTCCTTCGAGGTTGTCGCCGTGATCACGATGTCCATTTCCCTCACCGCCCTCTCGGGAGTGGATGCCGCCTCCACGGGAAGTCCCAGCGAATCGCTCATCTCGGCGCAAAACGCTTCCCGCCGCCCCTGATCGCGCCCGTAAGCGACAACAGTCTGGATCGCGCAGACGGCGCACACCGCAGCCAGCTGCGTCCGCGCCTGGCAACCGGTGCCGATGATCCCGAGCCGTGAGGCGCCGGGCCGCGCCATGTAGCGGGTGGCGACGCCGGAGGCCGCGCCGGTGCGCAACCGGCCGAGGAGGTCGGCTTCCATCATTGCCAGCAGCTGTCCGTCTTCCTCTCCGTAGAGGAGGACCAGAAACTTCGCCTGCCCTCCGATACTGGTATAGCTCTTGAGCCCTGCCCATCCGCGGGTAGGCAGCGATGCACTCATTACGTGCAACAAGCCGCGCGCCAACCGCAACCGGTGCCGGGGAGCGCTCTCAATGCTCCCTTCCCCCTGCAGCCGGAATGCATCCTCCACCGCCTCCAGCGCCATTTCCATGCTTGCGAGCTTCTTGACATCCGCTTCGCGCAAAATGATCGCCATGCCCCCCCCGCAGTTAGAAAGCCGAAAGCCATATAACCGGACGCCAGGATCAATATTAATGAAACCGGGCCGGTTGTCCAGGCAATCGTTGTGTTGGCGCGGCCGCGATGGAGGAGTGCAATCGGAAGTGAGACTCAATCCTCGCAAAATTCAGGTCGCGAAGCGATCAACGACAAAAGGATTCAGCAATGGTCATTTGTCATCTGGCCGCTGCAAACCTTCGGCCCGTGCGGTCCTGATCGCGTCCGGAGCGGGTGAAGTACCCGGGCGCAGGGCCAACCTGCCGAGCCCCCAAATGACAATTGACAAACGATAATCGACAGATTCTTTTTTATTGAGTCTCACTTCCGATTGCGCCCGCGATGGAGTTGAAACAGGGCCCGGGTGGAGCTATAATGTATCGGGCCCGAGAGGGTGATGCCGAGCCTGAATATCCGCATGGAAATATGGAGCGGAGGCATAAGGACTGCTGGCTGTGGCCGATGTGCAAAGTCCAGCCAAGCTGGAGCGCCTGGTTTCATGGCACCTCACTCGGGCCCTTTTCGTTTGTGTGCACCCTTCTGACTGATGCGGGATTTCCGCGCAAAGCGGGAAAATGATCCGAACCGTCCACATCGCCAGGTACGTGTTGGCCGAAGCGGGTATGCTCCACCGCAACGCGGCGGTGCACATCTCCGATCCGGGTCGCATTACCAGACTGGAGCCCTGGCAGAGCCCCCCGCCCAATCTGCAGACAAAGGTGATCGATTGGGGCTCTGCGATCATCCTGCCGGGACTGGTGAACGCTCACTCCCATTCGGAGCTCTCCCAGTGGAAAAGCAGGGCTGGCGGTCCCGGCACATTCACCGCGTGGCTGCAAGACGTGATCGGCGAAAGACGGAAATGGTCGCGGGAGGACTTCCTGGAGTCGGTGCGGGAAGGAGCGCTCCTGTCTCTCTCTGCCGGCACCACTCTGGTGGGGGATATCTCAACCGCCGGAGTCAGTGGGGAGGCGCTCAAGACGGAAAAGCTGCGCAAGGTAGTCTTCGAGGAAGTGCTTTCATTCGCGCCGGACCAGGCCGATGACTGCCTTGCCGGGCTGAGACGGCGGCTCCAACGCACGGAGTGCGATTCCCTCTTGAACTCCGGCGTCTCTCCCCACGCGCCCTATTCCGTTTCCCCCCGGTTGTACCGGGAGGTGGCGGAACTCGCAAGGGCGATGGGGCTCCGCCTGGCCACTCACGTGGCGGAATCCAGGGAGGAGCTGGAGTTTCTTGCCCGCGGGACCGGAGATCTCAGGAGTTTCCTGACCGGTCTCGACGCATGGCAGGCCGGTTGGGTGGCGCCGGGAATGCCGCCAGTCCCCTATCTGGACGGGTTGGGCTGTCTGGAGCAACCGGCAATTCTGGTCCACTGCAACTACCTCGACGAGGATTCGATGGCCCTTGTCCTGAGCCGAAGCTGCAGCATCGTCTACTGCCCGCGCAGCCACGCATTCTTCGGCCACGACCCGCATCCGGTGCGCAGGCTTCTGGACATGGGCATCAACGTGGCGATCGGAACGGATTCGCTGGCCAGCAACGATTCGCTCAGCATCCTCGACGAGATGCGCTTTCTTTTCCGGACACGGAAAGATCTGAAGTGCGATGAGATTCTCCGCATGGCGACCTTGAATGGAGCCGTGGCGCTCGATTTCGGCAACGTCCTGGGACGCCTGCGCAGAGGATGCTGGGCAGACATGACGATTCTGCGGCTGCCGGACGGCATCAACGACCGGCACGTGCTGTCCCAGGTTCTGGAGGGAGCCGGTGAGTACCTCGCCACGGTCGTCCAGGGTGAGATCGTCTGGAGCAGCCTGCCGGTGCCATGACGAAAGCGGATGGAGGTTCACGATGTTCCGGAAGTATATATTCCTTGGCCTGATGATCATGTTGGGCGCCGTCCTTGTGATGCTCGTCGTGCAGGGCCGCAAACAGGAAGCTCTGCGGGCGCAGACGCCGGCGCCCGCCGAGATCATAAGAACCGCCAGGGCAACTGCGACCCGGGTCATGGCTCCGCGGGATCTCCAGATTACTGAGTCCGGCGGAGACGCCGCGGGCGGCGCGGGAGCAGGAACGGGCAACACCCTCTCGGCAGTCATTGCCCGGCAGTCCATCCGGAACAGCGGCCGTGTCGCGTATCACAATATCATGCTGAAAATTACATGCCTGGGGAAAGGCGGCAAGGTCCTCGAAATCCGCACCAGGCTGCTGCCGGAAACCATACCGTCGGGCCTCTCGCGTTCGCTGGCGGATCTCGCAAACGAGCCGTTTCCCGACGGCACAATCCGCTGCACACCAAGCATCCTGTATGCGGAAATCGGAGCGGCTCCGCCCCAATAAGCGGTTTCCCGCTCCCTGGCAGTAGTCCCGGATTAGAGCTCGCGCGCAGGTTTGTGCCGGGAGTCCGGATTGGGACCCCGAGGAAACCCCTGGGGAGTATCTGTTTAGCCAGCCCGGAAAAGCTGCCACGAATTCCACGAATTTTCACGAAAGCCGCATCGTATGCTCGCATCAAGGGATATAATCCTTCGTGAGAATTCGTGAAATTCGTGGCTTCATTTGCAGACCCTTAATTATCCCGAGCCGGCTAAACAGTTACCCTGGGGAAAATCCCCCAGACTCAGGCAATTACGTTGTCGAGGATGGAAAAACCCGAGCCTGTTGACATCACAGAAACGGCATGATACGCTCAAACCCAGATTGGGACCGAGTGAGATTTATATGGCTGAAATAAGCCGGGGTTTGGGTTTATGAAACCATTCACCCGCATCCTCCCGCTTATCATCCTGCTGATCGGCGCAGCTCTGTTTCCGCCTGCTGCGGATGCAAGAGGCAACGGAGTCCTCTCCGGGACGGTTGTGTCCGCGGAAGGGCGCGGACTTGTCGGCGCCGTCGTGGCGCTCTTCCGGCAGGACGACCAGGGAGGCATCATCTCACTCACTCGCTCCGACGAAAGCGGTAAGTACAGCTTGAGAGATATCGCCCCAGGCTCTTATTCGATCCGTGCCAGCCGCCTTGGATATCAGGTGCTTACGTCGTCCCGCGTGGCGATCAGCTCTGACCGCACAACCACGGTGAATCTGGTGCTTCAGGAGCTTCTGGATTTCGTCTCCGCGCGCAATGATCCCAGGAATTGGGATCTCAAAACGGTGATGCGCAGTACATCCGACCGCCGTCTCATCTTCCGCGATCTGCCGGGCACCACCGTGGGTGAAGGCGACGGAGCCTCCTTCTCGCGTTTCGGAACGGTGAATGTCGCATCCAGCTCCATCCCTGGCGGTGACAATTACGCCGTCTACCCGAATTTCGGCGATTCGGGGATCGTGTCCAACTTCGCCTATGCGGAGCCAGTCAGTCTGCACGGCAGGATGATATTCTCGGGCCAGTTTACATCGGGCTACGACTCGCTATGGCGGGCTCGCAACACGTTTCATTACAGGCCCCATCCCGGGCGCGATTATAAGTTTTCGGTAGGGTACGGGCGGTTGAACCTGAACCGCTTGAGCGTTGCTCCGACGGCACGCCCGGCGGAGTTCTTCAGCGAGGATCCGGCGGTGCGCGATTCCGGAGTGGAAACTCTGGCCATAGGTTTCGAATCGAGCAATGAGATCTTCAATACCCTTGCAGTCGCATACGGTCTTGACCTGTCGCGGATCAATTACGGCCCGATACGGAACATCTGGAGTCCCTACTTCCAGGTGATGTACACACCCTCCTACGGCTGGCTTGTGCGTACGATGATGACCTCCAGGCGCACCAGCGCCAACAGCGCCTTGGAACTTCCTGACGGGGATGTGATCAATCTGGTGGAGCCGGCGTCGATCTCAAAGATCAACGAACAGACCCAGATCAGCCAGGTGCGGCATTCCGAGGTTGCCGTTGCCAGGAAACTCGACGAAGACACCACCGTGGAAATCTCCGTTTACCGCGACCGGGTCGATGGGCCGGGAACGCCATTCGTCATGACGATCCAATCGGGAAGTCAGAAGGATCTGCGCGCGGCACAGTTGCGCGGCGATCAGGACGGCCAGCAGGGTCTCAGGGTCGAATTCGCACGCATGCTCGTCGACACCGTGCGCAGTTCTGTCACCTACAATTACAGCAGCGCCTCGGGCTTTGCGGCGCCGGAAGGAAAAACTGTATCCAGCGATTACGTCTCAAACCACCTGCTGGACCTGCTGCAGCGCTCTTACTATCACACGCTTACCGGCCAGCTGGAAGCTAAAATCCCCAAAACGAGAACTCAATTGCAGGCGACAGTCCGCTGGTATCCCGGCAGCCCGATCAGCCCGATTGACCCGTTTGCCGACAGGCTTGATGCCTTCACCAAGGGGATGAGCTTCTCCTTCAGGCAGTCCATTCCCATGCCGGAGTTCATGGGGTACACAGGCCATTGGCAGGCCCTGGTTGATATCCGGAATCCTTTCGACCAGGGGAAAAACTTCATTCCGACGTCGGACGGAAGCCTGACTCTGACCCGCAATCCCCGCACACTCCGGTTCGGGCTCAACCTGAACTTCTTCTAGAATCCCGGCACCCCTTCGCCCTTGCTCCCAACCCCCAACAGCTACTATACTTTTCAGAAGTTGGAACTTGAAATCCAATATGTTGGACAAAAATCCAAACACTTGAATTCGGTTTGGACGAATTGTGGAAGGCCGCGCGATGCTTGCTTTTAAGCGTTGACGTATTTGACTTTACTGATCAAATCCTGATTATCGACGATTTCGTACATGGTATGGTAATTGCTTGTCATTATCTTGGATTATCAAGCCTCTGATCAGAGTCCAATAATGAACAGGTTTCCCGTGCCCTTCAGGATAATCGCCACCGCAATTCTGGCGATTGTCATTGTTGCGGTTGGGGTATTGAACCTGCGGGATCGAGCGTCCTGGCAGGACCCCTCGGACGGCGTATTCTGGGTGGAGTCGGAATCAGGCTTGAAGGCGGCGGAGGTTGAACCGCGGAGCCCCGGTACCCTGGCCGGCATCGTGCCTGGGGATGTGCTGCTTTCGATGGACGGGCTGGCGATTGCCAATCTGGGGCAATATGCGGAAGTTCTGTACAATCGAGGGCCCCGCGCCCTGATTCGTTATGGGCTGATGTCGGGGAACGAGCCGAGAGAGGCGCCTGTGGAACTCGCAGCGAGGCGGTTTCTGCGAGCGGAGGATGGGTTCCGGATACTCCTGGCGTTTCTGTATTTGGGAATCGGATTATATGTGATCATTCGCGGCGGGCACCTCTCGCGCTCCTATCACTTTTTTCTGATTTGTTTGACGGCGTTCGCGCTGCACCTGTACAGTTACACTCCCCGGATGGACCGACTGGACTGGATCGTACTGGTCCTGTCGGTTATGGCGTTGCTGCTGCTCCCGGCGCTTTTCCTTCACTTCTGCCTTCGTTTCCCCGTCGACCCGAAACCCGTGCGCTCCCAGGCGCCGCTGCTCTATGTTCCGGTGGCGCTGCTGTTCATTCTCCAGCTGCTCTGGTGGACCGGGCATCTGGCTGCCATTGGCCTTCCCACGACGGCCCGCTCGAGCGGCGTCATCGACCGGATCCACCTGGTATATTTCTGCAGCGGCCTGCTGATCGGCGGGGCGATCCTGCTGCAGCGCAGGATGACGGCGCGGGATCTGACGGCACGCCAGCAGATGAAGTGGGTGAGTTATGGCACGCTCGCCGCCATAGTGCCATTCAGCGTGATTTATATCGTGCCGACTCTGCTGGGCATGCGCGCCGGCCTCGGGATGGTTTCTTCACAGCTGTTCTTGGGATTGATTCCGCTTTCGTTTGCCTACGCGATTCTCCATTACCGTCTGCTGGACGTGGAGACGATTGTCCGGCGGAGCGCGGCATACGTGGGGGCGAGCACTCTTCTGCTTTCCCTGTACCTGATTCTCGTGCTGGGGATCGGAAGGTGGCTGCAGTCGATTGCCCCGGATGCGGATTTCGTGGTCATCTGCGTCGGGGTCCTGGCGATTGCGCTGCTGTTTGCGCCGCTCCGCAATGCCATTCAGGCGCGACTGGACCGCATCTTTTACAAGGAGCAGTTTGCGGAGAGGGAGGGCCTGCTCGATTTCGCCCGCACGCTGAGTTCGGAGATCAGCCTTCCGCACCTTTCCCAGCGGATCATTGAGCGGATCTCAAAGACCTTCCAGATTGACAGTGTAGCCCTGTTCCTACGGGATCCCGGCCATGCCGGCCGTTACCGGCTTGCGGACGCTTTGGGCATGCCGCTGCCTGACGCCGGTGCGCTGGTTCTGGACGAAGCCGAACTCGAGGGAAAGGCCGAGACCGGCGCCCGGGATCAGACCCGCACCGGGGAGAGCCTCCACCGCGCCCCCGCACGTCTTGTCGCAAAGGGGATCGTACGGCTGCAGGATCTGAAACTGCATGGACGGCGCATCGGACTGATCGGGCTGGGGAATCTCGCCGACGAACGGCACTTTTCCAGCGAGGATCTCGAGCTGCTGGAGGCGCTGTCCCGGTACGCGGGAATCGCCCTGGAGAACGCCCGCCTCTATCGCTCGGTGGAAACCAAGGCGCTGGAGCTCGAACGGCTGCAGATTTACACGGAAAACATTCTCGAAAGCATCAACATCGCAGTCCTCGCCCTCGACCTCGAAGGGGCGATTTCCTCCTGCAACCGGGCATTCGAGGAACTGTACGGGGTCAGCCGCAGCGGAATTGCCGGCATGCCGGTCGCGCAGCTGCTGGCGGCCGATGTGATCGCATCGATTCAGAAAGTCACCGGCACAGCCGGCTGGCGGCTCGATGCCGGCGCCAATATTTACAAGCTGTATCTCGAGAATCTACCCGGCACGAAGATGATCGTCAACCTCAGCATCATCCCGCTCATCGATCCCGGCGGCCTGCAGTCCGGCTGCCTGCTCGTGCTGGACAACATCACCGAAAAGGTGCGGATGGAAAACCAGCTGCTGCAGGCGGAAAAACTGAGCTCGATCGGCCTGTTGGCTGCAGGCATCGCTCATGAGGTCAACACGCCCATCACCGGGATTTCGAGTTACGCACAGATGCTTCTCAAGGAAACGCCCGCCACCGACACCCGGAAGCCCCTCCTGGAGAAGATAGAAAAACAGACCTTCCGGGCTGCGGAGATCGTCAACGGCCTGCTGAATTTTGCCCGCCTGAACGGCAGCGAGTTCACGGACCTGGACCTGAACCAGTTGATCATGGAAAGTCTGTCCCTGCTTGAGCACCAGCTGCGCCGCAACCATGTCGACATCCGGCATTCCCTCGACAGGTCCATCCCGCCGGTATACGGGAATGCGGGGAAGCTGCAGCAGGTGTTCGTCAATCTGTTCCTCAACGCGTGGGACGCCATGCCCTCCGGCGGCACGCTGGTAATCGAAACTTCGAAGAATGATACAATGGTCGTGGTGGACATCCACGATTCCGGCACAGGCATTTCTTCGGAGGATATCCGGAAGATATATGACCCCTTCTTCACCACCAAGAGCACCGGGAAAGGCACGGGGCTCGGCCTGGCGGTGACGTACGGGATCATCCAGGAGCACGGGGGAAGGATCTT
>Ga0102851_10001126_pt1 | contig 14857 bp, 9 predicted proteins | sample Mud3Dept3metaG_FD_79558 | JGI IMG/M metagenome (GOLD analysis project Ga0102851, IMG submission 79558) | Freshwater wetland microbial communities from Ohio, USA, analyzing the effect of biotic and abiotic controls - Mud 3 Core 4 Depth 3... | ecosystem: Environmental > Aquatic > Freshwater >... | reverse complement strand
CGGCACTGGATGTGGTGCCGGAGCAGGCCATCACCTGCGTGGCCGCAACGCCTGTCGAGAATCTGGATCTGGTAGTCCCCGCCACTGGCCGCGCGGCGGTCGACGGTCCAATCGACATCGCGCGTCTGCAGGTACGCTCGATTCATGACCAGCTCAGCGTCAGCCTCGGCGCGGTGTCAGCCGTCGGTGAGGTGGTGTCCCTCGACGACCCGCGCTTCAGTACCGAGCATGCCAGCCAGGGCCTGTGGCGGCCGTTCGATTTCCTGTTCGAGGCACGCCCGGGCGTGTACTTCCTGGAACCCTATAGCAGCCGGAAGACGCCGGTGCTGTTCGTGCACGGCGCCAACGGCACACCCACTGACTTCCGTAGCCTGATCGGAAATCTTGACCGCAGCCGCTTCCAGCCGTGGGTCTACTATTATCCGTCCGGCGCGCATCTCGGTGCGATCGCCGACCATCTCGACCAGAGCATCAAACGCCTGCAACTGCAGCATGGCTTCAAGCGCCTGCTGCTGGTCGCGCACAGCATGGGTGGCCTGGTCGCGCGCGGCTTCCTGCTCCGCAACCAGACCGAGACCCGTCGTGCCGATATCCCGCTGTTCGTGTCGATCTCCAGTCCCTGGGGAGGTATACCGTCTGCCGCCGAAGGCGTGAAAAACGCACCAGCCGTGGTGCGGGCATGGTACGACCTGGCTCCCGGCAGCGCTTATCTGCGCGACATCTTTTATAACGATCCCGATCGCACGACCCGGCATCGTTCGCTGCCACCCGGGACCACCCACCATCTGTTGTTCGGGTTCCAGCGCAACGGCCGTTCGTTCGGCGAATCCGACGACAGCACCGTGAGCGTCGCCAGCCAACTCTACGGGCCGGCGCAGCAGGATGCCGCGCGCCTGTACGGATTTGACGCGACCCATGCGGGAATCCTGGAGTCCCCCGAGGTGGCGCAGCTGGTCAATCGCCTGCTGGACGAAACCGTGCACACCCATCGGTAGAGGACGTTGTCTGTATACTGAGCAACAGCGTTCAGGGACGAGATTCATGCCAATGAAAAATCATCTGCAATCGGGTCGGACGGCCACGCCGGTCATCGCAAGAACCAAACGATCCGCGATCGGGTTGGCGACGCTCCTGGTCGTCTTCGCTGGGACTGCCGCCGCCGAGGAGGGCGGGTCCGGCCACTATCTGCCGGGCTCGATCGCCTCGTTTATCGATGCAGTTCCGCCGCAGGAAACGTTCATCATTCGCCTCAATGTGCTGAACTACAACGGCGCGGTCGGCGCGAATGTGGCGATACCGGTTGGCGGCATGTCGGCGATCGGCGTTGATGCGAACTCGTCGGCTTACGGCCTCACCCTGGCCTGGCGTCCCCCGGTTGAACTCGGTGTACGCTGGAGTTATGCGATGAGCGCCACCATTCCGTATGTCACCGTGGACGTCGCGGTGAATGCCACCACGACACTGGGCGGTGTTCCGCTCAGCGCCGCGCGCTCGCAGCGCGCCAGCGGACTCGGCGATGTGGTGTTGCTGCCGCTGATGTTGAACTATAACGTGAACCCGGATCTCAATTACAATTTCCGTCTCGCGGCCTATGCGCCCACCGGCAGCTATGAAGTTGGCCGTCTTGCCAACACCGGCAAGAACTTTTGGACCATCGAGCCCACGCTGGGGCTGGTATATTTCGGCCAGAAGAACGGCATCGAGGGCGCGCTCTATTTCGGCGCCGACTTTAACCAGGAAAATCCGGACACGCATTACAAGTCCGGCACGCAGTTGCACCTGGATGGCACGCTCGCCCAACACTTCCCGCTGGCCGGAAGCCTGGCCGGTGTCGGCGTGTCCGGTTTCTATTACGAGCAGGTCACCGGCGACAGCGGCAGTGGCGCGACGTTCGGCGACTTCAAGGCGAAATCGGTCGGCGCCGGCCCGGCGCTGTCCTACGTCAGCAAGCTGGGCGGCCATGACCTGATCGCGGAACTGAAATGGCTGCACGAGTTCGAGACCCGCAACCGGCTCGAAGGCGACACCATTTTTCTCAAGGTGGTGATGAAGTTCTAGACAAGGAGGCAGGACATCATGATTTTCAAATCGTTAAGCGCGTGTGCAGCGTTGCTGTTAAGCCTTGTCTTGAATTCCGCCGCCACGGCACAAACCGCCGAGGAGTCCGAGGTCGTGACCAAGGGCGCCTTCGATCACGCCGATGGCGATACCTCCGCGCCGCGGGCCGAGACCCCGGCGCAGGTCGAGGTCAAGAAGAAATACTCGCCCTACGCCGGCCGCAAATTCCCGACCCGGGTCTTCTTCGGCGACACGCACAACCACACCGCCAACTCCGGCGATGCCTTCATGGGCGGTAACCGGCTCACTCCCGAGCAGGCCTATCGCTTCGCGCGCGGCGAAGAGGTGGTCTCGTCGACCGGCGTGCCGGCCAAGCTGTCGCGACCGCTCGACTTCCTGGTCGTGGCCGACCACGCCGAAGGCATGGGTGTGATGTACCAGGTCTACGAAGGCAACCCGGCGTTCACGTCCGATGCAACGCTGGCGCGCTGGAACAAGGCGATGAAGGCCGGCGGCAAGGAGGCGGCGGCCGTCGCCAGTGAGGTGGCGTCGACGCAGGCGAACAACAAACTGCCGCCGCCGATCAAGGACCCGAAGGTCGTGGGCCCGATCATGAAATCGGTCTGGCAGCAGTACACCGCCACCGCCGAGAAATACAACGAGCCCGGCAAGTTCACCGCCATGATCGGTTACGAGTGGACCTCGGTGCCCGGTGGCAACAACCTGCACCGCAATATTTTGTTCCGCGACGGCAAGAGCAAGGCTGACCAGATCATGCCGTTCTCATCCTGGCAGAGCGAAGACCCGGAGAAGCTCTGGGCGTGGATGGCCAAGTACGAACAGAAAACCGGCGGCAAGCTGCTGGCGATCGCGCACAACGCCAATCTGTCGAACGGTCGCATGTTCGAGCCGGTGGATTTCGCCGGCCAGCCCATCACTAAAGAATACGCCGAACGCCGCGCGCGCTTCGATGTGCTGCAGGAAATGGTGCAGACCAAGGGCAACAGCGAGACGCACCCGCTGATTTCGCCGAACGATGAGTTCGCCAACTACGGTGTGGCCGGCTGGGAGTATGGCAATCTCACGCTCGAAGATAAGCCGTTGAGCAAGGAGATGATGCCCACCAATTACCTGCGTGCCGGGCTGCTGCGCGGGCTGGAGCACGAACAGAAGCTCGGCGTGAACCCGTTCAAGTTCGGCGTGGTGGGCAGCACCGACGTGCACAACTCGCTGACCGCGATCGAGGAAGACAACTTCTACGGCAAGCACCCCATCAACGAACCCAGTGCGCAACGCTGGGAGCATGTTTCCAAGCAAGGCTTCGGCAAGACGCGCTATGGCTGGCATTACCTGGCCGCCGGCTACGCCGCGGTGTGGGCCACCGACAACACCCGCGAAGCGCTGTGGGATGCGATGCAACGCAAGGAGACCTACGCTACTTCCGGTACACGCATGACGGTGCGCTTCTTCGGCGGCTGGGATTTCCTGTCCGAGGATGCGAAGTCGCGCTACGTGGCCGAGGCCGGCTACAGCAAGGGCGTGCCGATGGGCGCGGATCTACCCAAGGCCAAGGTCGGTGCCAAGGGACCAAGCTTCCTCGTCGCCGCACTGAAAGACCCGATGGGCGCCAACCTCGACCGTATCCAGATAGTGAAGGGCTGGCTCGACAAGAACGGCAAGGCCCAGGAAAAAATCTTTGATGTGGTCTGGTCCGGCAACCGCCAGCCGGGGCCGGACGGCAAGCTGCCACCGGTGGGCGACACCGTGGACGTGGCGCGCGCCACCTGGACCAACACCATCGGCGCCTCCGAACTCGTCGCGGTATGGCGCGATCCCGCGTTCAACCCGGCGCAGCGCGCGTTCTACTACGCGCGCGTGATCGAAATCCCGACACCGCGCTGGACCGCATACGATCAGTTCCGCTTTGGCGTGAAGATGTCCAAGGACGTTCCGATGAAGCATCAGGAGCGCGCCTGGACCTCGCCGATCTGGTACACCCCGAAGTCGTGAGCGTCCCGACACAACAACAATAATAAGGAGCAACATCCGTGATCCTCAAAACACCCCGGCTGTCGGCCGCGGTGCTCGCGCTGGCCATGTTGGTAGCGCCGCTAGCGCAGGCGCAACCCGTGCCCGGTGACGACGACCTTGCGGCCAAGGCCACCGATCCGACCGCGGCGCTCATGTCGTTTCAGCTCAACGATGCCTATACCGCCAACACGCATGGCACGGACAATTCCGCCAACCAGATCAACGTCCGCGCGGCCATTCCATTTGAGCTTGGCAGCACGCAGCACATTTTTCGTGTCATCCAGCCCTACGCAACCTCCTCAGCCGCCGGCAGCGGCCTCCTCGATACCACCGTGTTCGATCTGATGGTGTTCGATCAGTCGTGGGGACGCTGGGGCGTGGGCGTGTCCGGCACGCTGCCCACAGGCAGTGACGGATTGACCACCAACAAGTGGACGGCCGGGCCGGCGCTCGGCTTCGTCAGCAGCGCACAAAAGCAATACAGCTGGGGCCTGTTCGCACAGACCTTCTTTTCGTTCGCCGGCAAAGACACGGCGAGCGACATTGGCCTCGTCAACCTCCAGCCAATCTTCAGCTACCCGCTGGGCAAGGGTCGCAGCCTGTCACTCGGCAACAGCGCGCTCGTCTACGACACCGAGAGGTCGCGCTGGACCTCATTGCTCGCGAGCGTAAGCTATGGGCAGGTGGTGGGCTTCGCCGGGCACAAGTGGCGGCCGAACGCTGAACTTGGCTACGACTTCAAGGACGACCCGGGCAACCCGAAATGGGTGATCCGCGCCGGGATCACGCTGCTGTTACCGAAGTAGTCTGGGCGCCTAAGTGAGCGGCGGGCTGACCGCATATTTTTTTGCCGTTAAGGAGATTTCAATGTCTACTGGAAAAATACTGATTGTTGCAATCTGCGCCATGCTGACACACGCAGGTAATGTGCTTGCGGACGATGATGTGCCCAGCACCCAGCCGGGAAAACGCAAATACTCGCCGTATCCGGAACAGACCTTTCCGAACCGCGTGTACTTCGGCGATACCCACCTGCACACCACGTACTCGGCCGATGCCGGGATGATCGGCAACAAGCTGGGGCCGGATGAAGCCTACCGCTTCGCCAAGGGCGAGGTCGTTACCTCGTCCACCGGCCTCAAGGCACGGCTCGCGCGCCCGCTCGATTTTCTGGTGGTGGCGGATCATTCCGAGAATCTCGGCCTCGCGCCTCTGCTCATGGCCAAGGACCCGGCCTTGATGGCCACCGACTTCGGCAAGGAACTGCGCAAGCGCGTCGACGCGGGCGACCTGCCGAGCGCGTGGGAGTACTGGTCCAAAGTGAAGGCCAGCGGCAAGGATCCACTCGCCGGTCACGAACAGGTTTACCGCACCGCCTGGCACAAGCTCACCGACGCCGCCGAGAAGTACAACGAGCCCGGGCGGTTCACCGCCTTCATCGGTTTCGAGTGGACCGCCGCTTACGAACGCAACAATCTGCACCGCAATGTCATCTTCCGCGGCAGCAAGAAGAACGCCGACACCATCATTCCGTTCTCGGCCTTCGATTCCAATAATCCTGAGGATCTGTGGAAGTGGATGGCGAGCTACGAACAGAAGACCGGTGACAAGCTGCTCGCCATTCCGCACAACGGCAATCTCTCCAACGGCCTGATGTTCGACACTGTGGTGCTCACGTCGAAGAAGCCGTTCGACCGGGACTACGCTCAGCGGCGCGCGCGTTGGGAGCCGCTCTACGAAACCACGCAGATGAAGGGCGATGGCGAAACCCATCCTTCGCTTTCGCCGAATGACGAGTTCGCCAACTTCGAGCGCTGGGACAAGGGCCAGCTCGGCCCCGCGCCCAAGACGCCGGACATGCTGCCGCGCGAGTACACGCGCGAGGCGCTCAAGCGCGGTCTGGCGTACGAGGCCACGCTCGGCGTCAACCCGTTCAAGATCGGGCTCATCGGCTCATCCGACTCGCACACCTCTCTGGCCACGACCACCGAGGACAACTTCTTCGGTAAGGTCGCGGCCCTCGAGCCGACCGCGGATCCGATTCGCTTCAACGAGGTCATCGGCGGCATCGGCGGCAAGCCGGACGTCTTCCAGTTTGCCCGCCAGACCTCGGCCTCCGGTCTCGCCGCGGTCTGGGCGCGCGACAACACCCGCGAGGCGCTGTGGGACGCGATGGCGCGCAAAGAAGTGTACGCCACTACCGGCACGCGCCTGCGCGTGCGCGTGTTCAGCGGCTTCGACTTTACGCCCAAGGATCTCGAGCGCTCCGACTTCGCCGCGCAGGGCTACCAGCGTGGCGTGCCGATGGGCGGCGATCTCAAGGCCGCGCCGGCCGGCAAGGCCCCGGCCTTCCTGATCCAGGCGGTGCGCGATCCGGACGGTGCCAATCTCGACCGCGTTCAGATCGTCAAGGGCTGGTTGGATGCCGCGGGCAAGACACACGAAAAGATTTATGACGTCACCTGGTCGGGCAACCGCAAGCCAGGTGCGAACGGCAAATTGCCAGCGGTGGGCAACACCGTAAACGTGAAAGAGGCGAGCTACACCAACGCCATCGGCGCGCCGACCCTCAGTGCCTATTGGAAAGACCCGGGCTTCGATGCGAAACAGCGCGCCTTCTATTATGTACGCGTGCTGGAGATCCCGACGCCGCGCTGGACCACCTACGACGCCAGAATCTTCGGCGTGGCGTTGCCGAAAGACGTGCCGGCCAGCATTCAGGATCGCGCCTATACCTCGCCGATCTGGTATACGCCGGGGAACTGATTCAGTATTGTGATACAACAAGGCCACGGCAAAGCAAGGAGAACAACAGATGAAATTCGCCACGTTCTGCACCAGAACCCTCATTGCCGTTGCTGCACTGGCACAGCCGGCCTTCGCCGCCGAAAAGTCCGTCTCTACCGATGTCGGCACCTTCGATAAAGCGACCGCCGAAAAGGCCTATCCCTACCCGCTCAAGCCACCGGCCAAGCAACCGTATGCGCCCTATGCGGAACGCAACTACCCGACGCGCCCGTTATTCGGCGACACGCATCTGCATACGTCGTATTCACTGGACGCGGGTGTGTTTGGCGCCCGGCTCGGGCCGCGCGAGGCCTTTCAGTTCGCCCGCGGCGAGGAGGTCACGGCCTCGAGCGGACAGCGCGCCAAACTGTCGCGACCGCTGGATTTCCTGGTCGTTGCCGATCATTCAGACAACATGGGTTTCTTCCCGGCGCTGTTTGCCGGCAAGCCCGAGATGCTCGCCGACCCGACCGGCCGCAAGTGGTACGACATGATGCAGAAGGGCGAGGGCGCCAAGGCGGCGTTCGAGATCATCGCCGCTTTTTCGGACGGCACCTTCCCGAAGGCATTGGAGATGAATCCCGGCACTCCCGGCTTCCGCGCCGCGTGGCAGGAGTCGATCAAGGCGGCGGAGGAATACAACAGTCCCGGACGCTTCACGGCGTTCATCGGCTACGAGTGGACCTCGCAGGGTTCGTTCAACATTCACCGCAACGTCGTCTTTCGCGACGGCGCGGACAAGGCCGGCCGAGTAGAGCCATTCACCGTCGCCCCGCCGGCAGGGAGCCCCAACGAGCGCGACCTCTGGAAATGGATGCAGGCCTACGAGGACAAGACCGGTGGCAAGGTCCTGGCCATCGCGCACAACGGCAACGTCAGCAACGGCCGCATGTTCCCGCTGATCGAGTTCTTCACCGGGAAGCCTATGGATCGCAGCTACGCCGAAGCGCGCAACAAGTGGGAGCACCTCTACGAAGTCACCCAGATGAAGGGTGACGGCGAATCGCATCCGTTCCTGTCACCCAACGACGAGTTCGCCGGATACGAGACCTGGGACAAGGGCAATCTCGACGTGAGCGCGGCGAAGACCAAGGACATGCTGCAGTTCGAGTACGCGCGCGAGGCGCTGAAAAACGGCCTCAAGCTCGAAAAAGAACTGGGGATCAATCCCCACAAGTTCGGCATGATCGGTTCGACCGACAGCCATACCGGGCTCGCGACCGCCGAGGAAGATAACTTTTTTGGCAAGGTCACGCCCATGGAGCCCAACCCGGAGCGCGCCACCAAACCCTTCCTCAAGAATCCGAAGACCGGCTTGACGGTGATGGAGTGGGAGGTGGCCGCGTCCGGTTATGCCGCGGTGTGGGCCACGGATAACACGCGCGAAGCGATCTTCGACGCGATGCAGCGGCGCGAGGCCTATGCCACCACCGGAACGCGCATGGCCGTGCGCTTCTTCGGCGGCTTCGACTTTGAAACCAAAGATGCGCACAATCGTCTACCGGCACGCATCGGTTACACCAAGGGCGTGCCCATGGGTGGCGATCTGAAAGACGCACCCAAAGGCAAGGCGCCGACCTTCCTGGTCGCCGCGCTCAAGGACCCGATCGGCGCCAACCTCGACCGTTACCAGATCGTGAAGGGCTGGCTCGACAAGAACGGCAAACTGCACGAGAAGGTCTACGACGTCGTCTGGTCGGGCGCGCGCAAACCCGACCCCAAGACCGGCAAGCTGCCGCCGGTCGGCAACACCGTGGATGTGGCGAACGCCAGCTGGACCAACGCCATTGGCGCGCCGGAGCTGATCGCGGTGTGGAAGGACCCGGCCTTCGACCCCGCGCAGTCCGCATTTTATTATGGGCGCGTGCTTGAAATTCCGACCCCGCGCTGGACCGCCTACGATGCGAAGTATTACGGACTAAAAAATCTGGACCCCAAGATCCCGATGACGACGCAGGAACGCGCCTACACCTCGCCGATCTGGTACACGCCAAAAAAATTGTAGTCCAACCGTAATAAACGGAGAGGGCAAATCGCCCTCTCCGTTTTTCGTTTGTTTCCGCGCTAAACAGAATCCATGAAACAAATTCTCAGCGACCCATCGGTACAATTCCTCAAGCGAATCCTCAAGGAACCCCTGGCGCATTTTCTGTTGATCGGCGCGCTGCTTTTTGTTGTCTATGGCCTGTTCTCCGGCCCCGGCAGTGGACGCGGTGAGATTGTCATCACCCAGGGGCAGATCGAGCATCTGGCGGCGGGCTTCGCGCGCGTCTGGCAACGCCCACCCTCGGCGGAGGAGCTGACAGGACTGATCGGCGACCGGGTGCGTGAGGAAGTGTTGTACCGCGAGGCGATCGCGATTGGTCTGGACAAGGATGATGCCATTATCCGCCGCCGGCTGCGGCAGAAAATGGAATTCATCTCCGATGACCTGGCCGCCCAGGCCGAGCCGAGCGATGCCGAGCTTAATACCTATCTCCAGGCACACCCCGATGCCTTTCGCGCCGAGCCGCGCTTCAGTTTCCGCCAGGTGTATCTCAGTCCACAGAAGCGTGGCAAGAATCTGCAGCGCGATGCCGCGCAATTGCTGGCGCAGCTGAACGCGTCTGGCGCCAAGGTTGATCCCGCGCAGCTGGGCGATGCCCTGATGCTGGAGCCGGCGTATGCGGCGCTACCGCTTGGCGAGGTCGCGAAACAGTTCGGGGCGCCGTTCGCGGCGCGGCTTCCGGAACTGGCGCTCAAACAGTGGCAGGGCCCGGTCGAATCCGGTTACGGTGTGCATCTGGTGTACATCAGCGAACGCACGGCCGGCCGCATGCCCGAGCTGGCGGAGGTGCGCGAGACCGTACGACGCGAGTGGGTCAATGCCCGGCGGCTGGAGGCGAATGAAAAGTTTTATCAGGAATTGCTCAAGCGCTATACGGTAACCGTTGAAGACATTAAATGAGGAACGCTTCGAGCGATTTTCTGCGTGGGGAAAGGGAGAGAACCGAGCAGTTCCCTTTTCACTCCAACACTGAGGAGGACGGCAAATAGTGCGCACCGCAACATCTATTGAGTTCCTTCTCCCTCCGGGAGAAGGACAGGATGAGGGGGTTTTACAGCTATTTTCCCCTCACCCTCGCCCTCTCGACTCGGGTTCCGAACTTCGTTCTACCTCCTCCATCCCTGGAGTCGTCCCGGAGGGAGAGGGGAAAAAACACTGCGCACTATTGGCCGGTAGGGCCGGCATTTCTGTTTTCTTCTGGGCAATTATTTACTTTCTGCTGCTTTCCTCGTCTGCGCTTGCGGACGAGATACGGCCAGCCTATCTCGAGCTACGCCAGACCGCACCCGACACCTACGCCGTGCTGTGGAAGGTGCCGGGACGCGGCGATAATCAACGGCTCGCCCTGCATGTGGAATTCCCCGCCGACAGCACGGCGGTGACCGAGCCGCACGCGGCCATGGTGAATAATGCCTACATCGAACGCTGGAGCGTGAAACGCCCCGGTGGACTCAGCGGCGGCACCATTCATATCGCCGGCCTCCGTGCCAGTTCCACCGACGTGCTGGTGCGGCTCGAACGTCTCGACGGCACCACCCAGGTGACACGGCTCACGCCGGCCGCGCCGGCCTTCGTGGTGCAGGCCGCGCCCGACGCGCTGGATGTTGCGCGCACTTATCTGGTGCTGGGCGTCGAGCATATTCTGACCGGCTTCGATCATCTGCTGTTTGTGCTCGCGCTGCTGCTGATTGTGGGCCAGCACTGGGCGCCGCTGCTCAAAACCATCACCGCGTTCACCGTGGCGCACAGCATCACGCTGGCGCTCGCGGCGCTGGGCTTCGTGCACGTGCCGGCCGCGCCGGTCGAGGCGGTGATCGCACTCAGCATCGTGTTCGTGGCGGCGGAAATCCTGCACACCCGCGCCGGCCGGCCGGGACTCACCGCGCGCGCGCCGTGGGTGGTGGCGTTCACATTTGGGCTGCTGCACGGTTTCGGTTTTGCCGGCGCGCTGAGCGCCGTGGGGTTGCCGCAGAACTCCGTGCCGCTGGCGCTGTTGCTGTTCAACGTCGGCGTCGAAATCGGGCAGGTCCTGTTCGTCGCCACGGTCCTTGTGGTCATGGGCTTGCTGGCCCGTACACGCGTCGTGTGGCCGACGTGGGCGCAGGCCGTTCCACCCTACGCCATCGGTTCGGTGGCGATGCTCTGGGTGATCGAGCGTGTCGTTGCGTTCAGTGCTTGAGCTCGCCGCCAGCACACTAGCGCGGACTACCTTCCGCGTGCGAGGATTGCGCTTACTTGTTCGCGCAGCACCGAGCAGCCAGCGGAGAAGACCATGAGCGATCGCGTCACAACAACGATTCCCTTGCGCCCTTTGTTCCTGACCTTTCTGGCATTCCTGGGCGCGGTGTGGTTCGTGACCGGGCCGGTCAGCGCTGCCGAAACGGGAAAGTCTGGCGCGCCGGCGGTTTCGGAAGAAACGGAAGAAGTCGTCGTCGCGCCGGTCAAGATCGATGGTGTGACGCTGCTGAGTGTGCGCGGGGTATCGAGCTTCCCGGCTGAAAAGCGCGCGAGGTTGATCGCCGGGCGCATCCAGGCACTCGCGGCCGACCGGCGCTTTTCGCCCAGTGCGCTGCGCGTCGAAGAGGCGCAAGGAGCGTCACGCATCCTGGCCGGAGATCAGCTGGTGCTCGCGGTGATCGATGCCGATGCGCGCCTTGAGGGGATCGATCGTCCGCTGTTGGCGAGCGTGTACGTAACGCGCATCGGCGAGGCGATCAACAGCTATCGGAGCGATCGCGAACCTGAACAAGTAATGCGCGGCAGCTTGCTTGCCGTGGCGGGTTTGGCAGTGCTCGCGGTCTTGCTGTGGTTGGGTACGCGCGCCATGCGTTGGCTGGACGCGCTGCTCGAGCGCCGCATCAAGAGCAGGCTGGAAGGGCTCGAAGCGAAGTCACTGCGATTACTGAATGCGACGCAACTGTGGCACGCGCTGCACGGCCTGCGCAGATTGCTTTGGACGGCGATCGTGCTGGTCGCGATCCTGTTCTATTTCAATTTCGTGCTGCAGCTCTTTCCCTGGACGCGGGATTTCGGGGTGCAGATGTTTGCTCTGCTCTTCGATCCATTGCGCGGACTCGGTCGCGGCCTGCTCGGCGCGATTCCGAATCTGATCATTCTCGCGATTATCCTGTTCGCGGCCCGCTACCTGCTGAAAGCGACCAACCTTTTATTCACGGGTCTTTCGCGCGGAACCGTCTCGCTCACCGGGCTCAATCCCGAATTGGCCATGCCGACCTATCGTCTGGTGCGGCTGCTGGTGATCGCCTTCACGATCGTGGTGGCCTATCCGTATATCCCGGGGTCGGGGTCGGAGGCGTTCAAGGGGGTGTCGCTGTTTCTCGGCGTGATTTTCTCGCTCGGCTCGTCTTCCGTGATCGGCAATGTCATCGCCGGCTACACCATGATCTACCGCCGCGCCTTCCATGTGGGCGACCGGGTGCGCATCAACGAGCATGTGGGCGATGTCGCGGAGACGCGGCTGCTGGTGACGCACCTGCGCACGCCCAAGAACGAAGAGGTCATCATTCCCAATTCGGAGATCCTCAGCAGCAGCGTGGTGAACTACAGTACGCTCGCGCGCGAGGGCAAGCTGATCCTGCACACCAATGTGGGCATCGGATACGAAACACCCTGGCGCCAGGTGGAAGCGATGCTGGTGCAAGCGGCCGAGCGCACCGAGGGCCTGCTCAGGGACCCCCGGCCGTTCGTGCTGCAAAGGGAACTCGGCGACTTTGCGGTGACCTACGAGATCAACGCCTATTGCGGCGACGCCCAGGCCATGAACCAGTTGTATGCGCGGCTGCACCAGAACATTCTCGATCTGTTCAACGAGCACGGTGTGCAGATCATGACCCCGGCCTACGAGGGTGACCCGGCACAGCCCAAGGTCGTGCCGAAGGAGCAGTGGTATGCCGCGCCGGCGGTTGCGCCGGCGCGCGAACAGCGCTAGGTAAGCTCTAAAGATGTACCGTTCACCCTGAGCTTGTCGAAGGGCAGTCCATCCCTGCCCATGTTTTCGTGCCTTCCTCCATTTCATGCTTCGGCAGGCCTGTCCTGAGCGACGTCGAAGGGCTCAGCACGAACGGATGGCATTCTTAGAGGTTCCCTGATGCAGTACTCGCGCAGGCTTCGTTCAAGCCTGCGGTCCTCCTAGCAGGTTGTTGAAAAAGAGGTCGTCACACCGGCGAAAGCCGGTGTCCAGGAATTAAAAAACAATGGTTTCATCGACATTCTGGATTCCGGCTTGCACTGGAAACTGCTCCTGCGTTTGTCCAGTGAAGGAAGCCTCATTCACTGACGGCTTCGCGCTCAGTACTTCCGCCATCCATGGCAGTCGCGCCGGAATGACGAAGTTTGATGTTTCGGTGCGTTTTTCAACAGCCTGCTAAGGTCTGTTCAGCACAGGTCGGTGCCGCAACCCGACTTGGTTGCAGTATCGGCATCGGCGTGAGCCGTTGTGCGGTGTCGGGCGCGATGCGCATCAACGGTTGTGAGCGTGACGGCGCGCCGTTCCATGAGAGCGTGGAGCAGCGCCTGGTAGAGACGCGGTCCCGAACTGTGAGCGTAAACGTTGGCCGCCACCGGCGCCCCGGCGAGCGCCAGATAACCGATCATCTCCACCAGCGTGGCCCGCAGTGGCCCGGGCAAGGCGCGGATTTCCCGCAGCGGTCGCGCTGCACGGGCGTCGCCAGCCTCGACGAGTTGCTCCTCGCGCGATCCGTCCGGAGTGATGATGAATCCGGCATGGGGCTCGGTGAAATCGCTCGCGAGCGCCGCGCACGTCGCGTCCACGCCAGGTTCCATCGTCGTCATGTTGACGCAGGCACGGAACTCGGTGTCAGGCGATAACGTCACGAACCCGAAGCGGTCGCGGACCTCGACTGTGTCGGCGATGCACAGCAGCCGGCGCGCCGCGGCCTGGGCCTGCACGCCGACGTCGGCCAGCATGTCGAGATAAAAATCGAAATCGCTGACCTCGGCGGGAATTCTGGAACCGTGCACTTCCACGATGGCGTTGTCGATCCCGGCCACCCGCAGCGCGGCCAGCAGCGGGATCGCGCCGCGCAGGGTCGTGCCGTGGCTGTTGCCCAGAACAATTCCGCCACGGGTATCGACCACCGCATCCCAGTGCGCCGGTATGCTGTCGGCCGCCGACACTGTGCCGTGGCGCCGGAAGCGCACGCCGCTGTCGGCATCGGCCGGATGCACCGCGAACACATCGGTTCGACGCCGATGCTGATGGTTACGCCACTGTGCCGATTGCTGCACGGTGTGCTGGCGAATGGATGCTGTGGGATTGGCGCCGCATGAAGTCGTCATGATCTGTCTCTTTGCTGTGGGCGTGACCCGGTTTTGGTTCGGACCGAATCGAACTGTTCGTCGGGCGCCGATTCGGTTTGTGTTGACTCGGAAGGCAGGTTGTCGATTCCGAGCACGCCGACGCTGGCGGCATCGGCGGCCGCATGCACGGCGCGCAGCAGCTGGTGGCACAGCTGGTGTCCCGGCTTGTAGGTCACGAGGTGCCCGATGACCGGCAGGCCGAGCAGCGACAGGTCGCCCACACAGTCGAGCAGTTTGTGGCGTACGAATTCGTCCGGGAAACGCAGCCCCTCTTCATTCACGACGCGCTGTTCGTCGACCAGGATCGCGCTGCGCAGCGAACCGCCCGCGGCCAGCCCGCGGGCACGCAGCGCGCGCAGATCGTGTGCGAAGCCAAAGGTGCGGGCCGATGCGATCTCGCGCGCAAACGTCGCGGGATCCAGTGTCATCGAGTAGCGCTGGCGGCCGATGACCGGATTAGGAAAATCAATTTCCACCGTGATCCGCGCCTGCGGATCCGGCAGGAGCATCGCGTACCGGTCGCCGTTCGAAACCGTCACCGGTTGCCGGATGAACAGCGCACGCCGCGCGGCCGGCTGGGGGACCGCACCGATG
>Ga0102851_10001125_pt1 | contig 14860 bp, 4 predicted proteins | sample Mud3Dept3metaG_FD_79558 | JGI IMG/M metagenome (GOLD analysis project Ga0102851, IMG submission 79558) | Freshwater wetland microbial communities from Ohio, USA, analyzing the effect of biotic and abiotic controls - Mud 3 Core 4 Depth 3... | ecosystem: Environmental > Aquatic > Freshwater >... | reverse complement strand
TCCCGACTTGGTCATGGAAACTCCCAGGAAATTATGAGGCTCGGGAAGCAGCGGGTCGAGAGCGATCGCTTTCTCGCAGCTTGAAACCGCGTCGTCGAAAAGTCCCTTCGTCGTATAGGCCCACCCCAGGTTGGACAGGGCGAAAACGTCGCCCGGATCGATCTCCAGCGCCTTCCGGGAAGCGGCGATGCCTTCCTCGATCATCCCTTTTTTAAGGTATACGCTGCCCAGGTTTGTATAAGCCTTGTGGCAGCTTTGGTTGAGACGTATGGCCCGGAGAAACTCGGCAACGGCCGGATCAAGCTCTTCCTTCTTTTCAAAGGCAACTCCCAGGTTATAATGAAACTCGGCAACGTTGGGAAGAAGTTCGGCGGCGCGCCGGAACTCACCGACGGCCTGCTCATGAAGCGGCTTATCCAGATAGGCCAAACCGAGGCTATAATGGAAAAAGGGGTTTTCGGGCTGGATGAGCAAGGCTTTCCCGTATTGGATAATCGCCTTCTCTATTTCCCCTTGTTCTCGATAGGCATTCCCCAGAAGGGTCAGCATTTCAGGATGCTCCGGGAAATGGGAGAGCGCTTTCTCACATTCAGAGGCTGCTGACTCATAATCTTCGGACATCAAAAGCAGGTTCACGAGCGAACTGACAACGCCGCCCTCGTTCGGGTTGAGTTCTCGCCGTTCTCTCAGGACCGAGACTATATTGTTGATACGCGACCGAGGCCAAGGCAGAACGCCCCTGCTGAAGGCACGGTCCTGATTGAGAGAAATAAGGCGCGAGGTGAAGTCGTCAACACGGGTTCCCGAGCAAGAAACGTCCATGACTGATCCTTTTTCGTAGATATCCACGGCCCCAAAAACATGGCAGAGCTCATGAAGAAGGAGAAACTCCATACTCTTCGGCGCGTCCAGATATTTCAAGACGATAACGCCATTGAAAAAGCTCGTCAAACCCCACTCCGAGCCCGGCGCGTTTTTAGAAGATAAAATGCCGAGCAGTATATCATTCCCTTCCGGCTCTATTGTGTTAGATAACTCTAACATTCTCTCCCTGAGATTCCGGCAATCTCTGCCGGGTCTCCAATAATCAAACTCCTTGATTTTCAGCCGTATGCCGAAGCGGCGTTCAAAAATCTGGGCGCAACTGTAGAAGATTCGAAAGACCCCGGTCTGCCAGTCGAAAAGATGTATAAACTCCGAATCCGCAGCGATTTTTACCGTCACCGTCCTGGGAGGGAGGTTGGCGGAGTAGCCAACCTCCCATAAAAGCAGGACGGCTAAAACGGAAAAGGTAAGGAAGTGCCCCCACCGGAACCCCAGAATGGCCGGGCTCGCTGCCATCGCGCCCCTTTCATTAAGGGAATAAGCGGCTTATTGTCTGCTGTCAAGGCGAACCGGCCGGGTTCCCGTTTTGTGCAGATATCTACCGATTTTTCCCGTTTAAAATCGGGGCTTTTAGGGCGGAGTTATGGTGAAATCAGCCTACTGGCCGGTGATATGGCGCTGCACCAAACTCAATATCGTCATAGCGAAAAAGCTCAGGGCCGCGGCAATCGTCCAGACCTTGCCGGCCCGACTCGCGATACCGATCATCCCCCCGGTCGCGGCAAAAAACAGCGTGACATAGGGAATGACCAGCCAACGAACCAGGCGCGCCCTCCCGGATATTCGCTCCACCATTGAGCTCTATTTGATCGTGATCAGGCTCCCGGCGGAATAGGCCGCAAACTCCGGAGCATACATGGACTGGAGTGTCGCCGGCGCAGCCTTAAACGTCCCGGCCATGGCGCAGCGCAGCCGGTGCTTGAGCGTGTACTCGCCCTGGGGCAGCCATTCCATGAAGAAATTCGTCCCGCTATCCCGGATCTCCTCATAGCGGACAATCCCCAGGTCCCATTTATAGCCAGACGTCAGTGTCACCGGCTCGCAACCCGATGGTCTCGGATCGCGAAGATGCACATACTCGGCCGGATGCCGCGCCCGGATCGAGAGCTGGACTTCGATCTCGTCGCCCACGGCCAGGGGCGCCCCTTCGGCCAGGGGTTTAAGGACAACTTCGTCCCCAGTCTTCACCCGGCGGAAGTAGCTCCGCTCGACGGCGAACAGGTCCCCCTCGCCCTTCTCGGGCATCTTATCCGTGCTGAAATGCCAGGTGGCCGAAGCGAAGGCGATCCCCTTTCCGTCTTTCCTCGCCCGGACCGTCGCGCAGTCGGGCGACACCTTTTCGCCCGGGACGACGACCTGGTTTTTTTTGCCCGTGTACTTATCCGGCTCAAAGGTGAACGTCGTCTGGGTGTTGCAGGAGTCGACCTCCACAGTCTCCCTGACGCCGAGCGCGCCCATCGACTTCAGGAAATGGGCGACCGAGTAGATCACTTCCGATGTGGCCCGGGTGGATTTCCAGTGGTTGAGCTTCTTATTGAGGAAAAGCCATTGGACGAGCCCCTCCGAGCGCGCGTCCTTGGGCTCAAGTTCCATCAGCGTTCGCAGGGCGAAAGCATGGGTTTCGATCGTGTCGTTATACCAGAGCCAGCCGCGGTCCTCGGGCGCCCAGGACGTGCCCTCGTCGGGTGTCGTCTTGGCCGAATCCATGACGCTGTCCCAGACAAGTGCTGCATCCTTGGGACGTCCCGCGCGCTTCAGGGTGAGCGCCAGGTAGCCCTTGAGGTAAGGCGAGTGCTGTTTCCAATGGCGGAAAGAGAAGTCGAGCATTTTCTTTCTCTCTTCGTCCGTAAAGACACCTCCCGTCCAGGAAGAGTCGGGATAATTGCTGATGGTGTAGTTCAGAAACGTCACGAACTCCCAGCCCACGTCCAAGGACATCATCTCTCTGACGATTTCATCGAGAAAATGCCGGTGAAGGTAGTCAAAGGCCCGGACAATCGGATCCTTAGGGACATCGACTCCAAACTCAAGCGCCTTGGAAAATCCGTAAACGATGTAGAGGGTCATGTAAGGAGACGGCGGACCGCCCGGCCACCAAGGAAAGGCTCCAAGCGAAGTCTGAGCCTTGAGCAGCTTGGCCAACGAACCGTCCCGTTGAGCTTTGGCCACGCGGGGGTCGAGCACTTTTTCGATTCCATAACCGGCATCCTCGCCTCCCCGGGCTGTGACGAGCCAGGGCGTCTCCTCCATGGCCATCTTCCGGTTGGGGTCGGCGGACTCGAACGTCTCATAAACTGTTTCCCTCTTGCTCAAGGCCTCGGCCATGCGGGCCACCTGGGGATATTGCGAATAGAGGCCCGTCAGGATGCCGGTCGAGAGGAAGCGGTTGAGCGTCTGCTCGGTGCACTCGTAGGGGTAATTGATAAGATACGGAAGTGCTTCGAGCAAGCCGTAGAAAAGCTGCGCGTCGACGGTCACGACAAGCTGCTCATTGATCCGGGTCGGGTCGTCGGTCTTGGCCAGGTCCTCGAAACGGAGCTCGCGCGTCACCCCTTCCTTGAGGGTTGCGAACCGGGACTGGACAAGATGCATCCGGCCCGGCAAAACCGGAAGCGGACGGAGCTCCCCGTCAGAAAGGGCTCCGGCCTTGGCCGTCACTTTGAAGGCGACTGTCCCCACCCGCGCCGGGGCAGAGAGCGAAAAGGCAACTGAAGCTCCCCCTCCCGGTTTCGCCGTGAAGGCCTGCGGCGGAACGCTCGCCGGAAGGCCGAAAGCTGGGGCTAGGTTTTCATTGGTCAGGGGATCAAAAACCTCGAGCGACACGGCCCCCGAAAGGCTCGCCTCTCCGGCATTGTTGACCATAACGCGGAGCTCTGCCATATCCGCTTCGCGGAAGAAACGCGGCAAATACGGCCGGACCATCAGCTCCTTGACCGTGAGGGCTTCCTTTTCCAGGCTCCCGGCCATGAGATCGCGGGTCACACCGTGGACAAAGACCCTCCAGCCCGTGACCGAATCGGGCACGGTGAATTCAATGGCGGCCGTGCCGTCAGGTCCGGTGAGGAGATGCGGCTGCCAGAACGCCGTCTCGTCGAACTTGGAGCGGATGGGCGCCTGTTCTGCGGCCGGTGCTTCCGGGCTTGTTTTGGCTTCGGCTTCTTTCGGAGCGGCCCGGTCCGCCGCGACCTCGCTCAGGGCCATCTCCTCGCCCGCTTTTATGCGCTGCGTCGGGGCAGGAGCGACTTGGGCGCGTACCCCGCCCACCGGCCCGTACCTGCGGCCGCCCGGTCCGCCGATCCCGTAGCTCTCGAGCGCTACGAGATCGTCCGGCCGGAAGACCTGGTAGGTGGGGATGAAGAACCATCCTGAATCCTCGTTGAACGCCTGCGGCGCGCTGCCGAGCACGGGCTCCCAGGACGGTGCTCCTGCCCGGTTTGGATAAACGTTCAGCACGTTCGGCGGACGGTGGGGAGCGAAAATGTCGAGGCTGCGGTCATACATATAGGCCAGGAGCTCGGCGGCACCCTGGACGGCCGGCTTTCCAGACGGAGTTTTCACGCTCACCCGCCAGGTCTCTCGGCCGCCGGGCGCGAGTTTATCCCTGAAGGAAGAGAAGGAAAGCTCAAGCTCCTTATTGTCCCAAGGGACAAAAATATTCGCTTCCTCGCTCATGAATTGGTGATCTTTGAGCGCCGTTACGCGGGCGCTGAACCCGCCGCGGAGTTCCTCACCGACGGGGATTTCCAAAACCCCGCTGCCCTCGCCGGCCGCGATCCAGCGTCTCTCCCAGGTCTCCCCTCCCTTGAAGGTTTCAAAAAGGAGAGGTTGACCCTCCCATCCGCTGTGAACCAGCAGACGGGCGGTCCCGCCGACTGGAACTCTTGGCTGTTCCGCGGAAAGGATAAGGGGAAGCCGGGCCGAAGCCTGCTTTTGGGCGACCAGGAAATCCAGGCGTTCGCGGCAGACGGCGCCGAAATCGTCTTTGGTTTCATAGAGAAGCCGATAAGCTCCCGGTTCGAGCTTGGAAACCGCTACCGAGGCCTCGCCTTTCTGATCGTGCTCGGCCGTTCCCTTGGCGACTTCCGCGCCATCCTTCCAATGATAGAGAATCGATTCCGGGGACGGCGCGGACTCCCAGCGGGGACGAAGACTGTCACCCGGCGTCCTGTATTTCTCGGAGCCGTCGCCCGATTGAAAATCGGGAAGAGGCTGGTCGGCGGGAAGAAGCGTCGCCTCCGGCTGTATGAGCTTGACCACTCGCCACGAGCCCTTGCCGGGCTTGGGCGTTCCGTTGAGGTCGGTCCTTGCGATCTCGAAGGAACTCTCCGCTTGCTGCCGGAAGAACCCGGACTCGGCGGCGATGCGGGTTTCGACACTCACGAAACCGAGACGGAAAGTACGGCCGGCCGAGCGGGTTTCGCCGCCCTCGTCGGTCACATCCACCGAAAGCGTATAGCTATAGGTCAACCCGGCTTCTGGCCTATCCTTTCGCTCATCCACTCGAGGGGTAAAGCTGACTTCGAATGTCCCGTCCTCTTGAAGGGGGCTCCGGCCGCCGGCGACGACCTGGGCCTGCGTGCCGCCGGAATCCCACCACCACCAGCGGGGATAGACGGGCGCCCTTTTGACCTGCCAGACGGCCGTTCCCGAAGCGACCGGAAGGCCGAAATAATACCGGGCTTCGCCCTTGAGCGCCGCCGGGCGATTCAGGCGAAGCGCCTTTTCTGGGTCCTTGACGGCGACTTCGAAGGTCGGACGTTTATATTCTTCGACCCGGACCTGGGCGTAACCTTCCGGCTGCGTCCGGATCCGCCAGGCGCCGAGCGGCCGTCCCGCCGCCGGGATGACAAATTCGCCGCTCGCGGTCCCGAAGTCGTTCGTCGTCCGGACGGCTTCCGCGACCCGCTCGCCGTTTATATCCTCCAGCCAGACCGTGGCCGGCGAGTTGGCCGCGGGCTGAACTCGCCCGATGTCGGTGCGACCCGCATAGGCGAGGATCTTCCAGTAGAGCTTTTGACCCGGACGATAAATGCTCCGGTCGGTATAGATCAGGGCGGAGACGATAGCCCTCGGCTTTTCCCGGCCATAGAGGTAGAGATAGGACGAGTCGAGGATCATGTCCTTCCCTTTCTTGGCCAGGAGAAAGAACGGACCCGAGCGCCGGCGGGAGACGAAAAGGGCGCGTCCGTCCGCATCCGTAATCCGGGATTCGATCAGAGTGTGGCCGCTCTGCCAATCGAAAGCATAGAGGTCGACCTTCGCCTCGGCGATGGGCTTTCCCGTTTCTCCGGAGACAACAAGCGCTTCTTCGCCGCCCCGGCTGGCGCCGCGCTTGAGAACAACAAGGTCGGCGACCATGATCGGGTGGGCCTCCATATAGTTCTTCTTGCGAACAAAGTCTTCCCGGGCCGACGCGAAAACAAGATACGATCCGGGGAGAATCCCGGGCGGAAGGTCGACATAGGTCCTGTGGTCCTTGTAGTCCGGAGTCGCCGGGAGATCGCTTTCCCAGACGGCGACCGGCCGCTGTTTCTCCAGGACGGCCTGGGCTTCCTGCCACTCCGGGAAAAGGTTGTAGTCTTTGGAGGTCCGGATTCGTTCCATCAAGTCCACCGGGAAGGCCCGGAAGAAGAGGCGGTCGAGGTTGCGGTGGGTGATTCTGATCGACCGTTTCCCCGGGGCGTCCGTGAGCATGATTTCAAACGAAAAATGCGGGGCCTCTATGCTCTTGACGATATTGAGGCAGCGCTGTCCGCCGGGAGAATTGGGAAAAGCCCCAACGCCGTCCTGGGCCAGACGGCGGGCGTGGATCAGGGAGTCGGCCGCGTTCTCGGCTCGCGTCCATTCCGCCATGACGGCCTGACCCGTCGCCCACCAGGGGTAGTTCCGGTATTTCGGCAGGAACTCGGCCAGACGCTTCAAGATCCGAGCACGGTCTTCTTCCTGGGTGAACGATTGATGAAGCGCCTGCAGGCGCTCCAAGCGCGCTTCGAGCGCTCCCTCCGGACGGCCGGAGCGGCGGCAGAAAGTCTCATGCTCTCCAAGCAAGGCCGCAAGCTTCTCGAGCGGATGGGCGGTCGGGGACTTGAGGAACTCGGCGGCGGACTTGTCGGCGGCCGGATCGCCGGTCAGGCTCTCAAGGTTTAAAAGAAACAGCTCGTTCGTCTGCCGGGGAGTCCAAAAACCGGTATCAACGAGGAGCCGGGCCATAAGATAGACGGCCGAATCCCTGAGCGTGCTCCGGATGCCCGGCGGATAATCGCCGGCGCTCCAATAGTCCGGGAAATCTTTAGGTTTGAAGTCCTGGAGCCGCCCGCGGTCTTCCCATACCCGAAGGAGCGTGGTCCAGGATTCTTCAAATATCCGCTCTCTGGTCCAGGCCTTGAGGTCAACCGGGCCCTTCGCTTCGACCCTCTCGCGCCGGTTGATCTCCCAGGAGTAGGCCTCATAATACGTAGTCAGAGACTGGGCATAGAAAAGGTCCAGCATGTCCCGCTGGATGCGGCTCTGAGGCCAGGTTTCTTCCTTAAGGAATCGCACCGAAGTCTCATACCCGTGAAGGGCGATGCGAAGCTGGACCTCTTTGATCAGGGCCCAGGCCCAGCCTGAATCATCGCCCGCCTTTTTGGCTTCCTCGCGCAGGCGTGCCGCCTCCTTAGCCGCTTCCTCGAACTTCTCCTCGCTCACGAGCTGGTCCAGGCGTTTGCGGTCAAGCTTTTGTTGAGGTTTCAAAGATATGGACGTCAGGCCTGGACCATCGAGATTCGAGGCGCCTTGAGAGTCCTGGACGCCGGGTGGAGTGACAGCTCCCCATAAGATGAAAAGCGCAGATAAAAACACCGGGACTGCCAACGCGGTTACGCGGAAGGCCCTCCTTCGCAACGATTGGGAACGGAGCCCGATTGAATTCCATTTTTCCATGACTTCCTCCCGACCGACACCGACTCAAGTTTCAAAGGAAAATCCTTATCCCTATATAATACAACAACAACGCCAATTATTTCGTCTCATTATCGGGGGAGTTTGCATTTCTTTCCCGGCAATCATGGGGAAGAGAAATTTGACAATAAAGAAGCAACCTCTGTTGGCACTATTTATTTGGCAAAGGTGAGGGGCAGTTGGCGACAAACCCGTATGAGGAGTGAGCGGGCACGGGTTCTCGACCGAAGGGCGAGAAGAGCGAACGACGAATCGAGCCCGTTTTCCGCGCCGGGAGAAAACGGGCGCGGTTTGGAGCCAATTGCCCCGAGCCTTAATTGACTTGGCCTATATCCTTTGTTATAAAAACGCTGAAACAAAAATCCGAAAGGACGACTCCATGAAGAATACGGCGGTGGTGTGCGGCGCGGGCGGCTTCATCGGAAGCCATCTGGTCAAGAGGCTCAAAAAAGAGGGCTACTGGGTCCGGGGCGTGGACCTCAAGCGTCCCGAGTTCTCCCCGACGGCGGCGGACGAGTTTCTTATCCTCGACCTTCGGGAGAAGCCCAACTGCGAGCAGGCCGTCCGGACCTCCGAGGGCGGGCCTTTTGATGAGGGTTACCAGCTGGCTGCCGACATGGGCGGCATGGGGTTTATACAAAGCGCCGAGTGCGAGATCATGCGGAACAGCGCCCTGATCAACATCCATATGACCAACGCCGCGGCCACGGCCGGAGTGAAGCGCTATTTCTTCTCCTCGTCAGCCTGTGTCTACCGGAACATGAAACCCGAGGAGCCGGAGCTCTCTGAGGCACAGGCCTACCCCGCGCTCCCAGATAACGAGTACGGATGGGAGAAGCTCTATGCCGAACGGATGGCCATGGCCTACGGTCGCCGCTTTGGGATGATCGTCCGGATCGCCCGCTTCCAGAATACTTATGGCCCCGAAGGGACGTGGCAGGGCGGCCGCGAGAAGGCCCCCGCCGCTTTCTGCCGGAAGGTCGCCGAGGTCCCCGATGGCGGGGAGATCGAAGCCTGGGGCGACGGCAAGGCGATGCGCGCCTATACTTACATCGATGACCTCCTCGATGGGATTATTCTGCTCGTGCATTCGGACCTCGAGGACGGAGTTAACATCGGCCGCCAGGAATACGTCTCCGTGGACGAACTGGCACGGACCGTGGCCGAAGTCGCGGGCAAACGCATCCGGATCAAACACGTCCCCGGGCCGGTCGGGGTCGACGCCCGAAATTTCCGGAATGATCGCATCTCCACCCTGGGCTGGACCTCGAAGATCTCGCTCAAAGAGGGCATCTCGCGCACCTATCCCTGGATCAAGGCGCAGGTCGAAGACAGAAAAAAATGAAGCCGGTCTGGGATTATCTTGTTGTCACGGCAGCCAATGAGGGCCAGGCCGGAGCCTACAAGGAGCAACTCGAGCTCCGCCGTGATTTGGGGCTGATCTCCCAAGTCGGGAAGATCCTGGTCGTCCCGGACCCCGACGGCCGCCGCATCGGGAGCGGAGGGAGTACCATCCTCTGCCTCCTCGAGATCATAAGCCGCGAGCTCAGAGGACATAAAGAAGATTCGGCTTCCCCCGTGTCCTGGCAAAGGGCGCTCAGCCGGGTCCGCGTCCTGATCGTCCATGCCGGGGGCGACGCGCGCCGCCTGCCTGTTTACAGCCCCTGCGGCAAGATATTTATCCCTGTGCCCGGAGAGTCCGACAGCACCCTTGGCCTTACGCTCCTGGACAGGCAGCTGCCCCGATATCTCTCCCTTCCGGCGGCGCCGGAAAAAACCGGACAGGTCATCGTCACCAGCGGCGATGTCTTCTTGGATTTTGACTCGTCCCGCCTTCGCTTCGACAGATTGGGGATCACGGCGGTCGGCTGTCTGGCCGACCCCAAGCTGGCCTCGGCCCACGGAGTATTCTGTCCCGCTCCGGACGGCGGAGTGAGGAAATTCCTCCAGAAGCCGTCGATCGAGGACCAGGACAAGCAGGGCGCCATCGACCGCCACGGGAGGTCAGTGCTTGACATCGGCATCATGAGCCTGGACTCTGCGGCCGCAATCCGCCTTATCGCCGCCTGCCATCCCAAACGCGGGCGCGGCGGCCGGCTGGCCTGGTCCGGCCGGGCGGGCCGCCTTGTCCAGGAACGCGGCCTCGATTTCTACCGGGAAATCTGCTGCGCCCTGGGCCGTGACACGGACCTCCGAAGCTACATCGAGGAAGTCCGCAGGACCGGATCGCCTTTGTCTTCCGCTGAGCTCAAGGTTCTCTACGACACTTTTTCACCCATCCCCTTTTTCGTCGAGACCGTCCCGGCCTGTATTTTCTTGCACTTCGGCACCTTGCGGCAGCTTATGGAGAGCGGGGCGGATCTCATCAGCTTGGACAAGGGAACCTCGAATGCCCACGCTCCGATCATCCTCAATTCCGAGGTCGGACCCGGCGGCGCCGTCATCGGGAAGGACGCATGGGTCGAAGGCTGCCGGGTGCACGCCGCACTCTCTCTTGGAGGCGAAAATGTCGTCGCAGGCATCAACATCGACAGGCAGCTGGCGCTGCCGCAAAGAGCCTGTCTGGATGTCCTCGAGGGTGAAGAGGCCGGCGGGAAAAAGGCCTGGTTCGTCCGCTGCTATGACGTCGATGACCAGTTTCACCTTTCAAAAGGCCGGGGAGGCCGGCTGAACGGCCTGCCTTTGGAGGAATGGCTCGAGGTCATGGATGCCGAAGAGGACGAAATTTGGGACAGGCGACTTTCCCCTGGAGAGAGGACCGCCTGGAAGGGACGTTTTTTCCCTGTCTTGGACAATCCGTCCCAGGTTTCGGCCTGGCTGTGGCTTTTTGACCTGACGGCCGCAACCGAGCTCCAGAAGAGCGTCTGGCGGGAAAGCCGCCGGCTGAGCCTCGCCGACATGGCCCGGCTGGCCTCGCAGGCAGCCTTCCACTCCCGCCGACTGGATATTCGCGCCGATGCTCTAAGGAACGAGCCCGGCCGGCTCTTCCGGCCGGAGAGTGGTTTCTCGGCGGCGGACCTGGCCGTCTCCTTGGAGAGATCGTCCCCTCGGAAAAAAGCACTCTGGCTCTCTGGTATTCTGAAAGAAGCCTATCGCCGTCATGGACCCGAAGCTCCATTGACCGGGATCGAAAGCCTGGGGCTCTCCCGCATCCTTCATACCCTGGGAACCGCAGTCTCGGGAGCGTCGGGACAAGGTCCGGGGGTAGCTCGTTCGGTTTTGGCCGAAGCCGAAAAAACCCTGAAGCGGGAAGAAAAATCCTGGCTGGGCTCCATAGGGATGTCTCTGAGCGATAGAGGGCTGCGCGAAGCCTGGGGAAACAGGCCCAGGCGGGCCGCCTTCGAGCACCTGGGAAAGGCGATCGTCCGCAGCGGCCGGGAACCCGTCGAGCCACCGAGGAACGCGCTTCGCGAAGACGAGATCGTCTGGGGACGGGCGCCGGCCCGGCTCGACCTGGCCGGCGGCTGGACGGACACCCCGCCCTATTCCCTAGAGCGAGGCGGATGTGTCGCCAATGCCGCTGTCAACCTCAACGGACAGGCCCCTATCCAAGCCTATGCCCGGGTCATCCCGGAGCCTGAGCTCCGGATAAATTCCATCGACCACAGCGTTCGCATCATCATCAGGGAGCTCGACCAGCTCCTCGATTATCGCCAGCCGGCCGGCCGTTTCGGGCTGGCCAAGGCCGCCCTGGCTCTCTGCGGTTTTTCTCCGGCGGAAGCGGCCTGGAAGAAAGGAGCGACGCTGCGCCGGATGCTGGGCGAGTTTGGCGGCGGGATCGAACTTACGACCTTGGCCGCCATCCCGAGCGGCAGCGGTCTGGGCACTTCGAGCATCATGGGGGCCGTCCTCGTCTCGGTCATCAGCCGGATGACCGGCCGGAAGCTCTCCCCGCGCGAGCTTTTCCACGCCGTTCTCAAGCTCGAACAGGAGCTCACGACCGGCGGTGGATGGCAGGACCAGGTCGGCGGCGTCGTCGGCGGGGTCAAAGTCATCCGGACCGAGCCGGGCATGGTCCCCGACCCCCTCATTCATTTTGTGCCGGCCGATGTCCTCGATCCCCGGACAAACGGAGGGCTGACTCTTCTCTACTACACCGGGCTGCGCCGACTGGCGAAGAATATTCTGGCCGATGTCGTCGGGAGCTACCTGAGCCGGGAAAGAGGGGCGATGCGAATCCTGAGCGAGCTCCACGCCTTTCCCCCACTGATGGCCGAGGCGATGTCCCGGAAATCGATCGAGCAGTTCGGACGGCTGCTCGACGAAGCCTGGGGCCTGAAGAAGGGGCTCGACCCGGAATCGACGACGCCCGTGATCGAGGCGATCCTTGAACGGGTCAAGGGTCACATCTTCGGTGCCACCCTGCTCGGAGCCGGGGGAGGCGGATTCCTTCTGCTCGTCTGCCGGTCGTCGGGGGATGCCGCCAAGGTCCGGGAGATGCTCTCTCGGAAGCCGCCGAACCTCCGCGCCCGGTTCTTTGATTTCGACGTCAACGAGGCGGGTCTCGTCGTCACCGTCAGCTGAATCCGGTGCCAGGCCGTTCATTTCCCGAATTCGATCACTCGAATTTAGCGTCTGGGAATTTGGCAGCGGACAACTCATTGCCCGAATTCAGGACCGGCGAGCTCAATATGAAATTGCCCGCTAAACCATCAGAACTGGGCGAGGCGCTTCCTTGCGTCTGCGAACTCGGGGATTCCAGGGTCGGCGTCTTTCCATAACTCCAAGAATCTGGAATAGGCTTTTTTTGCCTCTTCCCTCAATCCTTTCTGCTCGCATATTTTCGCCAAACGATAATGATAGACGGGATTATGCATGCGCCGGTCTTGGCTCGCCGGGTTGAAGATAACCAGTTTCTTATATTCATCGATCGCCCTGTCCAGATTTCCCGCTCGTTGGTAAGCCCGCGCCAAGACGTCCTGGTCGGGGGGAAAATTATACAAGGCAAATGCCCGAGCGTAACCCGTACCGATAACGGGAATATGCAGAACGAATTCTTTTTCCAAAAAGTCGATGACCTCCGCCGTCCTCCCTTCGGACAGCCAGATTTCCGACTGGAGAATCCTGAAGTTTTTCTCCAATTGCACGGCCACCTCTCTCCCGGATGCAGGCATCTCGGAGAAAAACGGGCGGATGCGATCGAGCTTCTGCTTAGCCGATTCGATTCGTCCCCTCTTCCATTCGACCAGCGCCAGCCACAGCTCGTTTTCGGCCGCAGCTATGCTGCCCCACCCAGGCTGGGCCTCCAAAATATCCTTCTGGTACCCTGAAAACATCCTGATGGCCGTCTCATAATCGCCCCGTTCAAAATGAAAATTGGCTTGGGTGAGCTGGGCCAGGGCGGTTCCAAATTTATCCCCGAGCGATTCCCGTGCTTTCTGCGCCCTTCCCGCTTCGATCCCAGCCTGTTCTCGCTGGCCCAAAATATGATGAAAAACCGCTTTCCACGTATAGCCGAGACTCAGCCAGGTCTTGGACGAAGAAGCAAGAATGAATATGTCCAGCGAAGCCAGGGCCTCGGCATAATCTCCCTTGACGGCGTAAATATAAGCAATGATGGCTTCCGACCCAAAATCCGGCTTGAGCCGCACCGCTTCCTTGTATTGGGCGATCGCCTCATCAAGCCGTCCAGTGAGAAAGTAGAAGTAACCAAGGGAATCCAGAGGGTTGGCATCTTCCGGGGCGGCGGCAACGGCTTTTTTCAGGTATTCTTCCGCCTTCTCGAGGTCCCTTGTCTCTATATATAAATAGCCCAGCTGATTCAGGATAAAGACCCACTTGGGATCCAGATCCAGGGCCTTGTTCGCCTCGGCGACCGCCTCCGGATACATCTTTTTCCACTGGTAAGCCGCAAACAGCGAACTGTGGACATCCTTTTCCTTGGGATATTTGACGGCGATCTCCTGGAGGAGGCGGAGTTCTTTATCCGCGTCCTTCTCCACCCTCCTCGCATAGGCCGCCTCGATATACAAACGCTCTTTTTCCGTCGCCTTTGGTGAAAACGCCTTGGCTTTCTCCAGAGCCTCGGCGGCCGACTGAGAGTCATTAAGATATCGATGGACTCGATAAAGGGATAAATAGGCCATGGCGAATTGGGGATCGATCTCAACAGCCCTTTCCAGGCTTTTACGGGCATCCTCGAAGTAGAACTTATCCAGCTTGTCTTTCCCTTCAAGGTAATATCTATAGGCATCCAGCGAAGATGTCTGAGACTGGACCGATTCGGCTTTCCCTTCCTCGACCGCCCTTCTGGACAGGCCAATCCCGCGGGATATGTCCCGGCTCAAGTGGTCGATCTGCCTATCGAGGATGCTCTGGGCTCCCTCTCCTTTGGCGGTGATGCTCTTCATCAATTTCCTTGTCTTGACGTCGTACACTTTGACGTCCGTGGCGAACGTCTCGCCCGCCTTGACATAGCTGCCCACGACGAGCGCATCCACATTGTCCTTCCGGCACATCTCAAAGCCGAGCTCGCTGTCGATCGCGCTGCCCTGTCCCTTACCCATTTGATTGAGGAGGTCGCGCAGACGTTCGAAGGTCGTGACGCGGAGATATTTCGACTGCTCCAGGCTGGTGATTAAAAGGTTGGGGATGGCCGCCTGAAGATAATCGTAGGCCTGGTCCCCCGTCTGATTTTGAAATGGGATGACCGCGACGGACCGCTCGACGACTTTCTGCTTGAAAGCGACGCGCCAGAGGACAAACCCAAGTGCTATGATCCCGATAGCCGCCAGTGCCGGGACGAACAGTCTCTTCAGCCCGAATGTCACCGTAACCTGTTTGGAAGTCAAAGCCTTTTTCTTAGGTATTTCTTTTTCTGTGCCGAGGATCCCTCTTTCAACGGTCTCTATTTCCTGGCGAAGCTCATCGGCCGTCTGGTATCTTTTCTCTCTCTCTTTTTCCAGGCACCTGAGGATCAGCCGGCTGAGGGCAGGCGGAATCTGAGGGTTCCATTCTCTGGGATCCCTGGGCTTCTCCCCCTTGTGCTTCATAGCGACGCTGAGCGGTGTCTCGCCCTCGAAAGGAACGCGGCCGG
>Ga0102851_10001124_pt1 | contig 14861 bp, 11 predicted proteins | sample Mud3Dept3metaG_FD_79558 | JGI IMG/M metagenome (GOLD analysis project Ga0102851, IMG submission 79558) | Freshwater wetland microbial communities from Ohio, USA, analyzing the effect of biotic and abiotic controls - Mud 3 Core 4 Depth 3... | ecosystem: Environmental > Aquatic > Freshwater >... | reverse complement strand
GAGAGGAGAGGTGCCGGGCGTCAGGTTATTTCTTGTCAGGTTATTGAGCGACTCGGCCGGTCTCCCCGCCGATGCATCGAATAACCTGACAAGAAATAACCTGACGCCCGGCACCGGCTATCACGTCAGCAGCGCTTCGAGGATCGCTTTCTGGGCGTGCAGGCGGTTCTCGGCCTGGTCGAAGACGATGCTTTGCGGGCCGTCGAGCACGTCGTCCGTGATCTCTTCGCCGCGATGGGCCGGCAGGCAGTGCATCACCAGGGCGTCCGGGGCGTGGCGCAGCAGGCGCGCGTTGACCTGGAAGGGCTCGAAGAGCGCTTTGCGCCGCTCGGACTCGGCTTCCTGGCCCATGCTCGTCCAGACGTCCGTGTAGACGAAGTGGGCCCCGCGCACGGCTTCGACCGGGTCCTCGGTGAAGGTGATGCGGGCACCGCTCGCGGCGGCCAGCGCCATCGCGCGCTGGCGCACCTGGCGCGCGGGCTGGTGGCTACGCGGCGTCGCGAGCCGCAGTTCGCCGCCGAGCACCGCGAATGCGTTGAGCAGCGAGTTGGCGACGTTGTTGCCGTCGCCGACGTACGCCACCGCGACCTTCTCGAGATCCGCGCGCTCGGTGATGGTCTGCAGATCGGCCATCGCCTGGCACGGGTGCAACAAGTCGGTGAGTCCGTTGATCACCGGGATCGTGGCCGCCGCGGCGAGTTCTTCGACGAGCGCGTGGTCGTACGTGCGCGCCACCATCCCGTGCACCCAGCGCGACAGGTTGCGCGCCACGTCGGCGGCCGATTCGCGCGTGCCGATGCCCACCTGTTCCGGCCGCAGCAGGATCGCGTGGCCACCGAGCTGGGTCATGCCCGCCTCGAAGGTGACGTGCGTGCGGAGCGACGGCTTCTCGAAGTACATCGCAAGCGTGCGCCCGCTCAGCGTCTGGGGCGTCTCGCCGCGCCGGTAGCGGCGCTTCAGCTCGTGGGCGCGCGCGAGGATCCCGCGCAGGTCCTCCGCCTTCCAATCGGCGAGCGAGAGGAAGTCCTTCGGCGCACTCATCGCGTGAGCAGCGTGCCTACGCCGCCATCCGTGAAGATCTCGAGCAGCACCGCGTGCACGACGCGCCCGTCGATCACGTGGGCGCGCGCGACGCCGCCGTTCACCGCAGCGGTACAACACGCGATCTTGGGAATCATCCCGCCCTTGATGACACCCTCGGCGACGAGCTGCTCGGCGCGTGCGCGAGAGAGTTCGGGAATCAGCCGGCCGTCGGCGTCGAGCACGCCCGGGACGTCGGTGAGCAGGATCAGCTTCTCGGCGTGCAGCGCCTGCGCGATCGCGCCGGCCGCCTCGTCGGCATTCACGTTGTAGGTGAGGCCGTCCCCGCCGACACCGATCGGCGCAATCACCGGGACGTAGCCGGCGTCGGCAACCGCCGTGATCGCCGAGGCGTCCACCGCGATGATTTCGCCGACGCGCCCGAGGTCGCGTCCGTCCTTGCGGCGTCGCTTGACGCGGATCATGCCGCCGTCGCTGCCGGTCAGGCCGATCGCTCGCCCGCCGCCCTGCTGGACCAGCTCGACGATCTCGTGATTCACCTTGCCGCCGAGCACCATCTCGACGACGTCCATGGTCTCGTCGTCCGTGACGCGCAGGCCGTCCACGAAGCTCGATGCCTTGCCGAAGCGTTCGAGCATGGCGCCGATCTGCGGGCCGCCGCCGTGCACGATCACCGGGCGCACGCCGATGTGCTTGAGCAGCACGACGTCGATCGCGAAGGAGGCGCGCAGCTCGGCGTCCTTCTGGGCGGCGCCGCCGTACTTGATGACGATGGTCTTGTCGAGGAAGCGCCGCATGTAGGGCAGCGCTTCGATGAGAATCTCCGCCTTGTCGATCAGCGCCTGCATCGGAAGGGTTCCTCGCGGCTCGTCACTCGCCATCCGCGGCGTTCTTCCGCGCGCGCGCCACGGCTTCGATCGATTCGACGAGACTACGGTAGAGGAGCACGTTGCGCACCGCTGCCGAGAGCGCGGCGCCGAGCACCTCGGCGGTGCGTGGTGACGCTGCGCGCGCGTCGGAGCTGAAGATCCGGCACACCCCGAGCGTGCGGCCCCGGAAGCGCAGCGGCAGCACCAGCAGGGCTGCGACGGAGCCACCCTCGGGCGTGTCGACCGACGCGGCGAAGCGCGGGTCGGCCGCGGGCGCTGCGCACGCGATCGGTTGACCGCTCTCGAAGGCCGCGCCGGTGAGCCCGGCGTCGCGCGGCAGCGCCTCGCGATCCGCGGCGCCGTCGGCTTCCCACTGCGCCTCGCGCCGCAACGTGCCGCTCTCGGCGTCGAGCAGGTGGACCGACACCGGCGCGGCGCCGAGGCACTCGGCGACCGCGCGCAGCGCCGAGCCGAGCACGCGCGTCGGTTCGACCTCGCGCGTCATGGCGTCGCAGACGAGTCGCGCGAGTTCGGAGTCGCCCTCCGGCGCGGATCCTTCACCGGCCGCCAGCAGCGCCGCGTCGCCTGATTCCTCCTCGCCGCCGTCGAGAATCGGGAGGTCGGCGTCGAGCAGCGGCTGTGTCGGGTCGAGCCAGGGCGAGAGCGTGAGCGACAACAACCGCAGCAGCGTGACGTCCTCCTCCGCGAACGCCTGGCCACCGCGACGATCGGTCGCGCAGAGCGCGCCAAAGCGATCCGGACCGACACCGAGCGGCATCACGACGAACGAATTCGACTCGTAGCGGTTGCCGGGCGCGGCCGCAAAGCGCGCGTCGCGATCGACGTCGTCGACCACGATCGCCTCGCCCCGCGCGACGGCGCGGCCGGCCACGCCTTCGCCGATCCCGACCGTGTCGAGTTCCTGCGGCGTCAACTTGCGCCCCGTCGCGGCGGCGACGCGCAGGCGTCCCTCGCGGTCGTCGCGCAACAGGATCGAGGTCTTGCCCGCGTCGAGCAGGCGCGCCACGGCTTCCGCGGCCCGTACCGCCAGCGAACCGCGCTCGTTGCGCACGCCGTCGCCGAGCAGCGCCTCGATCTCGCCCGCGAGGCTGCCGAGCCGGCCGCGCAGCGAATTCCAGCTCGACGCCATCCGGAACGCCTCGAGCGCACGCCGCACCGAGAGCTTCACCTCTTCCTCATGGAGCGGCTTCGCCAGGTAGTCGCAGGCGCCGAGGCGCAGGGCTTCGAGCACGTACTCCTGATCGGTGTGCGCCGAGAGCATCACGACGCGCAGCGCCGGCCGGCGTTCGCGCAGGATGCGCAGCACGGCGAGCCCGCTCTGGTCGGGCAGCTGGATGTCGAGCACCGCGACGCCGACGCTCGGGTCCTCCGCGGCTTCGAGGGCTTCGGCCGCGCTGCTCGCGAGCTGGACTTCGATGCCTTCGGCCTCCAGCAGTTCGCGAATCGCTTCGCGGAAGAAGCGCTCGTCGTCCACCACCAGAACTCGAATCGGGCTGGGATTCATCGGCAATCGCTCCGCGGGGGCAGGAAGTTCTCGAACCCGCTCACAAGATGTAGCGCGACAGGTCCTCATCGCGCGCCAGTTCGGCCAGACGCTCGCGCACGAAGGCGTCGTCGATCACGATCTGCTTGCCGCCGAGGTCGGGCGCGTCGAAGCTCACCTCGTCGAGCAGCCGCTCGATCACGGTGTGCAGCCGGCGCGCGCCGATGTCGTCGGTGCGCGCGTTCACCTGCGCCGCGATCTCGGCGAGCGCGCGCACGCCGTCGTCACGAAACTCGAGGTGCACGTCCTCGGTGGCGAGCAGCGCGACGTACTGGCGCACCAGCGAGTTGTCCGGCTCGGTGAGGATGCGCACGAAATCCTCCTGCGTGAGGCTCGACAGCTCGACGCGGATCGGGAAGCGCCCCTGCAGCTCCGGGATCAGGTCCGACGGCTTCGCGACGTGGAAGGCGCCCGCCGCGATGAACAGGATGTGGTCGGTGCGCACGGCGCCGTGTTTGGTCTGCACCGTCGAACCTTCGACGATCGGCAGCAGATCGCGCTGCACGCCCTCGCGCGACACGTCGGGCCCCTGCTTCCCGCCCGCCGACGGCGCCGCGATCTTGTCGATCTCGTCGATGAACACGATGCCGGTCTGTTCGACGCGCTCGATCGCCGTCTCGCGCACCCGCTCCATGTCGACCAGGCGGGTCGCCTCTTCGGCGGCGAAGCTCTCGCGCGCGGCCGGGATCTTCAGGCGCCGCCGGCGCGTCTTCTTGGGAAAGAAGTTGCCGAGCAGATCCTTGAACTGGACGCCCATCTCCTCGACGCCCTGCGGCGTGAAGATCGACATCTGCGGCGCCGCCGAGTCGGCCGTCTCGAGTTCGATCTCGCGCTCGTCGAGCAGGCCCTGGCGCAGCATCTTGCGCAGCTTCTCGCGCGTCTCGCCGCCCGGCGCCGCGTAGCCCTCCGGGCGGATGGGCGTGGCTTCGGGCACGACCGCCGCGGGGATGGGCAGCAGCGCGTCGAGGATGCGCTCCTCGGCGCGCTCCTCCGCCTTGGCACGCACCGCGCGCTTCTCCTCCTCGGTGATCATCTGCACCGCGAGGTCGGCGAGGTCGCGCACGATCGACTCGACGTCGCGCCCGACGTAGCCCACCTCGGTGAACTTCGACGCCTCGACCTTGATGAACGGCGCCTGTGCGAGCTTCGCGAGCCGGCGCGCGACTTCGGTCTTCCCGACGCCCGTCGGCCCGATCATGATGATGTTCTTCGGCGCGATCTCATCGCGCAGGTCTTCCGCCACCTGCTGGCGGCGCCAGCGGTTGCGCAGCGCGATCGCCACGGCGCGCTTCGCCTCGCGTTGGCCGACCACGTAGCGGTCCAGCTCGGAGACGATCTCGCGCGGCGTGAAGGTGCGCGGGGCGGTCACGGCAGTGTCACCACCTGGATCTGATCGTTGGTGTAGATGCAGACCTCGGCGGCGATGCCGAGCGCTTCGCGCGCGATCTCTTCTGCGGAAAGCGCCGTCTTGCGGAGCAGCGCGCGCGCCGCGGCCAGCGCAAAGGGGCCGCCCGAACCGATCGCGGCGATGCCGTCGTCGGGTTCCAACACGTCGCCGTTGCCCGAGACCATCAGCAGCGCGCCGGGATCGCCGACCAGCAGCATCGCCTCGAGCCGGCGTAGCGCGCGGTCGGTACGCCACTCGCGCGCCAGCTCCACCGCCGCGCGCCGCACGTTGCCGGTGTGCGCTTCGAGCTTGGCCTCGAGTCGCTCGAGCAGCGCCATGCCGTCGGCCGCGCCGCCCGCAAAGCCCACGATCGCGCGGCCCTTGCCCGCAAGCCGCACCTTCTGCGCGCCGTGCTTCGCGATCGTCTGCCCGATCGTCACCTGCCCGTCGGCGGCGATCGCGATCTTGCCGTCGCGGAGGACGCCGAGGACGGTGGTGGCGCGGATCCGCGGGGTCACGAGGTTTCCTTGCGCGGCGAGGAGCGCCGCGCTCTGGGGTGCGCCTTGTCGTAGACCTCGACGAGACGCGCCGCCGAGACGGCGGTGTAGCGCTGCGTGGTCGACAAGCTCGTGTGTCCGAGCAGTTCCTGGATGGACCGCAGGTCGGCGCCCATGTCGAGCAGGTGCGTCGCATAGCTGTGTCGAAGCCGATGGGGGTGCACGTGATCGGCGACACCCGCAGCAAGGGCGCGGCGCCCGAGGATCCGCCGCACCGCGCGCGCACCGATGCGGCGGCGCCGCGCGTTTGGCGCGAATGACGGGAAGAGCGGCTCGGCCTGGTAGCCCGGCGAGCGGCGCGATTCGAGCCAGGCGCCGAGCGCCTGGCGCGCCGCCTGCGGCAGCGGGACGACGCGCTCCTTGCGGCCCTTGCCGAGCACCCGCACCTCGCGCGCCAGCAAGTCCACGTCGCGCACGTCGAGCGCGACCGCCTCGCCGACGCGCAAGCCCGCGCCGTAGAGCAGTTCGAGCAACGCGCGGTCGCGCAGTCGCTCGCCGGCATCGCGTTCGCGCGCGGGTGCGCGGCGCGGGGATGACACCGGCTCGACCTCGACCAGCGCCTGGCAATCGTCGACCGACAGCGGCCGCGGCAGGCGCCGCGGTTGCTTCGGCCCGCGCAGCCCCGCAGTCGGATCGCGCGGGATCACCTCCTCGCGCACGAGGAACCGGAAGAAGGAGCGCAGCGCTGCCAGCTTGCGCGCGACCGACGCGGGATGGCGCGAGCTGTGCAGACTGGCGAGGAATGCGCGCACCGCATCGGGTGTGACACCGTAAGGCGTCGATCGGGTGCCCAGGAAGATCGCGAGCTGATTGACGTCCGAGGCGTAGGCGCGCCGCGTGTGGTGCGAGCCGTTGCGCTCGGCGGCGAGATGGCGGTCGAAGGCACGCGCGGCTTCGGCGAACGTCACGACGCCGGCTCCGTCCGTGCGAGCCAGGGCGCCAGGTCCGCGAGCGCCCGTGCGGCGAGCGCCAGGTTGCGCAGGGGCCGCTTGCGCGGCGCCTGCTCGAGCGCCGGGAAGAGTCCCCAGTTCACGTTCATCGGCTGGAAGTGCTCCGGGTCGGCTTCGCCGAGGTGACGCAGCAAAGCGGCGTGTGCGGTGCTCGCGGGCGGCGGCGGCGCGGACTCGCCGCGCGCAGCCGCCGCGGCAAAGAGGCCCGCGAGGCCACCGAGTGCGGCGGACTCGACGTAGCCCTCGACCCCGGCCATCTGCCCGGCGACGAAGACGCCCGGCCGCGCGCGCAGCTCGAGCGTCGCCGTGAGCTGTCGCGGCGCGTTGAGGTAGGTGTTGCGGTGTACCGAGCCGTAGCGCGCGAAGACCGCCTGCCCGAGTCCGGGCAGCGAACGGAACACGCGCTGCTGGTCACTGACACGCATCTTGGTCTGGAAGCCCACCAGGTTGTAGAGCGCCCCGCGGCGATCTTCGTGGCGGAGCTGGAGCACGGCGTGCGGGCGCTTGCCGGTGCGCGGATCCTCGAGGCCCACTGGCTTCATCGGTCCGTGGGCGAGCGTCTCGCGCCCGCGTCGCGCCATCTCCTCGATCGGCAGACAGCCCTCGAAGTACGCCGCCTTCTCGAACTCGTGCAGCGGCACGCTTTCGGCGCCGAGCAGCGCGTCGACGAAGGCTTCGTAACCGTCGCGGTCCAGCGCCAGGTTCAGGTAGTCGCCCTCTCCGTCGTCGCCGCGCTCCCAGCGCGAGGCGCGGAACGCGACCCCGGGCTCGAGCGAATCCGCGTATACGATCGGCGAGATGGCGTCGTAGAAATAGAGCGAGTCCTCGCCGACGAGGGCGCGCAGCTCGCTGGCCAGTTCCGGATCGGTGAGCGGCCCGCTGGCGAGCACGACCTGCGGGCCGTCGGGCACCTTGGCGATGCGCTCGCGGCGCACTTCGATGTTCGGGTGCGCCGAGATCGCCTGCGTCACGTGGCGTGCGAACGCGACCCGATCGACGGCCAGCGCGCTGCCGGCCGGCACCGCAGCCGCATCGGCCGCCTGCATCACCAGCGAGCCGCAGCGGCGCATCTCTTCCTTGAGCAGGCCGACGGCGTTCGTGAGCTGCGCCGAGCGCAGCGAGTTGCTGCACACCAGCTCGGCGAAGTCGCCGCTCGTGTGGGCGGGCGAGCGGCTCAGCGGTCGCATCTCGTAGAGCCGCACGCCGATCCCGCGGCGCGCGGCTTGCCAGGCCGCTTCGCAGCCGGCCAGGCCGGCTCCGACGACGACCAAGCACGGCGGTGTCGCGCTTCCTGCATGGGATTGCATGGGCGGGCGGATCATAACGCGCTAGCGCTCGAGGAGAACGCGAAGCCTGCCGTCGCGATCCTCCGCGACGACGCCTTCGAGTTCGAGTGGGAGCAGTTGCCGCGCGAGTCCTTGCGGCGAGAGACCGAGTCGCTCGGCGAGTTCGTCGCGCGTCGCAGGATCGCGATGGATGGCGTCGAGCAGCGCGTTCGTCGCCGGATCGAGCAGCGGGCGTTGCAGTGCAGCACTCGATGCTGCGCGGTGGCGCACCTCGCTGCGTTCGCGGCTCGCCCGATTCGCCCGCTCGACTGGCGTGGCCGGGCCGAAGCCGAGCACGGCGAGCACGTCGCTGGCGTCGAGTACGGGCCAGGCGCCGTCGCGCAGCAGTTGGTTCGGACCCTCACTGGTGGGTGCTCCGACCGCGCCGGGAACCGCGAGTACATCGCGACCCTGGTTGGCGGCGTGGCGGGCCGTGACGAGCGATCCACTCCGGGCGCGCGCCTCGACCACCACGACCGCGTGGGCGAGCGCCGAGATCAGGCGATTGCGCAGCGGGAAGTGATGCTTTGCCGGCGGCGCGCCCACCGGCAGTTCGCTCACGACGGCGCCACACGCGGCGATCTCGGCCGCGAGCTGGGCATGTTCCGCCGGATAGACCTGCTCGGGGCCGCAGCCGAGGATCGCGACGGTGACGCCGCCCGCTTCGAGCGCACCGCGATGCGCGGCGGCGTCGATGCCGCGCGCGAGTCCCGAGACGATCCCGATGCCGTGCGCAGCCAGTTCGCGCGCGAGGCTGCGTGCGAGGTCGAGCCCGAGCCGCGTGGGCGCGCGCGCGCCCACGATCGCGACGAAGGGGGTTGCGAGCAGCGCCGGGTCGCCGCGCACGCCGAGCAGCGGCGCCGCATCGGCGAGCGCGGCGATCCGCTCCGGATACGCCGGCGAACCGAATGGAACCATCCGCACCCCGGCGCGCACGAGCTGCGCGACGACGTCCGCGAACGCGCGCGTTCCGAGCACCTGCTCGGGCGTCTCGCCGGTTTGCGCGGCGAGCGCCGCGACGGGGCCCATCGCGCGCGCGAGCTGCGAACGCGCGGTTTCCGGATGCAGCGCCGCGCGCAGTTGGAAGGCGAGCCACGCGTGCAGCGCAGCGCGCGCGACGGGGCGCTCGTCGCGCGGGTCGAGAGGCAACGACATCGAAAAGGCTCCCGGGACCGGGGCCGCCTGCTCCAATAGCGAAGGCGCCGCGCTCTCGCGAGCGCGACGCCTTCGGAGACATCGATTGCGATCAGCGACGAGCGCCGGGCGGAGCCGCCTTGGCCGGCGGTGCCGTGCCATGCCCGGCGTCGCCTTTCTCGATCGTGCGAGCCGTCCACTGCATGCCTTCGAGCGGCGCGCTCGCCGGAGCGGCCTGGCTCGTGGTTTCGTTCTCGGCGCTGCGGAAGAGGTTTCCGCGATTCAAGTCGAGGTGCGTGCTCGTGACGAGCGCAACCGAGGCATCCGGATTCGCCGAGATCACGAGCAGGTTGGCAATCACATCGTCGGGCAGCCGGTGTTTCACCCGGGTCTCGTCGTCCACGGCAACGGCGCCGGGCTTGTAGACCTCGAGCGGATTGCCCACCTCGAGGCCGCTATCGGTACCGCGATTCAGGTAGACGACGTCGTAGTGCGCAGTGAGGCTGCGCTCCTTGGGATTCATCGCGATCTGACCTTCGACGGTGGTCGCGCCCACGTGGACCGGCACCTCGCGCGACAGCTCGACGCGCGGGATCAGGCGGTCGCCGCGCGTGATGTCTTCGTACGAGACGCGGATCATCGCCTCGGACGCTTCCGGACCGACCTTGGTGACCTCGAGCCAGCCGAGCTTGTCGACATGGATGCCGAGCACGCGATTGGTTTCCGGATCGCGCACGCGCTCGTTCTCGCGCACGATGGTGAACTGATCGCCGACCTCGACCTGCCCTTCGCCGAGGCTGATGTAGGCACGGCGATGGGCGGAGAGCATCTTCTCCGCTTCCGGGCTCGCCAGCAGCGCACCGGCCGTCTCGAGCTGCTCGGCCGTCACGAAGCCGACCTGCTCGATGTTCGGAACTTCCTGGATGCGCATCGGCTGCACGGAGGCGTCGCCGGTCGAGGCGGGCGGCTGGCCGCCGCTCGTCAGTGAGACGGCCTCGTCGTCGCTGAGCTGGCGCATTTCGCCCGGCGCAATCCAGATCCGGTTGCCCGGGTAGATGCGGTTCGGATTGGCGACGCGCGGGTTCTCCTTCCAGATCGAGGGCCACACCCACGGCGTGCCGAGGTACGCCTCAGAGATGTCCCAGAGCGTGTCGCCACGCACGACGGTGTGGATGCGACCGGTGCGACCCTGGTCGTCCGTGCCTTCGGGACCGAGCGCCACCGTGTGCCGGGCGCGCGGCGCCGGCTGCGCGGCGGGCGGCCCGGCCGTTGCGGGTTCGCCCGGCGTTGCGACGACTTCCGCCGGGACGGCGGGGTTGGCCGCGGCGCCCTGCTCGGCGAGCGCGTGCATCGTGAATGCGAGCGGGGTGATCACCCCGAGAACAAGCAGCCTCGTGATCCTCATCGCGATCCCTCCGCGGGCCTGCGCTGCTCGCCGGACGGACCCAGAGGGCGCGCAACGCGCCGTCCGAGTCGTGCGGTGCACGGCCCCCGGCCTCTATCGGCGGGTCGCGGAAGACCCTGAAGCTATCCCTCGGGCGGAGCGGCCGGTGCCGCCGGAGCGGCCGAGAGGCGCTCGAGCATCGCGCGAGCCTCGGCTGCCCAAGGGGGTTCCGGGTGCTTTGCGACGCCCCGCTCGCTCGCGGCCTTCTGCTGCTCGTCGAGCGCCGCAATCGCGCGAGAGAGCGTTTCGCGCGCCTTGTCGGGTTGCTGGCTCGCCTCGTACGCCAGCGCGAGATGCAAGCGAACCACTCCGAGATCCGCTTCGCCGGGCTTGAAGCTGGCTTCGGCCTCCTGCAGGTAGCCAACCGCAGCCTCGGGAATTCCCTTCTTCAACAGCACGTAGCCGAGCGTGTCGGCGACGCTCCCGTTCTCCGGGAGCGCCGCCTTCGCCTCCTGCGCGAGGTCGAGGGCGCGGTCGAGATTCTTTCCCTCGTCCGCCATCATGTAAGCCAGGTTGTTCTTCGCGAGCGCCAGATTCGGGTCGAGCCTCACCGCCTCTTCGTAGTGCTTCACCGCGTCGGCGCGCTGGCCAACGCCTTCGTAGAGCGTCCCGAGCGTGAACTGCAGCGGCGCCGAGGTGGGCTGCTTCTTCAACGCGGACTCGTAGGTCGCGATGGCTGCCTGCGCTCGATCCGAGCCGAGCAGATAGCGGGCGAGCGACTGGTAGGCGGCCATGTCGTTCGGGTCGAGCTCGATCGCGCTACGCAGTTTCGCTTCTCCGGCCGGCCCCTGCCCCGAAGCGATCAGCGCGCCTCCCAGCAGACGCTGCAGACTGGCGTCGTTCGGGTTCTCGCCCGCCACCTTCTCGATGCGCGCGAGCGACTCTTCGGCGTTGCCGAGCGCCATCTCCGTCGCCAGCAGCGACTCGAGGATCGCCGGGTGCTGGGGCTCCGACGCGAGCGCCGCCAGCAGTTTCTCGCGCGCGGCTTCGCCCTTGCCCTGGAGCATGTCGATGCGACCGATCGCAAAGTTCACTTCCGCGCCGCGCTGATCGGGCGGGATCGCTTCCAGCTCCTTGCGCGCTTCGTCGGCCTTGTTCGTGGACACCAGACTTTGCGCCAGCGCGATGCGCATCTCCCGGTCGTCGGGGTGCTGGCGCAGCACGCGGCGCGCCTCTTCGACCGCGAGGTCGTGCTCGCCGAGCAGCGCGTGGACCCTCGTGAGCAGGCGCCGGGCTTCGACGAACTCGGCGTCCAGCTCGACGGCGCGCAGCACCTCGGCGCGCGCCTGCTGGAGGTCGTGCTGCATCAGCAGAGCGGACGCGAGCAGGAAGTGCGCCTGGGCCCAGTCGGCACGCCGGTCGAGCGCGCGGCGCAGCGACGCGACGGCGTCGTCGGGCTTGCGCTCGGATAGATCGAGCTTGGCGCGCACGAAGTAGGCCTCGGGCAGCTCGGGGGCCTTCGCCAACACGGCGTTGACGATCGCGCGTCCCTGTGCGAGGCGTTCCTTCGAGTCTTCCTTTGCGCCCATGTCGATCAGCAGCTCGGCCTTGCGCAGCTGCGCGGTCGGATCGTCCGGTGCGAACTCGATCGCCTTCTCCGCCGCGTCGAGCGCACCGGCGAGATCTCCGTTGCGGCCGCGGTACGCCGACAGGATCAGGAACGGCTTCGAGTCGTTCGGCCGGGCGCTGGTGGCCTGCTCGATCATCGCGTCGGCCTTCGCCTTGTCTCCCCGCGAGTTGTAGAAGCGGGCGAGTGCGTAGATCAGATCGAGGTCGTCCTTGCGGGCCTCGAGGCCGTCCTTCAGCGTCTTCTCCGCATCGTCGTAGCGCTCCCGCCCGTAGTAGTAACTGGCGACTCGCTGGACGACCTCGGCCCGGTTCTCGTCCTTCGCGAGCTCGAGCGATTTCTTGTAGGCAGCCTCGGCATCGGCGTCGCGCGTCCGGTCGCTCGCCAGAAAGCCGCCGTAGAGGAGCTGGCTCGGCGCGCTCGGATCCATCTCGACGAGCTTCTGGAAGATCGGCTCGGCGGTGTCGCGATCGCCCTTGCGCACGTAGTAGCTGGCGAGCGCGCCGACGAGTTCTGGGTTCTCGGGCTGCAGCTCGAGCGCCTTCTTGTAATCGGCTTCCGCTTCGTCGACGCGCTTCAGGCGCTCGAGTGCAACGGCGTGTATCACATGGCCTTCCCAGCGCTTCGGGTCGGCCTCGATCACCGCTTCGGCCTCCTTGAGCGCCTGCTCGAACTCGTCGGTGCGACCGAACAGCAGGAACTGGCCGAGCGCGAGACGCGCGTCGAGGTTGCTGCCGTCGAGACGCACCGTCTCCTGCAACTCCCAGAACGCCTTCTGGGGCTCCTTGTTGGCCGCGTACGCCTGCGCCAATCCGTAGTGCGCCTTGCTGTCGTTCGGCGCGAGTTGGAGCGCGTTCTTGTATTCGATCACCGCCTCCGACGCCTTGCCCTCTTTGAGGTAGGCGTCAGCGCGCGCCATGTGCTCTGTCAGCTTCGTTTCCTGGTTCTGACAGCCGGCGAGCGCGAGAACCCCGGCGAGCGCGCCGACGAGGGCGACTCGCGCGAGCGAACGAGCGGCCGCCACGGGGTGCGTCGGGGCTTGCAGGGTCGAGCAGTTCATGGGGGTCCTCGCGTCTCCCGTCGGGTGACGAGAGTCCTCCTGTTTATCCGATGGAGCTTTTGTCTTCAACCGCCGCCGCGGATTCCCCTTCCTGCTCGTCTTCTCTCGGTGTGCGGTTCCGGCGCCACGAGGGATGCGTGATGCCCATGCGCTGCACCATGTAGTTGAGCTTGCGGCGGCTGACGCCCAGCAGCTGCGCGGCGTCCTTCTGCACGAAGCCAGCGCGCGCCAGCGCGGCGAGTACGAGCGAGCGCTCGGCGTCGCGCATCGAGAGCCCGCGCGACGGGGCCGCCGCCGCGGACTCCTCGGGCCGGGGCGCGTCGGCCACGTCCACGTCCGAAACCTCGATGCGCTCGCCGTCGGCGAGCAGCACGGCGCGCTCGATCACGTTGCGCAGCTCGCGCACGTTGCCCGGCCAGGAGTGCGCGCGCAGTCGCGCGATCGCGGCCGGCGAGAGCCGTCGTTCGGCGCGCCCCATCTCGCGCGCGAAGTGCTGCGCGAAATGCGCGGCGAGCGTCTCGACGTCTTCGGGCCGCTCGCGCAGCGCGGGCATCGCGATGCGGATCACGTTCAGCCGGTAGAAGAGATCTTCGCGGAAGCGGCCTTCGCGCATCTCGCGCTCGAGCTCGCGGTTGCTGGCGGCGACGATGCGCACGTCCACGCGCAGCGGACGCGAGCCGCCGAGGCGGGTGAACTCGCGGTCCTGCAACACGCGCAGCAGCTTCGCCTGGGTGGAGGACGCCATGTCGCCGATCTCGTCGAGGAAGAGCGTGCCGCCGTGCGCCTGTTCGAAGCGGCCGATGCGCGTTCGGTCGGCGCCGGTGAACGCGCCGCGCTCGTGCCCGAAGAGTTCGGACTCGAGCAGCGTCTCGGGCAGCGCGGCGCAGTTCACCTTGATGAAGGGTCCGTCGGCGCGCGCCGAGAAACCGTGGATCAGCCCCGCGACCAGCTCCTTGCCAGTTCCCGTCTCGCCCGTCACGAGCGCCGTGGAGCGCGAACCCGCCACCTTGCGCACGAGTTCGAGCGCGCTCTGCAGAGCCGGACTCGTGCCCACGAGATTCTCGGGCGCAAACCGCGCCGCGCGTTCGGCGCGCAGTTGCGTCACCTCGCGCAGCAGGCGACCGTGCTCGAGCGCCCGGGCCACGCGCACCTCGAGCTGCTCGAGGTCGAAGGGCTTCTGCACGAAGTCGAAAGCGCCGCGGCGCATCGCATCGACCGCCGCCTCGATCGTGCCGTAGGCGGTCATCAGGATCACCGCGCTGCGCTCGTCGCGAGCGCGCGCCGCTTCGAGCACCTCGATCCCGCCGGCGCCCGGCAGGCGCAGGTCGGTCACGATCACGTCGTAGGGGGCGTTCGCGGGATCGCGCAAGCGAGCGACCGCGCTGTCGCCGGCCGCTTCCTCGTCGACTGCGCCGAAGCCGTCCGCGAGCGCGCGCGCGATCCCGCGCCGCAGTGTGTCGTTGTCCTCGACGATGAGGAAGCGCCCGGGTCTGGGGTTCACGCGGATGCCCTCTGCTCGCCGTCGGGCGTCTGCACTGCGTCTGGCGCAAGCGGGATGTGCACGCGGAAGGTCGAGCCGCGGCCGGGTTCGGTGCTGAGTTCGAGCCGACCGCCGTGGCCGACGACGATCTTCTGGGCCTGTGCCAGCCCGACGCCGGAACCGCGCTGTTTGGTGGTGAAGAACGGATAGAAGACGCGCTCGCGCAGCTCTTCGGGGATTCCGGGGCCGGTGTCGGCCACGGTGAACACCAGTTCGGCGGGCGCGCGCTCGGCCGCTGTCTCGACGCCGAACGCCGCCTCGACGTGCACACCCAGCGAGACGCGCGCCGGTGCGGATGCTGCACCGAGCATCGCTTCGAAGGCGTTGACGATCAGATTGGTGAGCACGCTCTCGAGACGTTCCCCGTCGGCGCGCAGCGGCCACAGCGTCTCGGCGTAGTCGCGCTGGATCTCGACGTCGAAG
>Ga0102851_10001123_pt1 | contig 14869 bp, 26 predicted proteins | sample Mud3Dept3metaG_FD_79558 | JGI IMG/M metagenome (GOLD analysis project Ga0102851, IMG submission 79558) | Freshwater wetland microbial communities from Ohio, USA, analyzing the effect of biotic and abiotic controls - Mud 3 Core 4 Depth 3... | ecosystem: Environmental > Aquatic > Freshwater >... | reverse complement strand
TGCCAGGAACTCGCTGTCGGCCTCCCGCCGCAGCTCCTCTCGGCACAGCGCCTTCGCCGTGTCGATCCACTCGCGCAGGCGCGCTTCAAGGTCTCCCATTATTCCTCCTCCTTCCCCTTCTTCACCAGCGTCCCGGTGCGGAAGTCGATCGTGTAGCCCGGGTGGGCTTCTTCGATCGCCGCCTGCAGCGCTACCTGCGCGGCCGTCAAATCAACGCTCGCCTTCGCGGCCCGGTACTGGCCCAGCAGCCCGCGGCACGCGTCGGCGTCCGCCTGCGCCTGGGCGAGCTGAATCTGCAGCTGGTGCACCTGCACCTTCAGCTTCTCGACTTCGGTCAGCTCGGCCTGTCCGAACGCCAGGATCGCCATCCCTACAATGAACCCCCCGAGCACCCTATGCAAGACGCGCTCCTACATCAGGTCGATGCTCACCGAGAACGTCGCCGGGTAGGTCGTGATCGTCGCGATCGCCCTGATGACGTCCCCCAGCACGTCCGACACGGAGATGTTCCCGGTCTCCGCGATCCCGGGGTAAACCGTCATCGTCGTCGAGCTTGCCGTGGCGATCGCCGCGGTCAGCGCCCCGAGGACGTTCTGCCAGCCCCCCGACGTGCGGTCCAGGCGCTGCAGCTGCACGACCGTCGATCCCGTCCCGGCGGTGTAGTTGACGTACATCGCTCCGCCAAGGAACCCCGCGACGGTCACCGGGTCGCTCGTGTGCGCGCCACCCGCCCTCGACGCCGAGACGAAGAGTGTCTTGTGCATGGATCTACCGCTCCCACATCCGTTCTCGCCCGGTATACCCCACCGAGGGGATCCCGACGAGCCTGTTGTAGTCGTCCTTCCACACCGCCTCGCCGTAGTTCCGCATCTCGCGACGGCGGGCACGTTCGCGCTCGAGTTCCGCGCCTTCGACCTCCGCGAACACCCGCTCGATCCCCCCGCGGACGGGATCGACATAGCGAAGGTACTGCAGGAGCGAGTCGTTCAGCGGCCAGTAGACCGCCCTGAACGTCCGCCGGCAGCGCCCGCATTTCGCCTCGCGCATCTCCTGCACGGGCAGCTTCACCGTGGCGCTACAACGCGGGCACGGAAGACGATCTCCCCCGGCGACCTCCATGAGCAGGTCGTAGCCGTCGGCGATCCGCACCGCATCGTCATCGCGCGTGAAACGCGGCGCGAACGTGCTCCGGCGGATCTTCCGCTCGACTTGGAACGCCTGCCGGGCGGCGCTCCAGCGAAGCCTCAGCTGGCGATCGAACTCGACCGCCAGCTGCCGGTCAAACCATCCCGGTACGCGCATGCGACCCCCCTCCCGCGATCCCGCTCCTTACGCCACCGCCGTCCAGGTGCCCGTCTTGCCCACGATGTACCACTTGCTGACGCCGTCCGACACGAGCGTGACGTTGTCGCCGAGCACGTCCGACGCGGTGCTGTTCTCCAGCGAGGAGCTGGCCGCCGCGGACGTGAAGACGATCGTGTCGCCCGCCGCCGGCTTCGCCTTGACCGAGTTCGACGTCGGCAGCACGCCGTTGACGAGGGTCACGGTGAGGCCCGTCATCACCGACGCCGCCGGGAGCTGCAGCGTGACGCCCACGGTCGTCGCCGCGATGAACGTCGCCCCGTGATCCACCACCGACGCCGTCTGCAGCGCCACGGTGATCACGGATACCCGGGAGATCGGAATCGCTTCCTCGCCCGGATCCGCGCTCTTGCTGTTTCCCTTCCACTGGTAGCCGCGGACGATCTTCAGCACGCCCTCGTCGTCCACGGCGAACGGCGCCACGTCAGCGTAGGGGCTCTGCTCGAGAGGCAGGCCCATGTGAAGGAATCTGGTCGCCATCGTTCGTCTCCTCGAAGGAGGGTGCAGGAGGAACGCCCCCTGCACCCCCGGGTTTACGCCGCGATTACGCCTCGATCACGCCCCGCAGGAGTCCGTTGCCGTTCCTGCTCAGGCACGCGAGGTTGCCGTAGTGGAACAGGACCGCCTCGTACGCGTCCTTGTTGGCGACGCGGCTGAGGTAGCTGCCGTCCTTGTCCATCCAGTCGAAGTCCGCGGTGCGGAAGATCTGCATGGTGTCCGGGTTGAGGAACGCGATCATCTCCCGGCGCGCCTGCGAATCGACCACCCACGGGATGCCGTTGAACTCCAGCGCCTTCCACCCGCCGTCCAGCGTCATGGTGTTCACGGCCCTCCGCTCGGCGATGCACAGCTTGTAGTACGCGCGCCGTGCCCCGTAGTTGGAGTACAGGAACCCGATGTCGCTGTCGAGGCCGTAGTCGCTGTTGATCGCGACGTTGTCCAGGATCTCCTGGACGTCCTCGAACGCGATCGCCCGCGGAGCCGCGTAGGTCCCGATGACCTGCGCCGCCCAGTAGGCCGACGCCGTGGAGATCCCCTGCAGCGTGGTCGCACCGCTCGACGCCGTGGTGTTGCCGTCGCTGATGATCCCCATGATCCCCATCACTTCGAGCCCCTTCACCCCGTTGCGGATGAAGTAGTCGCCCGCCGCCGATCCGCTGATCGCCGCCCCGGCCGTGCCGGTGATGACGTAGGCGGTCGACGTAGCCGCGCCGAGGGTCACGGTGTTCGCTGCCGCGAGCGTGGTCGTACCGTCGGTCGCGTCGATGAGGTCGCAGGTCGTGCTGCCCGGCTGGAGATAGACGAAGGGGTTGCCGAGCGAGTCGTCGACGAAGCCCGCCAGCGAGGACCCCGACGCCGTGTCGATCGACGCGGTGATGTAGCCGATCGCGCCGCTGCCGTCGGAGTTGAGCTGCCGGTTGAAGTCGCGCTTGAAGTCGCGCATCAGGCCGTCGACTTCGCTGTTGAGCGCCTCGACGAACGCTCCGACGTTGTCGCGGGTCGCCGCGATCGTGGGGCCGCTCACCTCGATCCGCCCGTACAGGTAGCGGTTCGGGACGATCGTGGTCGCGTAGCCCTGCTGCCCCGCCGTCGGCAGCGTGCCGTGGTCGGCGACGCCGTAGGCCGCCGAGGAGTTCCGTGACGTGTGGTGCGGGACGGTGAAGTCCTTACCACTGACCATCTGGTCGGTGCGCCCGATCTTGTCGAGCAGCACCGTCGCGTGGTTGAGCTGTTCCCGAATCTTTCCGATGTAGCGGGTCTTCAGGATCGAAGACGCCGCCGACAGGTTCATGGCCATCGCTGGCCTCCTACGACCTCGACATCAAGCGCAGGATGTCCTGTGTGACAAGCTCCTTGAACGCCGGATCCGAGATCTTTCCCTTGGGCCCGGGCGGCTGTGGCGGCATGACCGCCGCACCGCCGGGCGGTTCGATTCCACGGGACGGATACTGCGGGTTTCCGCCCCCCTGCCGCGCCATGTTGCGACCCTGCTCCCTGATGGACGCCGCGTACTCCTTGGCCAGGTTTCCGATGATGTCGCGTGCCGCATCGACGTCCCTCGGCTTCGCGAGGCTGGCCTTGTACTTCAGGATGTCGCCCACGTCGCGGATTGCCCGAAGCTCCGGCATCTCCTGCTGCAGCCCCTCGATGAACGAATCGAGGTTCTGCCGGTAGTCCTGGGCCAACGCCTGCACCTGCAGCTGCTGCTGGAACGCCACCAGCTGCTGGGTGTTCATCTGCTGCGCCTGCGCGACGCGCTGCTGGATCATCTGCTCGACCTGCTGGGGAGAAAGGCCCCGGGCTGCGCCCTCTTCCAGGGCGTCCGCCGCCGCTCCCGCCGCCGCGCCTTGCGTGCCTCCCTGCTGCTCGAGCTGCCGGAGGTACGCGCCGATCCGCTGCCGGTCGCCCAGGAAGTTGTTGATCTCCTGGAACGCCTGCTGGAACTGCGCTTCGCGCTGCTCCCACGTCTGCCGCTCGGCAGCGTGCTGCTGCAGCTTCTGATGGTAGTCGTAGCCCATCTGCGCGAGATCGTTGACCTTGGACTCGGGGACCTGGATGTCCTTGCCGCGCCACTTCAACGTCCGCATCGCCTCCGCCACGGTCTGTGGCGCAGGCGCTCCCGTTCCTCCCTGATCCCCTCCGCCTGCAGGCGCGGTCGGCGCCTGTGCGGGAGACTGTGGAGGTGCTCCGCCGGAGAATTCATCTGCCATGATCGTTCGCTCCTATCCCCTTGGGCCGGGCTGTGGCGGGGGCTGAGCCCCCGGTGGAGGCGCTTGCGCCCCCGGTGGGGGCGCTCCAGGCGCCTGTCCCTGCGCCTGCATCTGCGCCATCAGCATTGCTTGGATGACGGGGATCACTTCGGGGATCCCCTCCTGCTCCGCCATCTGCAGCGCTGCCTGGGGATTGATGAATCGCGCATGCAGGATTGCATGCGTGATCAGCGCCCGGACCTGCTCCGGGCGCCAATTCCGGATCTCGGCACTCTTCAGCTTCAACGTGTGGAAGTTGTAGTGCACGAGGTGATTTTCCCAGAACCGCGGGGCGTCTTCGTTCCCGGCGCCCCTCGCGATCTCGATATTCTCCAATTCCGCCTGGTGCTCGTCCGCGCGCGCGGCATCGAACATCTGGTCGATCGATCCCATCTCCAGCAGCGACAGCGAGCGCCGCTGCACCTCGGCATCGGCCGGATCGCCGAGCATCCCGCTCTTGTAGAGGTTCAGCACGGCTTCCTGCTTCGCCGCCTTCAGCGTCGGCAGCGCCGATCCCACCTCGACGATGACGTCCGCCATCTCGTCGACCTGAGCCGACGAGAACTCGAGGATCTCCGCCTCGTAGTTCGCGCCCACCACCGACACCAGCCGCGGCGCGGAGTAGTTGGCCTTCACGAGCCGGCGGATCTTCGTCATCGCCTCCTCGACGGACAGCTCCATTCGGCGGATGTCCGGGCCGTGCACGGAGTCGGTCGCCTCCTGAAGCAGGTTCGTCTGGAACCCGCTGGTCGCCCCGGAGACCTTCCCCTCCGACGCGGGGAACACCTGCGACACGTCGTCGAATTCCTTCTGCAGCAGGCCCACCGCCTGCCAGAGATCGCCCGCGATGTTCGGCGGCACCCACGGCTGCGGCGGCGGCAGGTTCGGGACCGCGATGTACTCGACGATCTCGCCGGCCTCGCTCGTCCACGAACTCGGCGGGAGCTGGTGCTGCCGCGCGACGAGGATCTTCGGGTGCGCCATCACGCGGAGGTTCTCGGACAGCTTCGACCGGAGGAGGTTGTACTCGCGCTGCAAATCGACCATCTGCGCGCAGATCGTCGTCACCCAGAACTGCCCGGCCTGCTCGGTGTCGAAGAACTCGACGGTCGGATAGGGATTGTCCATGTCCGCGAACCCGCTCGGGAGTTCGTCCTGCGCGTACACGACCGTATTCCCGACCAGCACCCGGTAGTGGCCCGACGGCGTCGTGGCGTTCGGGCGGATGAAGTGCTCCGTGACGAGGGCATACTTCGTCTTGTCGTTGCGGCCCTGCGACGTCCACGTGAAGGGGTTCAGCCCCGCGATCTGCTGCTCGTAGGTGAAGAACGTCTCCTCGCTGCCGCTCGCCCGGATCTCGTCCGCGGCATACGGATAGCGCGCCTTCAAGTCCTCGACGTTCCGCAGCTTGATCCGCATGATCTCCGGCTGGTCGCCGATGTAGGCGATCCCCGGGTCCGCCACCAGCACCTCGAACGCGGAGCCCACTTCGATCAGCACGTCGCCGAGCGGCCGATCCTCGTACGTGGTGCGGCCCGTGAGCGGGTCCTTGAGCCCCACCCGCCCGATCTTCGACGGATCCCAGTGCATCCACCAGAACCCCTTCCCGCACACCTGCGACCACAGCAGCGCCTGCTTCAGGCGCGACTCGAGCCTCGCCTTCCGCCACAGGTAGTCCAGCAGCTTCTGCGTCGCCTTCGCGTTGAGGTAGTCCTGGTATTCGCTCGTCGCCGGGACGACGACGACTTTCGGCCTGTTCTTCAGGGACTTGCTCAGCCGCGCCCTCAGCTTCGCCTGGATGCGCGGGATCTTCAGCCTGACGCGGTGGGGCGGCGCCTTCGGCGTCGACAGCCGCGACAGCTGGTCGTTCCACTCGACGTAGTGGTTGCCGCGGTACATCGCCGCGTTGATGAACCACTCCCGCTCGTGGGGCTGGCGCTTCATCCGCCACTCGTCGCGCTTCGACACCGTGTCGGAGGCGAGATCCTGCCAGGCTTCGTACTCCAGCACCTGCTGCTGCTCGGGGCTCATCACCGGCGGCGTGATCGCCGAGTCGAGGATCCCCCCGATGCCAACCACGTCCTCCTCAGCCATGATGCTCCTCGAACATCTCCGCCTCCAGCTCATCGTTGATGTGCCGCCCCACGGGCGGCCCGCTGACGGCGTAGGCGTTCTGAATCGCCTCCAGCACCTGGACGGTGCGCAGGGTCACCTCGACCTGACGGCGGCTGATCTCGGAGATCTCGCCGATCAGCTGCCTGTACATGAGGCGATCCTCCGCGATCGTCTCCGTCCCGAGCCACCGGCGAACGACCGCCCCTAGTCCCATTCCGACGTCTCCTGCGTGACCCAGCGCTTCCGGACCTGCTCCTGGCACCGTTCGTGCACGGAGGGCTCCTTCGTCGGATCTTCGCCCTGCTGACGTTCATGATCCCACATCGACTGCGCGGCTGCAAGGCACACCACCGTCGCGAGGTCGTCGTGGAGCCCCGGCGGGGCCCCGATCTGCACCGAACCGCCCGGCGAGATCGTCCGTTCGAGGCTTTTCAGCTCCCTTCCCGTCTCGTAGTCGTCGAGCAGGCGGATCTTCTGCTGCATGAACAGCTGCTGGAGGTTCCCGTACATCTGGGCCTTCGACTTCGCCGTGAAGGTGATGCCGATGATCTCGATCTGGGCGCGGTCGCGCAGGAGCTGACCCAGCGACTCGAGGTGATACTGGTCCGAATAGACCATCGTGAGGCCGTAGTTCTTTAGCAGCGGGATCAGCGTCGCCAGCACGACGTCGGGGGTGAGCGTATGGCCCGCCGGCGCGACCCACCGCCGGACGACGTCCTGCACGATCTTCCCGTCTTCCTTGTGGACGATCGTGAAGCCGAAGGCGTCGCGGCGGAACGCCGGGTCGATCGCGGCCTGGTAGTTCCACCGCGCCGGCTGCGGCGGCCGCTCGAAGACCCCGCGGTCCACGGCCATCTCGACCAGCCCCGTCGGCAGGAACCCGCTGATGGAGTCCTGGAACTGGGCGAGGACCTCGCGCTCGAACGCCCTCGAGTCGCGATCGCGTTCTCTTTGCAGGTACTCGCGCGTTACCAGGGGGTTCGCCATCACGGCGGTTGGCCCGCTGATGACCATGACGTCGCGGTAGCGGTTGGCCATCGCCGGCGCGATATGCTTGTGGCCCCCCGTGCCGGCTTCGTAGTACTGGTAAAGCAGCCCGGCTTTGTTCCAGGGGGAGCTGATCCCGACGATCTTCCGGTCGGGGAACTGCATCTGGCCCGGCGACAGCGCGGAGTAGATCTCGTAGTCCGGGTTCGCCGATTCCGCCTCCTGGTACCACACCCCGACCTCGTCCAGCACCCCCATCGGCGAGGCGAAGCCCCGGACACTCTTCAAGGTTGCCGGGACGCAGGCGATCGTGAAGCGGTTCTTGAGGTCGATGCGATCGGCGGTGATCTGGACGATCTCCTGCTCGAGCATCGGCGACGTTTCGAGGACCGCCCGCACGAAGTGCAGGGAATTGCGCGCCATGCGCAGGTCCTGCGCGATCTGGAAGCAAATCCCCTGCTGGCGGGGCTGCAGGAAGCGCTCGTGGCCCCCTAGCGTCGCTTCATACGCCACGATCGTCGCGGCGAAGCGGTCGGTCTTCCCGGTCCGCCTCCCGAAGATCATCCACGCTTCGCGATATTCGAGGGGCGCGTACGGTGGGGCCCCTTCGAGGACCTTCACCGGGAATCCCAGCTCGTCCAGCTCGACGAACCCGTGGAAGATCGCCCAGTAGTCCTCTTCGCTGAAGCCCGTTTCCTCGCTGACGCGATGACGGCTCAGCGGGACGCCGTACATCATCTTCAGCGCGACCTGCTGAGGAAAGCTCAGCTGGTCGAACCGATTCTTCAACAGCCGCTTCTCGGAGATCGCCTCCTCGAAGGGCACCCGGTCGTCGCTCGCCATCGCCCCCCTCACATCTTCTTCAGCGTCTTCGCCAGCCGCGCGCGCCGCGCCACCGCCTCGCCGTACTTCCCCTCCAGCGCGGCCTGCAGCGCTTTTTGTGGGATCTTCTCCCCCTGCGGAATGTGAAGATCCCGATGCAGCTGGCCCTTCCGCATGTGACTGGTTACTGCTTGTATCCACCGGTCCGACATGGTAACCTCCTCGCATGCCTAATCCATGCCTTTGCGGATGTGGTCAATTCCCCACCACCCGTGGCGCGCAGTACGTGCACGGGCATCACTACAAGACCGCCGCCTACAAGGCGATCATCAGCAAGTGGAATCCGAAGAAACCGCGGCCCGCCTGTCCCGTCTGCGGTTCTCCGGTCAAGAGTCTCCGCACCCGGTACTGCTCCAGAACGTGTTTCGGAAGCGCGCAGCGCACGGCCACCTTGATCCTCTGCAGGCAGTGCTTCCGGGAGATGTCGATCATACCGTCCAGACTTCCCTACATCCGTTTTTGCTCCATCGCCTGCAGACGCGACTACTACACCCACCAGCGCCGCGAGTTCGGCACCGGCGACTGGGGGAAGATGCGTGAGCAGATCAAGGCCGACCGTAGCGCGCAGTGTGAAGCCTGTGGTTACAAACGTCATCCCGAAGTTCTCGTGGTTCATCACCTCAACGGAGCGGGAACAGCCAGGAACAACAACCATCCGGCCAACCTCAAGATCCTCTGCCCAACGTGCCACGCTGAACATCACCTCGCCCTCAGCCAACGCCATCTCGGGCCGTCGTTCCGTGGCGCTTGATGAGGCGAGCGGCGGGACGCCCATCTGGCGCTATCTCCCCCTGCAGTCGGGCTTCTTCGGGCTCTTCGGGCCCGGGCGGGGACCGTTCGACGGCCCCCCTTTCGGGTAGGGAATGCGTACGCTGAGGCTTCTCATCAGAACCCCTCGTCCGGCACGGCGTTCCGGCGGCGTTCCAGGAGCGCCATCAGGATCGCTGCCGCCTGAGGATCCTCCTCGAAGAACGTCCGGAACAGCTCATCGTAGTTTGGGCGCAGCAGGTTTTCGGGGTTCTCCCTCATCTGCAGCATCGCCCGCAGGTAGCGACCTCCCATGTCGTTCGTCATCGGCGGAACGTCCTCGGGAAAGTCGCCGAGCCAGTTGGTCTCCCTCATGCTCCTGATCGCGGCCTCGTCCTCGGGACCACTGAGCGCGGCCTGGTACCGCACGGACGGATCCACGTAAGGATTCGTATAAGGGCGTTCGCCCTGCGGGAACCGCAGGTTGTGGGTGTCTCGCAGCTGACGCCGGGCAAGAGGAGGAAGGGTTCGGGTGGCAGGCCTCAGCAATCCCATGGTAATCGCCTCCTATCGCTGCAGCTTCCCGGCCCGATGAGCGTCCTGAAGGAGCCCGTTGAGCCTCGAGATGGCGATCTCCCGCGACGGCTCGACTACGGGCGACACGCCGCGGACGTTGTTCGCGGACGCCCTGAAGCGCCCGTCGGGCAGCTTTTCGACCTTGAGATCGAAGTTCTGCTGCTCAGTGCGATCGGTAGTCGTTTGCAACATCGACAATCACCTCCGGGCGGGTGGGCCGCACGGCACCGCCCGTCGTCTTCCGGGCGCTGCGGTACGACGCCAGCGTCTCCTCCGCCAGCTTCCCCTTCATCTTCGCAGCATCGGAGCCCTTCTGCAACACCGCGAGGCCTTGCAGGACGTCCCGCGCCGCCTCGAGGTCGCCCATCGCGATCCGCGCCTCGTAGACCGCGAGCGCGGGCCCCACGAGGCGGTCATACGCAAGCGCCCGGTAGGCGTCGATCAGGCCGCTCTCCTCCGCGAGGGACAGCTCCCTGCGCACCGCCGTCGACGACAGCGAGTACTTCTCGGCGATCGTCGCGATGGACTTCCCCATGACGCGCTCGATCGCGATCAGCGCGGTCCGCAGGCCCTCGATCTTCCGATCGTCCTTCGTCGGCTTCCGCTTCACCGGCGGGCGCTTTACGCCGTCATCCATGGTTTCGCCTTTTCGCCTCAAAATGCCCCCGGCGCGGCGGGACCGCCATTCGGGGGCCGATTCTCCGGAACCGGTGCGGAGGAGGGGGAGGAACACCGGCCGGCGCGCCGAGACCATTGTAAGCCGAGGCGAAGATACAGCGCAAGGAAGTGCCTGCGGTGCCGCCGCCCTTATAGGGCGGCACCGGCACGCACCCGAAGGGGGTGGGTCGAGGCGCCTTGGGGGTGGGTCACGCCCTGACCCACCCCAAAAGCGCCAAAACGCTCAGCAAAACCACAAAAACCCACCCGAGCGGGAGGGGGGTGGGTCAAAGGGGGGCAAAAAGTGACCCACCCTAAAACGTCTGGAAGTCGTTGAAAGCGCAGGTGGTTAGCAAAACGCCCCGTTTAGGTGGGTCACTTCGCTTAGTGTATAAGATCTGACCCATGGTGACCCATTAATAATGGGTCTAAGGTGGGTCATTTTCTGACCCACCCCCTTCGATGGCGTAGAATCAACGATTTACGGAGAATCCCCGCCTCCGGGTGGGTCAAACCCTGACCCAAGGGGTGGGGAGGCGCTTTTGCGCCCTCCCCCCGCCCGCAAATCACTGAAAAATAAGAATTTTTTCGCGTTTGCTACATATAAACCTGAAGCGGGCGCCCGGTCAAGGGGGTGGTCCGGCGGTCGGGTGGGTCGATGCGTCCAGGGGGTCGATCGCACCCCCAACCGGGGCGCCGCTGCGCGCATCCAGCGCTGCTGAGCTAGCGCCATCAACTCAACCCATCCCCGCATGCTCAGGCGCAGGTGGCGCCACCAACGCGATGCATCGCCCCCAAGCGCAAGCAGCCGCGCGAGGCGCTCTGCCCAGCGCCGTAGCGCAGCCCACCACCCTTCCAACGTGTCCCCCGCACTAGCGCCACCGACGAGAGTAGAACCACGCCACGCAGACGGTAGAGGCGAAGGCGCATGTCGCGCCCGTCCATCCGTCGCAGGAGGGGCTTCGATGCCCACACTCGAAGCGGTCCGTTCGTTCGTGCTGAGCCTGTTGCCGCTCCGCCAGTCCGTGGTCGGCTGGGTCGGTCTGTGGACCGACGTGGCCCGCGCGGACGGCAGCCGCGTCGGGACGAAGAACCCCGACGGCAGCATCACCGCGGGGCCGGCGCTGGCCCGCCCGTTCCCCTCGCTGGCCAGCCTGATCGCAGGCGAGTTCGGCCTCACGCGGAAGGCCGACATCGACCTCGTGATCGAGGCGCTCGCCGCCGGGGACGGCGCGTTCACGACCGGCGTGGTCGAGACGCCCTCGAAGTTCGGCGGCACCTACAGGCGCAGGTGGTTGAAAGTCGATCGGACGGGGATCGTCATCCCCGCCAAGATCGGCTGAGGTTGCGGCGAGTGGCCGGGTGGACGCATTGAGGCGCTTCGAAGCGCTGATCGCGTTCGCCCGGCCTTTCGCTTTGAACCACGGGTCAGGCAAGGGCATTCCGCCCCTGCCGTGGAGGTTCCGCGCCATGAGACTCTCGTTCATCGCGACCCTCGTAAGAGCTGCGCGCAACGCGCAGCACGTATCAATCGACGGCTCCGGCGCTGTCTGCTATGGCAGCACCGGCGCCCTGCAGCACGGCGGCTGGTGGTCCGACGTGGTCCGGATCGCCTACTGTGAGGACTGTGACGGGGCGTTCGTGACCTTCGAGCGCTCGCAGTATGACCAGACCGGGCGTTCGCAAAGCGGTAGCACGCCGTGGTCGTGCGAATGCTACGCCGGATGAGGTCGAAGGGGGCCGCGCAGGCCCCCTTTCGCATGAGCCACGGGTCGTTTGAGGCGCTGATCGCGACCGTTCGCCCGTTGAGCCCGTCAAGGCGAAGGACTATGCGGGCGATTGAAGCGCTGATCGCCCCGATCGCCAGCCCCTCCCCTCATCCCCCGCCATCACCCCAGAGAGTCGAATCACGGCGTAGCGGTTGCGTCACTGTGGCAGTCCGCAAAGGAGGTTTTATGCGCACCGTATTCGTCGGATGCATCGCCATTGTCGCCGCGGCGATCCTGCTCGGAGCCGCCCTCCTGCACGTGATGTCCACGTGCGACGATCCGGCGCTCATCGCCGACTGCGTGGTCGGCGTAGGCGCCTGCACGTTCGTAGCCCTGACCGCGACGTTCACGGCGATGGAGGTGAGGTAGAGGCGCTTCAGCGCCAGAAGAAGAGGGAACAACATGATGAGTGCATCGACCCGCAAGAAGCTGGCCACGTGGGCGCAGAGCCTCGCGACCGGTGAAATCGCGCGCACGCTGACCTGGCAGCAGCTCGAGGATCTGGTCGCCGATTTGCATGAAACCCTCGCGAACGACTCGATGGAGGAGCTGGCGCGAGTCGGCGACCTGGTTCAGCTGGATCCCACGAACACGGCCAACCCCATGTTCGCCGCCTGCATCATGACCGTGACTGCGGTCAAGTCCTGGGGCGTGGTGGGTTACGTCCAGGGCCTCGGGGAGGCGGGCCGCATCGGTGGCCAGGCCTACTACCGCGCTCAGTTCGGCACGTTCGAGAAGGTGGGGAGGGCGGCCTGGGTCGAGGGAAGCGAAGACGAGGCGAAGGAGGAGGCGAAGTGATCCGCGATCACTTCCCCACATGCCTGCGCTTCCAGCGGCGGGATTGCTGGACCGCACCGCAGAGCCTGAACGCCGCGTCGATCCCCACCGTCGATGACATCTACGCGATCACGCGCCAGGTGTGGGGGTTCGGGCGCCTGGACACGGTCCTGCACGACGCCGTGCGACCGCTAGGCAAGGCGAAGATCCGCGCGTACACCGCGCTAGAGGAGGGCGAATGAAAACCAAGTATTACAAGATCCTCGGCGAAGGCCGCCGCGCCTGCCACGGCGGCAGCGGCGTCTGGAAGCGCCCGGGATCGTGGATGCCGCGCCTCGACGGCCCGCTTGTCCCGTGCCACTGGGGCTATCACGTCGCGAAGCGAGGCGACGTAGTCGTCTGGCTCGACGACACGATCCACGAGGTCGAAGTGCGCGGCCAGCGCATCCGCTGCTGGGACAAGACGGTAGTGCGGCAGGCACGGCTGTTGCACCGCCTAAAGCGCTGGAACGCCCGAACCGCGCGGCTGTTCGCCTGCGACTGCGCCGAGCGCATGATCCCGCACGTGAGGAGCGCTTCATCCGACAAGGAACTCTGCATCGAGGCGATCGCGGTCGCCCGGCGGTTCGCCCGCGGCAAGGCCACCGCAGACGAGCTGGCGCAGGCAAGGGGGCGCGCTTGGATAGTGAATCTCAGGGACTGCTACATGCGGCCGTTCTCGGAGTCGGCCGCGTGGTGCGCCGACGTGAATCCCTTCGAAGCGGCCAGCCGCGTGGTCGTGCGGGCGCGAGCCATCAACACATCCGCATCCGGCGCCCACAGGGAGCGCCTGTGGCAGACGCGGCGGTTGTTCGAATACCTGGACGGAAAGCGGCGATAGGGAGGCGAGGCTGCGATGACCACGTTCGAAGACTGGATCGCCTCGATCGCGTTCGCCCTGCTGACCTGGCTCGTGATCGTGGCGCTCGCGCAGAAGGAGAGGCGATAGAGGCGAAGTGGTGGCTGCGGCGTGGATGGTGACACGCGGTGAGCGACTGATGGGCCAAGACAGCCTGAGAAAGACAGGTAAGGCGCTCTGACGACCATCAGCATCCGGGTCAGAACCGGACAGCCACCTTCAAGGAAAGGACCGTGCACGATGAAGAGCGAGAAACTCGCCAAGGCCGTGAAGCTGCTCGAGGCGCTGACCGAGCCCCACGACGGGAAGCACGACTGGACGAAGTGCCGCCGCTGCCTCGCGCTGCAGGAGGTGTCCTACTCGCGGGGCGCCGAGGATCTGCTGCGGGTGGCGCTGTACGAGCTGCTGGAGGACTTGAAGAAGGAGGAGGAGCGGGGATGATCAAGCTCATCACCGTGCCGCTGTACGCGCTGCTCGGGATCACCTGGGCGGTCGGCGGCATGCTGGCGGCATTCAATCGCGCCGACGTCGCGAAGGTGCACGTGGACATCATGGAGGTAGGGCGATGACAGGGGCGATCAAAGGGGCGATCATCGAGGAGCTGGCGCACTGGCGTCGATGCGCCGAGGAGATCGGCGCCAGCGACGGCCACGCGATGGTCGAGGACGTGAAGCGATTGAAGGCTGAGATCGCACGGCTGAAGGACGACCGCGACGATCTCGAAGCCACCATCGACAGGGCCGACGAGCACACGGCGATGCTGATGAAGCGGCTGGAGGCGAAGGACGCGATCCTGCGCCAGCTTGCCGAAGACGGGCGGTTGTGGGTGAGTGCAATCGATCTCCAGGACGCCGGTATTGAACTGAACTGCCTCAAGGATGAGAACCCGAAGGCCGATACCCGCCGCCGGGAGCGGGAGGCGGTTGCATGGACGCTCACAGAATTGACCAGAGAGCATGCGCTCCCGCTGGGAGTCGCCAGCCTCAACGCCGAAGCATTCGCGGCGGCGCTGAACGGACGCTACCCGGAGGTGACGCCATGAAGTGTAAGCGGTGCAACGGCTGTGGGCGGATCGCCAATTCGGATTCGGGTGAGCCGTGGACGGCATGGGCTGACCTGCCGCCCGGTTCGGATATCGCCGTGCGTCTCGGGATCGTGCGTCCGATCCCGTGCCCCGTCTGCCGCGGAACGGGAGAGACGGTGGATAGGCGCCACCCGAAGGTGACGCCATGACCGAGCCGGAACACGAGGATGTGCCCTGCGAGCATTGCGAGGGGACGGGCATCGTCACGTTCTGCCCGTCCGAGCCGGATAAGTGTGAGGGATGCGAGCAGATGCCCTGCCCGACG
>Ga0102851_10001122_pt1 | contig 14869 bp, 12 predicted proteins | sample Mud3Dept3metaG_FD_79558 | JGI IMG/M metagenome (GOLD analysis project Ga0102851, IMG submission 79558) | Freshwater wetland microbial communities from Ohio, USA, analyzing the effect of biotic and abiotic controls - Mud 3 Core 4 Depth 3... | ecosystem: Environmental > Aquatic > Freshwater >... | reverse complement strand
CGCTCGGGACTTGAAGTCATAGCAGAACCTAGGGGTGAAAGTTATGCGAATGCCCGATGGAAACAGCTTCAGAAGGCTATCACGGCGATCTTCGATCTTTGCTTCACAGAGGGCATGGACATGGCTGCGGTCACGTATGAGCTCGGCATCGCCCTGACACTCGGTAGACCCATTGTGGTACTGGTAGCAAAGGAAAAGAGCATGCCCTTCGATGTTGACCTCGATCCGGTCGTCCTTACTGGCGGAACGGAAGACGCTGTCACGCTGGCCTCTGCAATCGACCAGTCAGTGGTCTGGACGTACCCGAGACCTCGTTCAGACGCCTCTCGCAAGACTTTGGAATGCGTCCTTTCGATGTATCCACGACCTCAGCAAGATGTTCAGGTAGATCAAACACTCCGCGCGCTTGCTGAACTTCGCAAAGCAAGTGATCTGCTTGCGATTAAGCGGACTCTTGTGAAGTTCTTTGATTACCTGAAGGACGGTGAAACAATACTTGTCCATCCCCGGTGGTCACCAGTTTATCCTGAGGTTAACAATCCGCGGCTTTTCCACGTGATACCATTCAGACCTGAGTGGGCGGATAGAGTCACAGCATTCACACGGAAGCTGTGCGAAGCTGCAAATGTCGAATACGTTCGCGGTGACGAAGCGGCGGAGCCGAATGTCATTCGTTCGATCTGGGAAGAGATCGCACGGGCCACTCATGTCCTCGTCGATCTGACGGGCTTCAACGCGAACGTGGGGCTGGAGTTAGGCATCACGCATACACTGGGTCGGAAGGCTCTTATGGTAGGGCAGGAGAAGACAGCTGACTTCCTGTTTCCATCAATAAAGAAGCTTCGTGTCCAGCCCTATACAATGGGCCGATTGGAACAAACACTTGGAAAAGCACTGAGAAGTTTTGTCTTGTAGCCGTATGGCTTTTAGGAATCCGCGAATTTCTCGAGGATAAGGCCTCATTATCTGGTAAAAATATCCATTTCAAAGGAAGGAGGGTCGTTATGGATTTCCTTTTCATTGTTATCGTGATCTCTGCGATTTTGGGGGTTCTGGGCTACGCCGCATGGTTCATCTTCTTTGTTTGGCTTGCAAAGAAGGCGCTATTGACTTCTCAGCGTGATCTCGATCGACTTCTGCCCAACCTTGAACAACTTCTCAGAGCATACTCAAATCTTCCGACCGAGCAGCAGACTGGAGAGATGGCTCACATTCAACGAATGATTGCGCAGGCTAACACGCACATGAACCAGATGGATGATATTTACCGGCAGAAATACGATATACGGGTCAGCGAGCTTATGGGTATGGCATCAAACGCTGGAATCAACTGGTCGCCGCCGTAGTCCTTGCGAAAAACTGAATACTGCGATGTCATTGGAAGAAGTGAAGAATTGGGAACGTCTCGAACGAGGCCCTAAGGTTAGGCGGCCGCGGTACGTGTCCCGTATGCCGGGAGGTGCGGGGGAGGGGAATCGAGAGGCTCCTCTCTATCCCGGTGTGCGCCAGGCATGGCGCGCAGTGGAAGGAACTGACGCTGCCAATCCCGAGGCGAAAGCCATCGGCAGAAGCGGCTTGGGGGGTGCGATTTCCCCAGAGGCTTTAGTGACAGGGACTCCTAGCCAAACAGCAAGGGTGTCCACCGTGAGGTGGAATCTCAACAGCATCTACGCGATAGCCAGTGTGGATCTAGCAAGCAAGGGAGACGAATTCGCGAGGGACCAGACGGTTAAAGCGAATGAGAAGTGGAGTCGTGCGCTTGTCGAGATGTGGATGACCCGAAACGATATGCAGAACTTCATCGTGCTGGGTGATCCTGCGGCGAGGGCGAAAATGGCAAGCTGATGGATCTTAGGAATCATGGCGAAAGGAGGCCGTTATGACAAAAGTGGCAGTCTTCATCAGTGATCTTCATCTCGGGCGGGGCGACGAACTCGATGATTTCCCCCCGGAGAATGAGAACTCCCTTTCTGAATTCCTGACGCATCTCTCAGCCCAGCACCTCGATCATGAAGTGGACCTGGTCGTTCTTGGGGACTTCCTCGACATTTGGGGAGTGGCCACGGAGAGCGATCAGACGGCAAAAAATAGCGAGGATATCGCCCTCGATCTTATAGAGAACGATCAGGCTCAGCGGACAGGTGAGGCTGTGAAGGCACATGCACTCACCTTCGCAAGGATGAGAGATTTCATCCTTTCCTATCCTGAGCACCACCGCATTATCTTCGTCGTGGGCAATCATGATCATTCCCTGGTCAGCAAGAAAGTTCAGGAGGCGGTCCGCGGTGCAATCACCGAAGGTAATGCCCAAATTGACTCGTGCATTGAGTTCCGCCTTTTCTACGACGCACCCGATCTGCGCACCTACGCTGAACATGGCAACCAGTACGAGGAGAACAACGTCTACAAGCAATTTGCTGTCTTCGGGAACGAATGCCCCGGCCATTATTTCGTCCGCCTCGTTTGGAACCGCTTGGAACCGATGGAGCCAAACCTTGATGTCTGGTGGGAGTCTTTTCGCGCCATCTGGAAGAACAAACTGTGGCATCTTCTGGAACCGGCTTACCGCTTTTTTCGTCAATACCGGGTAGATCCGAGGCCGTTTGAGAGGATCGACGTGCCGGGGGTCCCCTTTTTCGCGGCCCGAGGTGTTGCGTTTGCGCCGACGACGGGCAAGCCCCTGCCAGCTTTTCCTGACATACTGTTCAGCAACTTTGCGGACCCCTACCGGATTTTCTCAACGGACAGGGAAACCGAAAACCAGCTCAGGGCTCTTTATCATGATCCGGAGAACTGGGAATTCAGAGAGTGGGTGGACCAAATTCTGAAAGAGAAATTTGGTGCGGAGGTTCCTCCCATTCCCGCCAGCCCGGCCTTGGGAGTCCAAGAGTATGGCCTCTTTCATGACGAGAACGTCTCCGCCGTAGAGGGAATGTTTTCTCGACCGGGCGAACATCCGGATACGCCACTTCTGAAGGGGTCGGGACTGAGCGACGAGGTGTACGATTTTGTCGTCTTTGGGCACACACACGAAGAGAAGGTGGTTCGCCTTCATCAGCAGAATGCGAAGTATTTTAACACAGGGACTTGGTCCGCATTTCGCGACGCCAAGGGCAGGAATATTTCACGTCTCTGCTACGTGAAAATCACCAGGGATGAGGGGGGCACAGTAGATGCCGTTCAACAATTCTGGCCGCTTTCTCAGAAACGAGATCTTCCAGTGGCCCCGCGTGCCCTGTCCTTTGATGTTTTCGTGAAGAAAGCGATCGGTGAAACGAATGTTAACCTGCTGAAGTTTTTTTCGAACCATTATAAACCTGGACTTATCGGCCTGGTAGGAACATGCGATATGATCGGGATCGCGATCCGTGAGGCCCAGAGGTTGGTGACGAAAGACGGGTCCAGTTCTCTTTGGTCGCACGCGTTCATTCTGGGGGATATGCGATTCGACCGCAGGGGCCCGCAGCAGGCAGTGACGAGGACCCCTTATCTCTTCGAGAGCGACCTGAGGGTGTTGGTCGACCAGCCGCAGATCAGGAACGGCGCCCAGGAGAATTGGGTCGGCAAGTGGTGCAAGGACATCGTGGAGAATGCAGCGATCATCGATTTTCAGCTTTCTCCGGAACAGACGCAACTCGTCCTCGCCACGGCGCTTCAATTGGTGGACGAGCAGGAATCTGCCCTCTACCCGGTGAAGGAATTGATCGGAACCTGGATCGCCATCATCACGCGGAGAAAGTGGCTGCCCAATCCCTTTGACGACCCGCGGGCCATGTACTGCAGCAGCTTTGTCAGACACTGCTACCGCGAATCGGGCCGTGAGTTTCTTGACGCGTCGGTGAGCGTTTCCAATACTACGCCCGAAGATATTTCGAGGGCAGGTCTTGCAGCGGGCGCCCTGGTAATGTACAAACCCTAGAAGGTCTCAATGCGGCCCAAAATAGGCGAAACATTTCTTCAGATTCATTGCTCTGAATGAACTTATGGAGTCGAAATGATCCCGGCTGGATCCGGGTTCATCACAGAGCCACAAAGATCGCTGAGGGGAAAACCTTTTTCGTCCAATCGTATCTTGTTCACCCTGCTTCAAGCGCAAACCGAGGTCTGGCAATGTCGCCCTATCAGACATTTCGGAAACTACACCAGTTGACAAACGCTATCGACATTGCATCGTGGCTTCCCAGGCTCAAAATCAAGCGTTTCGATTTGAGTTATCCTTTTGTGATTGTTGCCTGGCATGGGGAAGACAATGGATGCATAATCGATGGAAGGCAAACAGGCCGCTATCAATTCCCATTTGCGGTCCATGAGGACATGGCTCGTTGTTGAAGAAACCGGACACGGGCGATCAATGACGAGCGATCGGGCCGTCAGCGCAGAGCGTGTAACGACATTAGCCGTTCGCGTGCGGCGGCAGGAGAAACTCGGGCGGCACTCCGCACAGCGGATTGCGGTCGCCATATCGAAAGGAGGAGGGACGATGAAACGCAAGTTCGCTATCTTACGAGGTATCAAAGGACGACAAACACGGGATCCCTATGGTGGGGTTCCCGGGCCGATGCTGTCTTCGGAGGGAGGCGCTGTTCCACCAGAGCCCAAGATGGAGGTCGGCCACTTATCTGCGAGTGAGGTCCGCGAAGCAGGTCGCGACCCCGAGGTGGCGGCCATCGCTCCGGTGATGCCGCTGAAGCTCATCCACCCCTTCGAATGCCCGACGGTCGCAGCCGCGAACAAAAGCTGGGGAATCGTGGAAATTGGTGCGGATCAGTCACCTTGGACCGGCGACGGCGTCGTGGTAGCGGTTCTCGATACTGGCATCGATGCCTGCCATCCTGCATTCCAGGGTATGAGCATCGTTGAGCAGGATTTCAGCGGGAGCGGAAACGGGGACAAACAAGGTCACGGGACCCACTGCGCCGGGACGATCTTCGGGCGTGACGTGGCAGGGACGCGCATTGGCATCGCCAGGGGCGTCAAAAAAGCCCTCATCGGGAAAGTGCTAGGTGATGATGGGGGTGGCGACTCGGACTCTCTTTTCCAGGGAATGCAGTGGGCTGTGAACGGGGGGGCGAAGGTCGTATCCATGTCGCTCGGTTTCGACTTCCCGGGGATGGTGAGTGGGCTTGTAGCGCAGGGCTGGCCGCCTGATCTGGCCACATCGTTGGCGCTAGAGGCGTATCGCGCCAACCTCCGCATGTTCGACGCGATCATGGAAATGCTGCGTGCGCGCCTCCCGCTCGACGGCGGCACTGTGGTGGTGGCGGCCGCGGGAAACGAGAGTCGGCGCGACGTGAACCCCGATTATGAGATTGCAGCCTCGCTCCCGGCAGCGGCCGATGGTGTCATCGCGGTAGGTGCGGTGGAGAGGACGGACGCTGGACTCCAGGTCGCGAGTTTCTCCAACACGCTCCCGCAGGTGAGCGCCCCGGGAGTCGCCATCGAGTCGGCCAAGGTGGGCGGTGGGCTGCGCGCGCTCAGCGGGACGAGTATGGCGTGTCCGCACGTTGCCGGCGTGGCAACGCTCTGGTGGCAAACGGTACGGAACCAAGCGACGCTTGCCACCGCCCCGATGGTGGTGGCGAAGGTCCTCGCAACAACCCGCACGAACGGATTTGCACAGGGCGTCCAGGTTGCGGACCGCGGCGCGGGCATCGTCACCTCGCCGACTTAGCCGGACCAGACCGAGGCCTCGCAGCGATGCTGCGAAATGGCGACAACACTTCCACTGACGCGCAGTCGCACTTTGGGGGGTCGAAAGGGGGGAGCAAACAATGTCTACAGCAGCGCTGTTCAACAGCATCCTGCATGCAGAGTTAAACGCCTATGCGGCGTGGCTTCCTGTCACCAATACGTTCAAGCTCGGAGACTACGGGCTCATTAGCAATGGCGTCTTTACGCCGATCGGGAACATCACCGAGTTCGGTATCGTGTTTGCCGAAGAGCAGGGTCCACCCGCGACGCTCGATCTCACCTCCGCTGGAACCCGTGTCATCCGATTTGTTGGAGATGTCGAGGTCCCGGCGTTGCCCGATGCGCCGCTCGACGCGAAGCTCGTATTCCACTTTCCAAACGAGAGCTCGGTGCTCGCCAAGGCGACGACCATCACCACAGAGCAGATGGGAAATGTTCGACAGGTTGCGAGCACACTCGCGCGAGCGAAAGGGTGGGAGCGCAGGTATCGTGTCGTGTGGGGCACCTACACGGGGCACCGCTGCGCGGTCATCACGACACGCTCCTCAAACGCGTCCTTCGAGCTCAGCGGCAAGGCCAACGTACTCTCAAAGCTGGAGTTGGGGGCCGTCGAAGCGGGCGTGACGTTGGCGCACGAGCGTAACATCGGATTCAAATCACTCGGCAAGACCGGCGTGATCGCGCTCCGGCTCTTTAAGCTCAAGCTCTGGGGCGACAGTCCAAAGCTTCTCGGTCCTGGCGATGAGCCGGAGGTGGAGCAGGACGGGCCCGCCGACCTTGAGGACGACGTCTAAGGAGGAGATATGGCGAACATTTGGAATTCCTTGCTTGTTGAGATACTTCGTTTCGGGGGTGAGGCTGGGATCCTGCGGAAGGACGACCCGTACCTTGTGGTCCGCGCCAATGAGCCAGTGGCGAAATACGAGATGGAGCTAGACCACGAGGAGTTCCTCACCTACCTCGATCGGCTCCGGTACGCGAGCGGAACGTCCGTCCAGGATCGAGACGCCACGCGCGCCAAGCTCGGCGCGATCGCCACACACATTCTCCGACTCGCGGAGCCGAATGCGGACGTGCAAATCGATCTCGTCCTGAACGCCAAGGAACTCTGTGCGTTCCCGTTCGAGGCGGCGAGCGACGCCGACGGAATGCCCCTGCTCGTCCGCGATCGGCCCTGCATCGAGATCACGCGGCGCGTGCGTGGCTCGTTTCGCGACCGTGCGCCTGGTTGGCCAGCGAAACCTCGCGTACTCTTCGCGGCTGCGTCGCCAGTGCAATCAGTGCCCGCAGACGCGCACAGGCAGGCGCTGCGGACGGCGCTGGCACCTTGGATCGCGCCGCTCGATGGATTCCCAGGAGCGGTGCCAGACGAACGTTCCGTTCTCACGTTTCTCGATCAGGCTAGCCTGGAGGGGATCCGCGACGCGTGTCTCCGTCAGAAGGACGGCTTCACCCATGTGCACTTGCTCGCCCACGGCCGCGAGGTTGGCCGGGGCATGAGGCAGCAGTATGGCCTGGAGCTCCACGCTGACGCATCGAGTGGCGGCGTCGCCGTTCCGGCCGACGCGCTCGTCGAGGCACTCCGCTCCGGGGAGTCCCTTCCCAGCGTCGTCACCGTCATGGCCTGCGACTCTGCGAACGTAGGGAGCACCGTCGTGGCCTCGGCGGGCCTGGCGCACGCGCTGCACGCGTCGGGTGTCCCCGTTGTGCTTGGATCTCAGTACCCGCTCACTGTCGCAGGATCGACGGTCGCGGTCGAGCGGTTTTACGGGGCCCTGCTTGCTGGCGCGGATGTCCGCGACGCGCTTCACCATGCTCGTTTCCAACTATATCAGGAGCGCGCCGAGACCGCTCATGATTGGATGAGCCTCGTCGCCTACGTCCAGCTACCCGAGGGGTACGCAGACCGCCTTGTTGACGTTCGTCTCGAAGCGGAGCTCGCTACGCTGAAGAACGTCCAGCAGTGGGCTGACTACCTCTCAGGGCAGGCGACCGCCCGTCCCGACCAGTACGAGAGCGTCGCCAGCCGGCTTGGCGGGTGTATCGCGAGTCTCCTCAAGTGGGTGGAACAGCCGGAAAACATTCAGCGGCGGGACGCTCTTGTGGAAAACCGTGGGCTCCTCGGGAGCGCCCACAAGCGCCTCGCTGAGCTGCTCTTCTGCCGCGCAAAGCTCGATGCTGAGCTTGGTCGGTGGGAAAACGAGTCGCGGGCTGCGCTCCAAAAGGCTTGGTCCTGGTATGAACGCGCTTTCAGGGAGAACTTGTCCTCGCACTGGGTGGGGGTCCAGCAGCTCTCGCTGGAGGCGGTGTTGCACGGGAAGATCGAACGGCCCTGGCAGTGGCACACGGCTATCGAGGCGTCCCGGACCGCATGTGCTGACGTGAAGGAGTTCTGGGCCTGTGGATCGCTCGCCGAGCTGCACCTCCTTGCGCCCTATGCCGGAGAGCAGAAGCAGTTAGCTGAGGCCGTGGAGGCGCTGCTGGACCTGCGGGCTCGGGTGCGCGAGCCCTTCCCGCTCGAGTCTACCGCGCGCCAACTTGACCGGTACGCTTGGTGGTGGACGGCGAGCAACGGGTTCTTCCCGGGCGCTCCGGACCTCGCTGTTGACGTCAAGAAGGTGATTGAAGAGGCGGGGTTGCCTGCAGCGCGCTGAGGGATAAGAGGACCGAAGGAGAGGAAGCGCGCCTGCGAGACGACGGCGACAATCTTATTGTCCGCAGGCATTAGCTGGTGGGACCCAAAACCTTATTCCTTTTTTGCAGCCTGAAACAAAAGATGAAGGTCATAAAACGATGTATCCAATGCCTTTTTTAGGAGGGTGATCATGAGTGGACCTCTCTGTTTTGTTCTTATGCCGTTTGGTAAGAAACCGGGAGCAGCGGGTGCTGTGATAGACTTCGATGCGGTCTACAAGGAACTCATTGCTCCTGCGATTTCAGAGGCGGGGCTTGAACCGCTTCGAACCGACGAAGAGATGACAGGAGGAATCATTCACAAGCCCATGTTTGAACGCTTGATCCTGTGCGAATACGCCCTGGCCGATTTGACAACAGCAAATGCGAATGTTTTTTACGAGCTGGGAGTGCGTCATGCAGTACGCCAATGGAGCACCGTCCTTTTATTTGCCGAGGGAGGGACTCAACTTCCCTTCGATGTGGCGCCCCTACGGGCCATGCCTTACCGATTGTCTCCTGACGGAAGGCCAGCGGATCTGGGCGTGATGAAACCCGCTTTGGTTAAGCGCCTGAACGAAGCCAAAGCTGCCAGTACCGATAGCCCCATTTTTCAGCTTGTTGAGGGATTTCCAGATGTTGACCATACAAAGACAGATGTTTTCCGCGACAGGGTAAGATACTCTGCCCAGATGAAAGAGAAGCTAGCTGCTGCGAGGAAAGAAGGCTTTAAGGCCGTCCAGGCCGTGGAGAAAGAATTAGGTGATATTCAGAATAGCGAATCAGGAATCGTTATTGATCTCTTTCTCTCCTATCGTGCAGTGGAGGCATGGCAAGAAATGATTGAGCTGGTGAAGAAGATGTCCCCGCCACTTGCTGCAACGGTCATGGTACAGGAACAGCTCGCTTTAGCCCTTAACCGGCATGGGAATGGAGAAGGGGCAGAAAAAGTCCTTAAAGATATTATTGATAGACGTGGTCCCAGCAGCGAGACCTATGGACTTCTAGGTCGAGTCTATAAAGACCGCTGGGAAGGTGCTTTGAAAGGTGGCCAAAAACTACTAGCCCGAGGGCTGCTTGATAAAGCAATCGATGCTTACCTAAAAGGGTTTGAAGCTGATTGGCGTGACGCCTATCCTGGTGTCAACGCTGTAACATTGATGGAAATCAAAGAACCGCCCGATCCGCGGCGCGAAAGCCTCATCCCTATCGTCCGGTATGCTGTGGAGAGACGCATGGCCGCTGGCAAGCCCGACTACTGGGACCACGCGACCGTTCTTGAATTGGCCATCCTGGCTAAGGACAAGGAGAGCGCTGAGAACGCCCTCTGTAATGTTCTCGCCTCAGTGCGTGAGATCTGGGAACCGAAGACGACTCTCAGGAACCTGCGTCTCATACGGGAAGCACGGGAAAGGCGACAGGAAGCGGAGACGTGGGCTTTGGAAATTGAGCGGGAGTTAGAAATAAAAGCTGACCAGTAACTCCCTCATAGCGCCGTTGATTCTCATATGCGGTCAAACTGTTAAGTCGGAGAAACGGAGTTTTTAACTCAGATTTCTAGCGGGAATGAACCCACTATCGGAGTGACATCCTGGGCTAATTGAAAACAGACCTAATTCCAGTTAGCAATCAAGATGATCTTAATATCCAATTCCATGCAGTCAGCGAGTGAACTATTTCGGGGGAACGCTCAAAGCGGTCAAGGCCATGTGCGGCCTGCGTCATTGCCGCTCCCAGAGAACCAAACACCCGGTTGGCAAAATCTTTCTCGCGCAGTTCATCCCAGAGATGCTCTGTCGGATTCAGCTCCGGTGAATACGGTGGCAGGCGTACCATCCCCATGTGGCGCGGAACCTCAAGACGAAAGGCACGGTGGGAAGGTGCTCCGTCTATCACCATTACGACAAACTCCCCGGGGTGGCGTTGCGATACGTGACGCAAGAATGCTCCCATATGATGGGTGTCTGACTTTTGTGCCAACATCCATTCCAAGGCCCCATCCACAGGGCTTAGCGCGGCATAGGCATAGACGTACTCACGTATTAGAGCCAACGGCACCACGGGACGCATTGGAGCAGGCGCCCAGCATCTTCTGGGATCGCTCAACCTTCCAAAACGCGCCTCATCTTGAAACATCAGTCGTACCGGAAGACCAAGCACGTTGGGCTTTACAGCTTCTGCCAGCGTTTCCGCGAAGTTTTTTTAAAAGCCTCCTGAGCTTGGACATCTCTTTTGGGGTGGCATGTATCGGGCTCTACCTTGCGCCACCCGTGCCGCGCCAGCAGACGATACACGGTCGATGCCGCTACCTTGCAGCCAAGCCGTTTTTCCAGTGCCCTGTGTATGGGCGGTACCACAAGCACCCCTCCAGCTTGCGCCCTACTGACCCAGGGATCCAGAAACACAGCTTCCTCTTCCACAGGCAGCAGTTCACGTCGTCGCCCACCCCATCCACCTCTGCGTCCCTCAGCTCCTTCAACTTGATCGCGAATCTGTTTCTGCATTCGCACCACAGTGGCCACCCCAACCCCGAGCACTTGACCCGCAACGGCGTTGCTGACGCCACAGGCCTTAGGAATCAGCACACTCAGGCCGGTTCGCAATTCCCTTGCCGATCTGGCCTCCTGAACGATTTGGCGTGCCACCTGTTCCAAGCCATCACTAAGCTTTGCCGGTCTTGCCATATTTCGCCTGTGCCTCCATATGATGTGGTGAACTCTTGATGGAACACAGGTTGATTATAAATTAAGATCATCTTGATTGCAATATGGAATGAGAGCATGCATCGTTGTAAGTTTAGTGTGGCAAAAGGATCGATTACGATAAAAGCCAACACTTAAGGTAGATCGAGATGCAATAGCACGGAGAAGGAATACTCTAGATCATGCGGTGTGTTGAGAATTGACATATAAGCGAGGAATACCTTATAGTTCCACCTACAAAAAGGGAGCTTTTGTTATCACCATATAAATGGGAAAAGATAGAATCCTAGCTTATTTCACGGAGGAGAAAAGAATGGAAAATGAATGGTCTTACAAGAGCCTCAGCGTTAAGGAGGGACTTAAACCGGGCAGCAAGCATTTCCAGTATTTCTTTGTTGTTTCAGAAGGAGGGCAAAAGAAATGCAACTACTGTGTCTGGATTGAAGATGAGGCCCTGTCGCGCTTTAGCGCCTCAAAGAATTTCAAGGCGATTCTTGACTCTCACCGAGGGGATTGGGACAAATGGGTCAAGGAGAAGATTGACCAGAAGGATTTCAGAAACATGGTCCTGATGTTTGACAAAGAAGGTCACAAAGAAATGGACCTCGACAAGATGGATAAGAAACTGAGAATGGAATAGTGGTGGACCGCATGCTACTCAAATCGAGAATACTGCTTGGTGCAACGGCGAACCGTATTCTGCGCCAAAGCCATACGTGCAAAAATCGAGATTTGGCCTTGCATATAACTTGAGTTGCTAATCGCGAGCCCGAAGCCCCACCCGCCCGCTTTCGACTACGATACGATTCGAACCAGGTCCTGATGAGTTGCCAGTTGAAGATTTCTAAAGCATGCTCAGGCTTCGGTCAACTTCGAAATCGGAACCGGCCCCCTTCCTATCGAGGCGATAGGCTGAGTTGGAGAAGTCGTTGGTGAATGATCGTTCCTATACACAATGGACTTGTAATAAGTGTCTTACCCATCGTCCCAGAACAGTTCAGCGAGAGGGCGCATGAGATTTCCGGGCTTTTGGCTGAGGGTAGAGAGTTTGGTGAAAGGGGATGATGGATAAAACGGCCTAGAGCTCAGCCCCTTTGCGCACCACGGAGTGTGAACGAAGTATATGGGTTTTGAAAGGTTGGTTTTGCTTGCCTCAAGGTACGATGTTGTGCTTTGGAGTGGTGTTTTGAAAGCGCTTTTAGAGAGCACATGCCCGGGCAGGGATGGGTTCGGGGCTTACTTAGACCAGATCTGAGTATCTGGTCGTGGCGTTTTTCGGAGATGGAGACGTAGGTATCCATTTGCTTTCTCCGGGAGCAATAGTAGGAACAAGCAGAATGGTTAACTGGCCGTAGCGAGAGTTTGGGTATTGGGAGGTCGTATGAAGTGATAGAGGTGTTTGCCGGTGTAGCATAAGATGTCTGCGATCTTTCGCATCCTGCCTTTTTTACAGCAGGGACAAAGAGTGATGTCGATACGGGTGAGCCGGAGCATCATCTCCTGGAGGGAATGGGTAACGGTCCGCACTAGTAAGGGCAATGTAAGGAAGCGCTGGATGAGGGTCAAGGAGGCTGTGTACTTGCGATTTGCCAGAAGCCCATAATGGCGGATTCTGACGAAGCCCTAGCCCCGCTGAGTGTTCTTGGCAAGGTTCCTCAGCTCCATTGCTTTGATCATCTTCTCTCTTAATGGGGTCATAACGGATACCTCCTTGAGTCGGGATTAAAAAGATTGGAGAGGTATCTTATAGAATCAAAGAAGAGGATAGATGATCAAATCAAGCTGGCAGGAACGGCTAAAGCAGGCGCCTCGGCAGGCTGCCGCGAAGCGGTTGAGTTCTAGGACCTGTAATCGCTCCTTCTTGGGCGACCCCAAAACAGTGCACCACGCGGAGCCCCAACTCGCAACAGAGTTTGCGTAATATGTATTCCTGTGCGGTATTCCAACCCTCTTGACACGGACCCCATTTCCCCTGATCTACCTAAGGATAAGATCGATCAACTAGGCATCGTCTGTTCTTTACAGCTCTTCCTGCCCCTAACACCACAAAACCTAGAAAAAGAACATGGTGATTCCTGGTTTTTTATTGACTGTCAACGGCCAAACGGATATTGAGTTACTTCCAAGAAAAGGAATTCTCATCAGCTCTCTTCACGGCCGCCATGTTGCCGCATTTTTCGCACGGAATTAGTAAGTCTTCACGAAGACTGCGTGGGATCGGCACACCAGCCGTTCGTGTGCAAAAGGGAGCGGGTTAGGAAGTAGACGAGCAGATGGATCGATGGCAGATTGGAATGTGCGCACTGGCGCTGATTTTTCTCAGCCTTGTTCCATGCAGTGACGCGCACGCAGAAAGGGATTGGGCACTCACTCTCTATTCCGGAAGGATGACGGATGCGAATCTCACTAAAACGGCTACGTTCAATTTCGAATTTGAAGATGCCTATTTAATCGATCTGGGCCTAGCCAGAAGATTATACACGTTTCAAAACTACTTCGATATCGAGATCGAGGGCCAACTCGCCAAATACTTTGGAGATCAAGACAATTGGGAATTCAATCTGGTGGCCTATTTTCGTTGGCTGCTCTTTCCCTGGGACGCCTATTTAGACACGAGCTTCGCTGCAGCGGCGGGGCTATCCTACGCCACCTCCGTGCCGGCAATTGAAGCCAAGTACTATGAGGACACCGCCAGGTTCCTCGGGGCACTGATGTTTGAATTTGCTTTCTCACTTCCCGATGTTCCGCAGTGGAGTCTGGTTACTGGCATTCATCATCGCTCCGGTGCGGGTGGGCTATTCAGCGGAGTTCATGGCGCCTCCAACGCGTGGGTCATCGGGATTCGCTACAGCTTTTGAGGATGCCGTAAAATGCGTGTCGCCCACTCCAACCGCAATCGTTGATAACCAGGGAGTTCTTGCGCTAGGCGAAGAGGTATTCGGTTCGAATTCCATACGCTGCTATTCTGATGCGGCGGATTGAAGATTGAGTTGCTAATCGCGCGCCTGAAGCACCACTCACCCACTTTCCACTAACGATACGGATCATTCCATCCAGGCGGTTGATCTGGAGATACAGATTTCAAATGCATGCCCAGCTTCCGGCACGTGTCGAAATCGTTATCGGCTCCCTTCCTATCCAGGCAATAGTATGAATTGGGTAATCGCTATTAGCCCTGTGTGGTCTACTGCGATAGGTCAGGGTTGGTAATTGTAAGCAGTGGCTAGGCATCACACATCAGGATAAAGAACCTCAAATCACTTCAGCCCGGCCTTGCGCATGCCTTCTATGAACTTGACCATCGGGCCGGGCGTGTAGGGAACATGCTTTTCGATCCATGCAATCGATAGTTCGGGATGCATTTCTTTCAAGCGCGCTAGCACCGCGCGAGCTTCATCGATCTGACCCGCCTGCGCCAGACTTGCGATGCAAATTCGGTTGCATGCTGTAAATCCGGAACGCTGTTGTAAGGCCTTGCGTCCGAAGCCCACCGCTTCGGCAAAGCGCCCGGAGAGATAGTGGACGACGGCGATTCCCGTATTGAATATGGCGTTTTGTGGATCGTGCGGGCTCATGCGAATCGCCAACTCCAAATGAGCGATCGCTTGGTCCGCTCGACCGTCGAACGCGAGCGCCCAGCCGAGATAGCCATGGGCAGCGGCAAAGTTCGGGTTGAGGTCGAGTGCACGCTGGAATTCCTCCGCCGCTTCGTCGGTGCGCCGCATCAGGAAGGCCAAGAAACCAAGCGCGAGATGCGCCCACGGATCGCTATCGTCGAGTTCGGCCGCCCGGGCGGCGAACGG
>Ga0102851_10001120_pt1 | contig 14872 bp, 12 predicted proteins | sample Mud3Dept3metaG_FD_79558 | JGI IMG/M metagenome (GOLD analysis project Ga0102851, IMG submission 79558) | Freshwater wetland microbial communities from Ohio, USA, analyzing the effect of biotic and abiotic controls - Mud 3 Core 4 Depth 3... | ecosystem: Environmental > Aquatic > Freshwater >... | reverse complement strand
GGGCACGTTCTTCAGGTAAAAATCGACAGGGTCCATCCCGATTTTTTCCACGAACATATCGACTGCCTGCTCAAGACCCGTGCCCGCCTCGAAGTAGCCAAAGCCCCGGAAGGCCGCGGTGGGCGACTGGTTTGTATAAGCACTCTTGCCTTCATAATGGACATGGTCGCAGGTGAAATAGGAGACAACGTAATCGGTGCACCCAAGAGTGAACTTGGGCTGGTTCGCCGTCAGAGGCCCGCCGTCCCTGACACAGTAAAGATCGATTGCCGTGAGGGTCCCGTCTTTTTTTCCACCGATCCTGTAGTAGAAGGACGCGGGCGGGCGCAAAGCTGTCGTGACCGACTCCTCTTCCCTGGTGGGCACGAATTTGACCGGCCTTCTCGCCCGTACCGATAACGCGGCCACCATATGATATTCCTTGAGCGTACTCAGTTTGCCCCCGAATGCACCGCCGCAATAAGAACAGATCACTTTGACCTTTTCCAGGGGCAGCTTCAGGAACTTTGCCAAAGACTGCTGGTCCCAGTAGATGTGCTGCGTGGAAACCCAGAAAGTCATCTGTCCCTCGGCCGGGTCCCAGGCCGCAACACAGGCATGTGGCTCCAGGGCAACATGAAACTGTGTGTGCGTTGCAAACTCGCTTTCGATGATGACGTCCGCCTCGGCAAACCCCTGTGCCAGATCACCCTTGGTCCACTGGACAGTCTTCTTGTCGGGCCCGCCGGGTTTCCCCGGCCATTCGCACAGGTTTCCGTCGGGCCATAAACGGGGTGCGTCAGGTCTGAGCGCCTCTTCTGCGTTACGGACGAATGGCAGTTTCTCGTATTCAACCTCGATAAGACTCAATGCTTCCAGAGCTCGTTCTTCGGTTTCGGCGGCCACCCCGACAACAGGTTCACCCAGGTAGCGCACCTTGTCGTCGATAGGGCTCCCGCGCACAACCGTCCCCTTCATCTCAAGGTGAGTAATCACCGCCTTCACCCAGGAAAGGCTCTCAAGCTTCCGTGTCGATATGGACTTCACCACGGCGAATGGATGCGGGCTTCGCAGGAACCTCGCGTGCAACATACCCGGCACCTTGACGTCCACCGTAAATCGGGCGTCTCCGGTGACTTTCGCTACAGCGTCAAGTCTGGGTACGCTTGCGCCTACGACCTTGAGGTCTTGTGCCATTATGCGCCCACCTCTCTCAGCACCCTCGCCGCATCGAGTGCTGCCTCAACGTACTTCACGTATCCGGTGCACCGGCAGAGGTTCCCCGATATCGCCTCTCTCACCTGGCCTTCTGTTGCGTCAGGCCGCCTGTCGAACAATGCCTTGAGAGACATGATCATTCCGGGCGTGCACATGCCGCACTGCACTGCGTCATGATCAACAAAAGCCTGCTGTATCGGGTGCAGCCGTCCGCTCTTCTGATCGCGCAAGCCTTCAATGGTGGTGATATGCTTGCCATCGCATTCGACCGTCAGCGTTGTGCACGACAGGATAGGTACACCATCCATGAGAACCGTGCACCCACCGCACTCACCATTGTTGCACGGCGTTTTCGTACCCGTGAGATCGAGCGTCTCGCGGAGCGTATGGGCGAGGGTATGGGTGACCTGAACTTCGTCGGAACAATCCCCAACCTTCAGCTGGTGACGCTCACCATTAACAAAAAGAGTGACATGCCGCTTCTGGCGGGAAGCATGTTTTTTCATCATTCAAATCTCCTCATCGAAGCCATTCCTTTCTGCTAATGAAACCAATTCAACCAATTAACCTGGTCTTGAATATTTCTGTTCACCGATAACCGATAACCGATCACTGTTCTTATCTCACAACCCCAGATAGGCTTTCTTGACGTGTGGGTTATTGAGCAACTCTTCTCCCGATCCTTGTAACGTGACTCTTCCGGTCTCCAGAATGTAGGCCATCTCAGCTACGCGCAACGTATGTCTCACATTCTGCTCCACGAGGAGGATGGTAACGCCCTGGGCCCTGATGCGCTCGATCACTTCAAAGACACGCTGCACCATGACTGGAGCCAGGCCCAGCGAGGGCTCGTCGAGCATCAGCAGGCGGGGGCGGGCCATCAGTCCCCTGCCTATGGCGAGCATCTGCTGCTCTCCTCCCGAAAGAGAACCGGCCATCTGCCGCCGGCGCTCGGCAAGCACCGGGAAGATTTCCAGTATCTCTTTCAGCGTGGCCTTGAGCGTCCGGCGGGCCCTGGAGCAATAGGCGCCCAGCTCAAGGTTCGTCTGCACGCTGAGCTCCGGGAAGACCTTGCGTCCTTCGGGCACGAGGGAAATTCCCAGCTCGACCCTGCGGTGAGGAGAAATGCTCTCCATATCGAGTCCTTCAAACATGATGGTGCCTTTACCCACGGGAAGGATGCCTGTTATGGCTTTCATGATCGCGCTCTTTCCAGCGCCGTTGGAACCGAGGAGCGCGGTGACCGAACCTTCCCGCACGGAAAAAGTGACGTCCCACGCAGCCTGAATACGATCATAGAAGATCGATACGCCGTTGAGCTGCAGCAAGGAATCTGCCCCGCTCTCGTTGCTCTCAGACAATGCTTTCCCCCAGATACGCCTCTATGACCTTTGGGTCTTCAGTCACCTCTTTCGGTGTACCTTCCGCTATCTTTCTGCCGTAATGGAGGACGACGACCCGGTGGCACAGACCAATGACCGCCGCCATCACGTGCTCGACCATCAAGATGGTGACCCCCATCTTCTCGTGCACATCTCTCACTATTTCCATGGCCGCTGCTGTCTCGGTAGGAGTGAGACCCGCGAGCACCTCATCGAGCAGCAGGAGCTCAGGATTACACGCCAGTGCCCGTGCCACCTCAAGCCGTTTGTGGTCGACCAGGGTGAGTTCCTGTGCAGGCACGTGCATCTGATGGCCGAGTCCCATGAACTCAACGATACGAGCGGCCTCCGGCCCGGCCTGCCATTCTGTCTTGATGCGGTCCTTTCCAAAGAGCCTGCCTACCATGACATTCTTGAGCACCGTCATGTTGCGAAGAGGTCTCACCACCTGGAATGTTCGCGCAATGCCCTTCCGGCAGATCACGTACGGTTTCATCCCGGTGATCTCCTCGTCCTTGAACCTGATACTCCCTGAGACCGGCCGGTAGTAGCCACCGATGATATTGAAGAGCGTGGTCTTGCCTGCGCCGTTCGCGCCTATGAGACCCACGATTTCCCCTTTTTCGACCGTCATATCCACCTGGGAAAGCGCTGCCACGCCACCGAACTGTTGCGTCACCCCAGCCACTTCGAGGAAGTTCATTGTTTGCTCCTCGCTCTTCGCAGCAGCCATTGTTCGACCGGGTGAAAGAGTCCCTGCGGCATGAACTTCACACTGATGATCATCACAACCCCGAGAATGATCATGTAATGGTACGGGTACTGGGCCCAGAGTGCTTCCGAGACAAGCGTCAGAATGACTGCGCCCAGCATCGCGCCCTCGATGCCGCTTATACCCCCCAGTGACGCCATGACGATCACCTGGAAGGAGACCATGGGGCTGAACACGGTGTAGGGATCAATGTACGAACGGCGCAGCGCGAGCACCGCCCCTATCATCCCGGGGAATGCCGCGCTGAGACCGAAGGCCAGCAATTTGTACATACTGGTGTTCACGCCGAGGGCGTTCGCTGCATCTTCGTCTTCCTTGATAGAGAGGAGCGCTGTGCCGAACCGGGAGTGCTTGGCAAAATATGCGGTGACCGTGGCTACCACCGTGATCGCGAGTATCGAGTAGTAGAGGATGACGAGATCAGGCGCGTTCATGATCACCCTGCCCACGGTGCCGCCCAGCTTGATCTCCATGTTGACGAAAACATATTTGGTCAACTCGGTCAGGCCGAGCGTGAGAATGACGAAGTAAGGGCCGCGGATACGAAGGAAAGGCAGGCCGATCGCAAATGCAAATGCAGCTGAAAGGAGCCCCGCCAGTATCACCACCAGTCCGTACGGAAGGCTGGTCACGGTCATCGCCATCAGGTAGGCGCCCAGGCCATAGAAGGCGGAATGACCGAGAGAGATGTAGCCCGTGTAGCCGGAGAGGATGATCCAGCTTTCCGTAAGCGCTACCCACATGAGCACATCGAGGACAAGAGAGACGTGGTAGTCAGAGGCTGCGAGTGGCACGAGACAGAGCAGAAGCACGATCGAGCCAAGGAGGATGGCCAGCTGTCTTCCTCTTCCCACAGCTACACCCTCTTCCTCTTTGTGAAGATGCCTTCTGGCCTGAGCAGAATGACCAGCATGAATACGGCGTAGCTGAGGATGGGGCGATAGCCGGGTGATGTCACACTCACACCGACTGCCTCGAAGAGTCCCAGGAGAAAGCCTCCAATGAGACTTCCGAAAAGATTGCCCAAGCCTCCCAGCACAACCACGATGAACGCGACAATCGTGTAGGGCATGCCTATGAAGGGAGTAATCTCGTAAAACATACTGAGAAGGCAGCCGGCGAGTCCTGCCATGGCGAAACCGGTCCCGAAGCTGAAGAAGTAGATCACGCTCGTGTTGATCCCCACGAGCCTTGCGGCTTCCCTGTCCTGGATAAGGGCCCTCACTGCCTTGCCCAGCATGGTCTTCTGGAGGAGCAGGTAGCACCCCACACAGACAAAAAGAGCGATCCCGAAGGCCACCACCTTGTTGTACATGATGGAGACGCCGGCGACGCTTACCATGCCCGTGAGGTAGGAATAGCCCCTGATGTCGGCACTCCACACAAGACAGGCAACGTTTGTGAGGATGATGCTGATGCCGAAAAAGACGAGCAGCGAACTCGATTCAAGGCCACCGACTGAGCTCGATTTTTTTACGAGCGGAAGAAAGATGCCCGCGCAGATGACCAACCCGAAAAGAAGGGAGAGCAGCATCACCGCAAAAATAGACAAAAGGGGGCTTACCCCCATCCCCGTGAAGAGCGAGTAGGTGAGATAAGCCCCCATCATGATCAGTTCACCGTGAGCAATGTTGAGGAGCCTCATCGTACCGTAAATGAGGTTCAGACCCACGGCGATCAGGGCGTAGAGCGCCCCTATGGTCAGACCGATCGACAAGATCTGGATGATGACGGTCAGATCCATCGGGACGCGCTGCCCTCAGTTCCTGCCCTTCAACTGGTCCCCGAACATCAATAAAGAGTCGAGGCGGCTGACTATTTGGGCCACGCCGGCTTCGGATACACGGGTTTCGCTGTAGCTATACTTTTCGGCCAGATTACCTCCATCTCGCCCTTCTGCCACTGGAGCACCCCGGCGGTTGCTTTGATGTTCTCGGAGCCCTTGAACTTAACCGGACCCTGGATACCCTGGAACTCATTGGCGGCTATGTAATCTCTCAGCTTCTGCCTGTCGAGGCCAACTTTTTCAATAGCCTGCTCCATCACCTGACATGGGACATACCCGTCGGTCGAGTTGAGTGCATCAGGCATCTTCTTGTGCTTGGCCATGAATGCGTCGACGAATTCCTTGTTGCCGAACGTCTTCATCTTGGGGCTCCAATTACCCATGCCTGAGATGCCTTCGACCGCCGGGCCGAACTTGGGTTTGAATACCAGCGTTGCCGGCCCTACGAGACCGAAAAGGAATTTGGGGTTGAGTCCCACTTCCTGGGCCTGGGTGACGATTGTAAAGGTGTCACCCGGATAACTGAGACAGACGACGGCATCAGGATTCTTCGCCTTGATCTGCGAGAGGAGGCTCTTCAGGTCCTTCTCCGCCACGGGATAGTCTTTGAGTAACACAACGTCGATCTTCGCTTCCTTCAGATACGGTTCGAGAAACTGCAGGTTCTCTTTGGGGAAAATCTCCTGCAGGTACGCGATGGCAACTGTCTTGACCTTGAGGTCTTTGAGCAGGTCAACCAGCGCACGTTCCTGGCGGTCAGGCATGGCCGCCGTGACAAACCAGAACCAGTCGTTCTTGATCTCTCTCAGCTTCACCGATGCTGCTGTCCCGCCGACAAGAGGAACCTTGTACTTCTGCGCCAGGGGAGCCACGGCGAAGTGGGCGGGTGTGACATACGGCGGCAGAATGAGATCAACCTTGTCCTGGGTGATCAGCTTCTCGTAAATCCTTACCGCAGTCCCCGGCTCGCTCTGGTCATCATAGTGGACCAGCTTGACGGGGAGCTTCTTGTTTTCCTCCTTAACAAAGATCCCGCCTCTCTTGTTGACAATTTCTTCCCAGGTTGAGTAGGCTTCAATCTGCCCCTGGGCGCCCGCGGAATGCACACCGGTGAGCGCGATGGAATAGCCGAACGTAATGACGTCCTTAGCCGACGCCTGAAAAGAGAACCCAACCAGCAACAAACTCATGAAACATACTGCCACGACCCCCGCTCTCTTCCTCATATACCCTCCTTTGATACCCCTATCGAATTTGGTATAGACCTGCCGCTTGTTTCCCGATGGTACAGGTGTTGCCCACGGAAGTCAACCGGCAAATCGTGTCATGTCCAGACGAGACAAGCCATGACCTCCATAGTTACCCCGAGACTTTTACTACCAGCGCCGCACCCGTGTCGCCTGCCGCGCATCCCGTGAAAAGCCCGTACCCGCCGCCCAGCATCACCACCTCTTCAATCAGTTCCATGACGAGGCGCCCGCCGGTCGGTGCCTGGGGATGCCCATAGATTATGGAACTCCCGTAATTATCAAACCCCATCACGTCGATTCCAAGGTCCGATGCCAGGTAGATATCGTTCGCGACAAAGGGGTTGTGCGTCTTGATGGCCTTCAGGTCTTTAGCGCTGATCCCCGCCTTCTCAATGGCCATGCGGGCGGCAGGGGCAGGTGCCATGCCCATGTGGGCCTTTTCAGCGCGCGCGTACCCGTAGGAGAGAAGCTGGATTGTAATGCCGGGGTCGGCGCTCAGTTCCTTTGCCTTCTCCTTCGTCGTTATGATAACCGCCGAGTGGCCATCAGCAGGGTGGGTCTGTGCGCCGAAGCTGTGCACACCACCCGGTATCTGGGGCTTGAGACCGGCAAGGCCTTCCTTGGTGGTGGGCATGATCCCTTCATCCGCTTCCAGCACACCTTTCTCCTTCTTGTTTTTCGTGAACTGCACGGGGATCATATATTTTTTCTGGAAGGCACGATCGTCCTTCAGCGAGTCCAGGTACTGCTCGTACCGTCTCAGCGTGACCGCGTCAGCGAATTCCTTGGTGACGCCGCCCTTCACCTTCTTGGCAACGTTTTCAGCGGTCTGCACCATGGGCTGCTGTCCGATGGGCTCGTAATTGAAGTTGTCCATGATCCAGTTCTCATGGATCACTTCTGCTCCCGGACCTAAGGGGTTGGGCCATATGGTGTGGGGCCCGTTCGAGGTCCGGTCTGCCATAAGGGCCAACACTACCTTGTGCATGCCTGTCTCCACGCCAACTGCCGAGAGATTGATGCAGGTTGTGGATGTTGAGCAGGCCTGCGACACGTACAACCCCGGGATCTCCGTTGCCCCTATGAGGGCCGATGCCCACGGGCCGTAAAAAAAGTTGTGCTTCTGGCCGACGGTTGCACCTACATACACATAATCGAACATCTTTGCGCTGAAGCCTTTCTTCGCGAGCCACGCCCTGACGGTGGCGCAAGCGAGTTCGAGCGGATGGTCAAGCTGCAGGCTGCCCTGCCAGCGCGAAAAGGGCGAGCTGAAATAGCCACGAAATGGGATAAAGCTCTTCTCGTACATATCGAATCTCCTTGTCGATTAGGTGTTCCGCTCACGAGGCCTTGGCTTCGCGGGCACGTTTCTCCTGTATGGCCTTCAACACTTTTTCTGCTGTCATGGGCAGTTCGGTCACGCGCACGCCGATTGCATCAAAGATTGCATTCGCAACCGCCGGGGCCGCGCCCATGAGCGCTGCTTCGCCTATGCCTTTCGCGCCAAACGGTCCGGTCTGATCATGGGTCTCGATGATGATGGGCGTGATCTCCGGCACATCCGCCGCAGGCGGGATCTTGTAGTCGGTCAGATTAGGGTTGGTGATACGCCCCTTGTCAAAGAGCACAGCCTCGCATAGTCCGTAGCCCAGCCCCTGCACAACACCCCCCTCGATCTGCCCCTCAACACCATCCACGTTAATGGCCTGGCCCACATCATGGGCAGCAACGAGCTTCAGGACGCGCACCTCGCCCGTGTCCGGGTCAACCTCCACCTCTGCCGCCTGCGTGCCGAAAATCCAGGCGGAAAAAGGCGTGCCGAACGGATGACCGATGGCACACCTCGGATCGAGCGTAGGTTCCTCCACCATGAAGTTGCTCTTGCCGATCAGGGGGCCCCCTTTGACCCAGACACTGACCTTGCCCAGGTCATGATAGGTGAGCGCCTTGTCCGGATTTCCTTTGGCAAAAATCTTCTTGTCTTTGGTTTCCAGGTTCTCCGTATCGAGCATCTGAGCGGCAAGGTCCCTCATCTGTCTCTTTACATCGCGCGCTGCGAGCAACACCGAATTGCCGCCTGTGTATGTGATGCGGTTTGCGGTCGTTGCCCACGTGTAGGGCGTGGCATCTGTGTCTCCGCTCGCCAGCCTGACATCGTCCATGGGTACGCCCATCTCTTCCGCAACAATCTGAACAAGCACGGTGTCCGAGCCTTGCCCTATGTCCATTGCACCGCACTGGATCGTGAATGTACCGTCTTCATTCAGGCGCACCACGGAGCCGACCGTGAGCAGACCGCTTATATGATTGATGCCGGCCATGCCGCGCCCGCGGTATTTAGTCTCCTTGGGCCGATTCCATCCTAAACCCTCTGACGCCGCCGTCAGAGACTCCTTGAAACCGACGCTGTGCAGGGTCTGGCCACCGACTGATTTGTCTCCCGGCTCAATGGCATTTTTCATTCTGAGTTCCAGAGGGTCCATGCCTACAGCCCGCGCCGCGATATCGAGCATACATTCGCGTGAATAGGTAGTCTGGGTGTTGCCGAAACCGCGCATGGCGCCTGTCTTCACCTTGTTCGTGTAGACGCAGTAGCTATCCATCCTGATGTTCCGAATCCGGTAAGGCCCCCTCGCTGTGATGGCGCCGACAGCCACTACTCCCGGTCCATCATCCGCATACGCACCCGAATCAAAGATGGCCGACATCTGGGAGGCGAGTATAGTCCCGTCTTTCTTGAGGCCCATCTTCCACGACATGATGGCTGGATGACGAGGCCTGGTGTTCGATATGTCCTCTTCCCTGGGAAGGACAATCTTCACGGGTCGCCCGCCAGTCTTCTGCGCCAGCGCGACACAATGGGGCTGTACAGTGGTTTCTATTTTCCCTCCAAATCCACCGCCTATCTTGGGGGCGATCACACGTATCTTTGACATGGGGATCTTCAACGATTCACAGATCCGGTCCTGAGTGACGAAGATGCCCTGGGTGTTCGACCAGACCGTGACACGACCGGCGCCGTCGAACTGTGCTATGGCGCCAATAGGCTCGATATAGGCCTGATACTGCATGGGCGTTCTCAACGTCTCTTCCACGATGACGTGCGATTCCTGGAAGCCCCTCTCCACATCTCCTTCAAAAAATGTCGTATGGGAACAGACATTCCCCCCACGCCTCGCGTCGAAAACGGCGAAGTAGCCTTTGACATTGTCGTGGATCAGGGGCGCTCCCTCTCGCATGGCCTCGACGGGATCGAAGAGAGCAGGCAGTTCTTCATACTCCACGTGTATGAGGCTCGCGGCGGCATCTGCGGCTGCCAGATCTGTGGCAGCCACCGCAGCCACCGGTTCTCCCACGTACCGCACCTTATCTACGGCGAAGATAGGCTCGTCCTTGATGAAGGGCCCGACCAGGCCGCCGCCTTTCCCGGGCAAGTCCTTCGCCGTGACAACCGCCTTCACCCCCGGGGCCTTGAGGGCCTTCGAGATATCGATATGTACGATACGGGCGTGAGCATAGGGACTCCGCAGAATCTTGCCGTAGAGCATCCCGGGAAGCACAATATCATCGATGTACAGGGCGCTCCCCAGGGCCTTCTCGCGGGCGTCTACCTTCACGACCCTGTTTCCCACCAGCTTATATCTCATGGCCTTCTCCTTTTCTCTAACCCGAAGAACGAGAGTCGAGAAGCTCCCCTGCACGCTGGATCGCCTTTATGATCTTCACGTAGCCTGTGCACCGGCACAGGTTGCCTTCCAGCCCATGCTTGATTTCTGTTTCATCTGGATGGGGGTTCCTGGCAAGCATGCTCACACCCTTGATGATCATGCCCGGGGTGCAGAAGCCGCATTGGATGGCGCCTGTCTCTACAAAGGCCTGCTGCACGGGATGCAGTTCTCCATCCCGCTCAAGCCCCCGCACCGTCGTGATGTGTTTCCCGTTCATGGTTGCAGCGAGGGCAAGACACGCGAGAATCGCCTTGTCTCCGTCAAGGAGCACTGAACAGGCGCCGCACTCCCCGAGACCGCATCCATATTTCGTATCCATCAGCCCGAGGTCTTCGCGCAGGACCTGCAAGAGCGTCTTGTTCACCGGCACATTCAGTTCGTATTTTTCTTCATTCACATACAGCGTGATGTCGCGTCGTTTCATGCCCTCTCCTCTCTCGGGAACCTACAGGCCTTCTCTCTTACGCAGCCTTCAGCGCTGCTCGTATGGTACGTGCCAGGAGAGGACCACAGACCGCCCGACGGTACTCCGCAGTAGAGCGTATGTCGTCGATCGGCCTGATCTCCTGAGAGGCGAAAGCCGCCACCTTAGCGATCACTTCTTCTGTGACAGCGGCCCCCTTCAAATGTGGTTCTGTTCCGCGCAGACGCAGGATAAAGGGCGCAACTGCCCCCATGACAACTCTACAGTCCGTGCAGGTCTTGCCATCCATTTCCAGCAATACTGCCGCGCTGACCTTGGAGAGGTCCTGTCTGGTCCTGTTCAAGGCCGAAAACGCCGAGCGCGCGGTTTTCTTCGGCGGTCGCACCTTAACTTCAACCGCAAGTTCATCAGGCTTCCTCGCGGTCACGAGGTAGTCAAGCCAGAACTCATCGATGTCGACCTCGCGCGTACCATCGGGTCCTGCCAGCACAACCGTTGCGCCGTGCGCCATGATTGCGCAGGAGCAGTCACCCGCGGGCGACGCGCGCAGAATGTTCCCCACCACGGTGGCCGTGTTGCGTGTCTGCGGAGTTCCGTTCTGTGCCGCCGACTGCCAGAGCGCAGGATAACTGGCCTTCACCGCGCTGTTCTCAACCACCTGCGCCATGGTGGCCATGGCCCCGATCCGCAATCCTTTGGACGGATCATAGATCACGTAGTCCAGGTCAGGGATCTCGGCCAGGGAGAGAATGTAGGGCGGTCTGAGACCGCCCTTTATCTGACACAAGACATCCGTACCCCCGGCCATGACCGTGACATCCTTGCCGTATTGGGAGAGATACCCGACTGCCTCGGCAATATTCTGAGGCAAGAGCAGCTCAAAATCAGGTAAAACGAGAGTGCTCATCTGTCCTCCTTTTCACCCGCCTGCCGTTGCGGTCATTCACAGATATCACTTCTTCTCTTCCTCGTAAACCTTTCTCACGAGTTTTGCCTTATACTCGAACTTGGGCAGGGCATCCGGCGGCACCAGTTCCACGTTCGCCCTGAAGACGAGCTTGTCCCTGAGCAGGTTCTCGATCTCCTTCTTCAGCGCATCCAGGTTGGTCACACCCTTACCATGCTCAGCCTTTATGTGTATGGGCGGCTTCCACCCTTCGGGAGGCGCCTGGTAGATCTGGATCTCCATGGCACCCGTGGTCTTGGGAGTGAGGCTCGCCACTATATCCCGAACGGCCGCAGGGTAGACGTTGACGCCCTGCACAATGATCATGTCATCTGTTCTTCCGAAGACGCGTATGCCGTAGCCTGTCCGTCCGCACTCACAGCTTGTCTGGGTCACCTCCACATGGTCCCTCGTTCTGAAACGGACGAGCGGGATACACTCGCGGTCGATCGACGTGTAGACGAGTTCTCCGCGTGCCCCCTTCTTGATTTCCTGGACTACGCCCGTATCCGGGTCGATGATTTCCGGATGGATAATGCCCTGCGAAATGAAGTGCATGCCGTGCTTATATTCGCACTCAGACCACATCTCACCGCACATGTCGCCATTGCCCATCATCTCGGTGAAACGGCAACCATACTCCGCCTCCACCTGTTCCCGAAGGGACGGGATAGATGCTCCCGGCTCGCCGCCGCCAAGGATCTGCCTGATGCCCAGGCTCTTCGGATCAATACCCCGCTTCTTGAGCGAGTCGGCAAAGAGAATAGGAAACGATGTTGTGCAGAGAAGCGCGTTGGCACCGATGTGCTGGTATGCGGCAATCAATCGGTCTGTGGCGCCGACGCCGAGAGGCACCACCATGCCCACCGTCTCCAGGGCATCCGCGTATGAGCCGGCAATGAAGTAAGGCGCAACCACCAGAGGAACGATGCTATCCTCCCTGAGCCCCCCGGTCCAGAATGCACGGCACGCTGACTCGGTCCACACATCCAGGTCGTGCTTCGTGAGACCGATGAACGTCGGCCTACCTGTGGTGCCGCTGGTCGAGTATATCCTTTTGACCTTATCCTTCGCGCATGCCCTGTGCAGGCCCAGAGGCGGCTCCTTCAACTGGCTCTCCCGCAGCTCTGACTTTTCCGTGAAAGGAAGCTTGGCCAGGTCCTCGAGCGTCTTGATATCAGAGAGGCCCACGCCTGCCTTCTTGAATTTCTCCTGGTAAAAAACCGAATTCGCATACACGTACTTGAGCTGTTTCAGCAGGGCCTTTTCCTGCACGTCGTGAAACCGCTCAGGTGAAAGTGTCTCCATCTCCTCATTCCAGTATTTCTTGGACATGTCATATACCTCCGCTTGGTGTCTTGCTATAGTGTCTTGCTATAGTTTCTTGCCCCATTTCTTTATGGTCTTCGCCACGATCTCAGGATCATCCACAATAGGTGGGATCTTGTCGCCCCAGAACGCGTATTCCTCCGTCGGCAGTGTGGCATCGATACCCATGCACGTCTGCCAGCCCCTCTCTCTCAGGGTACTTGCGGGATCGAGCCACTGACCCGATCTTCTGGGTGATATGGTCACATCCCGGTCCGCCTTGACCCTTGTCGAGATGGCCCAGTGCACACTTTCGTAATCCCATATATCGATATCTTCGTCCACGACGATCACGTGTTTGTACTTGCTGTATGTTGCGCCCCAGACTGCATCCATCACCTGCTGCGGATGGCCCTGGAAGAGTTTCTTAATCTTGACGATCGCTTCGTAGCAGACATTGCATCTCATGTCGATGATGCCTGGGACCAGTTTCTTGATAGTCTTGTAGGCCTCTGCCTGGCTCGGTCTGCCGTGCGCGAAGAAGCTCTCTCCCGGATACCACTGTTCGCGCGTTCCATGATAGATGGGGTTCTTCCGGTGGGTAATGAGCTTCACTTCAAAAACCGGCAGGGTCCGTGCTTCGCCATAGTGGCTGGTGTATTCACCGAACCACTCCGTATCCTCATGGTACCTCACGCCGGGGTACATGACGCCCTCGAATATCCACTCCGCATTGGCAGGCACCAGGATATCGCACGTCTTGCACTTCACCACTTCCAGCGGGGCCCTTCTCAATCCGCTGGCCAATGCCCACTCGTCGATGCCCGGCGGCGTCCGCGTTGCACCAACGATTTCCGTGATCGGGTCCACACCGGTGACGAGCGCCATGGGCATGGGCTTGTTCATCGCCTCGTATTTCATGTAATGCTGGCGGCCGTGTGTATATTCAGGCGCGCCCCAACCCAGCTTGGTCTTTCCCTCCAGCTCCATCCTGTAGATACCGCCATTCTGCTCCCCAGTTTCGGGGTCCTTGGTGACGGAGATTGACAGGGTGCCAGGGAAGGCCTTCTTGTCCAGGATATGCCACTTCACATTGCAGATTTTGCCGATGTCGATGTCTTTTTCCTGCACTATCACTTCCTGGCACGGTGCATTCTTCACGACCTTCGGAGCGATAGGTTTCTCCGTCCTTCTCACCCACTCCTCGTTGAAGTCTGACCACTTCTCCACGTCGAGCGCCCAGAGGAACCGCTGTTCATTCGCCAGCAGATTCGACACCAGCGGATAGTCGGCGCCCTTGACGTTTTCGAATACGAGCAACGGACCCAGCCTCTGCATCATGACCCTGGTGATTCCATTGACTTCCCAGTCGGGGTCGACCTCTTCCTTGATCCGTTTGACATGGCCCTTCTTGTCGCAAAATGCGATGAACTCTCTCAAATCCTTCCAGTCGGACTTTCCCATGTTAGCGCTCCTTTTTTAGTCTCTTAGTAGAGGCCTCAAGACCCCTTTTAAAAAGAGGTGCGGCAGGTTCCTGAGGGGAACCCGCCGCCTGCTCATTACCATCCGGGGGGTCTGGAGATGGTGATGTGCCGTTGCACCTCTTCCTCTGTCGGTTCCCATGCAATCTTCAGGTCTTTTCCATACGGCTGGATCTGGTGCGGTCCGTGGCCTTCGGGAATCTTCCTGCTCTTCAACTGTTCTCTCAGTTTCTTCGTTGCATCCATGTCGATCTTGTAATCGAGCGCTTCCGCGTCAATCACGTTGATGACCACGCCGTACCACTCCTTGGCGCAGTCGAGCGTGATCCACTCATCCATCACATCCCTGAGCACAAGCTCCGGATCGCGTTCCAGCGGGTTGCCGAACCCTCCGCCTCCTGACGTGTTGTAATAGATGTGGTCACCCTTCTTCAGGCGTATACCGGTCGCATACATGCCTATGTACCGCTCTTCCGGCTTTCCCGGATTCACGACCAGGGTGCATCCGCCTGCGTTTGTGCCGCCGGCCAGGCCAAAGGGAGGAAATTTCTCCCTGTCGCCGTGGATCGTCAGCGTCTCTTCAGCCTGTACATCGAAT
>Ga0102851_10001119_pt1 | contig 14873 bp, 18 predicted proteins | sample Mud3Dept3metaG_FD_79558 | JGI IMG/M metagenome (GOLD analysis project Ga0102851, IMG submission 79558) | Freshwater wetland microbial communities from Ohio, USA, analyzing the effect of biotic and abiotic controls - Mud 3 Core 4 Depth 3... | ecosystem: Environmental > Aquatic > Freshwater >... | reverse complement strand
GGAATGATCTTTCTGTCTTCCTCCAGAATGTGATGCAGTAACCAGTCCGTGAGCACTGATAAAACCCTTTTCATGTCGTCGGTCTGGCCTTTCTGGTGGTTCGACTCAAGGTCCGCCACGAGCGATTCGAAATAGCGGTGCTGCTTCTTCTGCTGCTCGGTCTCCGGGTATCCGGCCTCAATCATGAGCTGCTCTTCAAAACGGAAGTGCGTGGATGCATATTCCCTGATCCTCGCGATCAACCGGTCACTGATAACGTCTTTCGTGCCGCCCGACCTGCTGTCGTAATACTCATTCAGCATTTCAAGGAACGATCTGTGCTGACGGTCAATTTCGGCGTTGCCGATGTTGAAGCTGTCTTTCCATTGGAAAAATGCCATGGCCTTCTCCGTTCATTGAGGCGATTGAAGCTCCCTGCAGCAAGACTTCGGCGAGACTTCGACGAGCTCAGTCGAGTCGCTCAGTCGAGCCGCTACGGGGAGTGCGCTTGCTCCTGGTAACAAACACCCTGTTCCCTTCTTTCAAGAAATATAACACACTTTCGAGAGGATGTCGAAATCCTCCGGCTCAAGGACGAATTGCTCGAAGATTCCGATAACTTCCCCGATCCCGACGTTATCGCGCAGGAGATTGTCGAGGACCTGGAAGCGGCGCTGGAGCAGTTTCGAGAGATGGTGACCGGTCTGGACAGGGAAAGAATATAGACCAAGGGGCACGAATCCCGTATTTCTCGCCAGCCCGCTTAAATTCTTCTTTTCCCGGCCTGTCCCATCCGTGTATAATGCCTCCGCGTTGATCCACATCGACTATCCATGAAATCCAAGACCGAAGCCGTCATCATCGGCAGCATGAACATGGGGGAGGCTGACAAACTCATCACCTTCTTCTCCCTGGACCGGGGCAGGCTCCGCGGAGTTGCCAAGAACGCCCGGAAATCCTTCCGCCGCTTCGGTGCGGGGCTCGAACTGTTCACCCACGTGCGCCTGCATCTCTACGAAAAAGAGCACCAGGAACTGATCCGGATAGAATCCGCCGACATCATCAGCCAGCACTTCGATATAACCGCTGACCTTGACCGCATGGCCGTAGGCTCCGTCATCGTGGAGTTGGTGCGGGAGGTGGCCCCGGAGGGTGAACGGAACCCGCAGGCCTTCCTGCTGCTTGCCCACGTCCTTCATCTGTTGAATGAAGGGATCGTCCCGCTGTTCCTGCTTCGGATCTTCGAGATCCGGTTCCTGTCCCTGCTCGGCTTCCAGCCCAAGCTCGACAAGTGCCTGTCCTGCGGCTGCGGCGCCGAGCGTCCCATGATCTTCCTGGGCCTCAAGGGCGGCGTGCTCTGCTCCGATTGCCTTGTCTCGTCCGGAGAGGACCAGATACGGCTTTCTCCCGGCGCCATCGGTTTCTACTACCATGTCCTCCGCATGGACCTCGACAAGGTCACCCGTCTCAAACCCTCCGTGGACATCATGCGGGAGCTTGATCAGGCGTTCACCTCCCACACCCTCCACATCCTCGGGAAGCGGCTCAAGTCCGTGGAGTTCCTGCGGTCGGTCTGCACTTCCTGATCCCGGATCGCGGTCTGCGGAATGAAAGGCGCGAAGACGGAGCTATGACCGAGGGGAATAGTGCCTTGACGATTGGGGGCCCCTCTGCTATCTTCAACCAAGTCCGCGTTATACTATTCCCCAAGAGGAGGAGGACCTATGAAAAATTGGGTTGTGATCGCAGCAATGTTCTGCCTTGCGGCCGTACCGGCGTTTGCCGACGTGTCGAACGAGGTGGTCGTGGGGTTGGAGGTCGACTCGGTCGACGAAGCAAAGGACAACACGGGCGCCGATATTACGGACAAGATCGAGAACGACAACGCGCTGTTCGTGGTGCAGTACACGCATTTCTTCTCGCCCCTCAAGGACGACGGCAAGCCCATCGAGCTGCGGCGGTTCTATCAGCATCCGTCTACCCTGTCCGCCGGTCTGGTGTTCTTCGGTTCAGAGGGAAAGGACAGCACGACGCTGCCTGCCGATACGTCCGAGAAGAGCGCAAACATCCTCCTGCTCGGAGGAGAGCTCTATCTTCCTACGAATACGGGCATCTTTCTGAGCATCGGGGCCGGCTCCGGCACGACCAAAGAAACACCAGGCGTGGGCGCCCCGACTGACACGGACCACGAGATAGGTCTATTCGGGATCGGCGTGCGGCAGTACATCGGCGAGAGCTTCGCACTCCAAGTCAGATTGGCCGCCGAGTCGCGCGAGGATAAACAGGCCGGCGCGACAAGGACGGACGACAAGGCGATTGCCTACCTGGGTGCCCGGTGGGTTATCGCGGACCTGGTCGGCCTGGCACTCGAGCTCGGCGGCGGCGAACAAGAGGTGAAGGACCCGGCTGGTTCGTCCAAGTTCGATGTCGGTGCCGTGAACGCCGAGATCGCCGGCTACATCGGCAAGCATCTGACGGTCCGTCTCGCAGTGCAGGCCGAAAGCATAGACATGCAGGGGGTGCCGACAGGGGTCCAGCATGTCACGACGACCGGACGCACGACGCTGGCAGCGCGCTACTGGTTCAGCGAGAGCTTTGGCATGGAACTGCCTATCTATTCCGAGAAAGAAGAGGAAAAGACCGTGTTCCCCGGAGGCGAGTCCAAGAGCGAGACGACGAACACCGGCCTCGGACTGTACGCGTTCTTCCGGTTCTAACGAAGTCGCAGGACGAACGAATTGGTGTCAACAGCCGCCGGACCATCTGGTCCGGCGGTTTTTTTTGTGAAAGGGACCGTTCGCTCCTACTTGATCCGAGGCATTGGGATGACGGCAAGGAGGGTACCGAGGACGCACAGCCATGAGAAAACATCGCCGTAGCGCGTGTAGAACGTCTTCGTGCTGCCGGGAGTGAAGGACCGCGTGAGCACTGCCTCGGTGAATATCGGCGATGCTTCGAGGATGCGTCCCTTTGCGTCAATGAAACCGGATATGCCGGTGTTCGCCGCGCGGGCGACCGGCACGCGGTTCTCCACGGCGCGCAGCACCGCCATGGAAAAATGCTGGTACGGAGCCCCGGTCCTGCCGAACCAGGCGTCATTCGTGACCGTCGTCATGACCGTTGCCCCGTTGTTCACGAACCGTCTGACGAGGTCGGGAAAGATGATCTCATAACAGATGACCGTGCTGACGGCAATATCGTCGCCTGCAGCCGGCCGGAACCTCATGACCGTGTACTCGGTGCCGGTCTGGAAGTCGCCGATGGCCTGCACCAGCTTTTCCACGAAGAACAGGACCTTCTTCATGGGGATATATTCGCCGTAGGGGACCAGGTGGATCTTGTGATAAACGGTCTTTGTCCTGCCGTCGCCGTCCAGCAGGAAAGCGGAGTTCCTCAACAGGTAGCGGCGGTCCTTTTTCTCATAGGTCGGGCTGCCGAAGAGCAGCGGGGTCCCGATCGAGCGAATGAATCTTCTCAGGTCGTCGGTTAGCGCCGGGTAGGGATCCTCGACCCCTTCGAAGTAAAAAGGGATCGCGGTCTCCGGCCAGATCACGAGATCGGGTTTCGCTTCGAGCGCCTTCAGCGTCAGCCTCTTGTACGTCGCGATGACCTCGGCCTGGTAGGCGGGGTCCCACTTCTTGTCCTGCTCGATGTTCCCCTGGACAACCGCCATCCTTATGCTTCCCGGGCCTTCCGGAGCGCTCGTGCGATAGTATCCATAGCCCAGAACAACTGCCGTCATGACTGATGCGGTCACCAGGGGAAGATATCGCTTCCGGTCCGCGAGCACGTCGGCGATGCCGGCATTCACGAGCACGATCAGGAAGGATATGCCGTACACGCCGGTGACGTCCGCGACCTGAATGACCGGCAGGGACCGGTATTGGGAATATCCCAGGAGCGCCCAGGGAAACCCGGAGAACAGGTGCGTGCGGGCATATTCCAGCGTGACCCACAGGGCGGGCGCGGCGAGGAAAAAAAGGCCGGGCCGCGACATTCTGATATGAACGGCCGCCCCTCCGAACGGGGCGATGAAGAGCGCAAGGATCACGCAAAGAAGCAGGGTGATGAGCGTGGCGGGCAGCAGCGGCACGTGACCGTACACGTGGACCGAATTGGTGACCCAATAGACGGTCCCGCAGAAGAAGACGAGGCCGAAGACGGCGCTGAGCCAGAGACCCGTTCTCACGGTCTGGTCCCGGAGGGCGAGCAGGAGGGGGACGAGGGCGAACCAGGCGAGAAAGGAATATCCGAGGCTGGGGAATGACGCCGCGAGCAGGAGTCCGGAAAGGGTAGAAAGCGCCAGGGTGCGGCGGGTCATCCTATTTTATCGCTTTCTGTTTCTGCATCCACCGCAGGAGGCCTTCCTTCATGCCGGTGTTGAGGCCTGATTCCGACGGCGCCGCAGCGGCCATGTGCTCGGGCCGTGAAGGTCTGTTCTTCGCGGCGGCAGTCTGGCGCGGTCGTGCGGCCGGCTTTGGCGCGGCCTTCGCCTGCGGGACCTTCTGTTCGCGGTGTTGAGGCTGTTCAACGGCCACGTAGGGCAGCAGGGCCGAGATCGCGTGCCGGTAGATGATCTCGTGCTTCTGGTTCTCCATGACGATGACATAGCTGTCGAACGTCCCGATCGTGCCGGTGATCCGTACCTTGTTCTGCAAGACGATGGTCACCGGGGTCTTCTGGGACCGGTACGCGCTCAGCATCTTGTCGAGGAGATTGGTTTCCATGGCGGGTGTCCCTCTATCGGTTGATCGTCGTGACCGCGTGCTTATAGAAGAGGTGCTGATTGCCTCCCTCGCGAATGAGGAGGGTGAAATTGTCGTAGGCCTCGATGGTCGCCCGGACGCGCTGGCCGGAGACGAGGAAGATCGTGAGGGAGTTGTTCTCGCGGATGGCCTTATCCAGGAATTCCTGCTGGATGTTCGGTTTGGAGGGAGCTCCTTCCGGCGCAGCGGCAGGACCGGCGGAGGGCTCATCGGGAACGGCCGCCGTGATCAGGGGGACCGGCGTCGAGAGATAGGAGATGTCTTTTTTCAGGACGGTTATGATGTTGTTGTTCTCTTCGATGTTGATCTCATACCGGCCGATCTCACGGATGATGCCGTCGTGTTCCGTCTTGTTCATTTGGCCGATCCGGAGTCTGGTGCCTTGGGCGAGGGCCTGGGACAGGAACTGGGGTTCAATTGCTTGTTTTTCCGCTTCCATCGGTACCAATGATAAAGGAAAGACACCGCCATTGCAAGGGAATTTTCCGGGGTGAATTTCCCGGGGGAGCGAACCAGGGGCGGAAGGGGACCGTCGGGTTGTGGTATACTGACGGCATTGCCATGAACGACGACGAAATGCGCGCAATGCTCATCGAGTACATGGGCAAGGGGTTCCTCGAGAACATCATCGCCATGATGAAGCAGGACCCATCGGCAATGCGCTTCATCCCCGACCTGCTGGGCGACGACGTTCTCCTGGTGAGGCTCGGCGCGACGGCGCTCGTCGAGGACCTGGCAAAGGAGCACCGGCGGGCACTGGCCGGCGCAGTGCCGGGTCTCATCGCGCTCCTGGGCCATGAGAACCCGACCATCCGGGGGGACGCGGCGAATGCCCTCGGGATCATCGGGAGCAGGTCGGCGCTGCAGGCGCTCAAAAGGCTTTTGCAGGACGGGAATCCGTCGGTACGGGAGATCGCGCAGGACTCCATGAAGGAGATCGAAGCGGGAAGAGAATGAATCCACCTGAAGGGATAGGGAGGTTGGTGATGCTGCCTGATGAATCCGTGTTTTCTCTGAATGATACGATGAAGACGATCAAGGCGCGCCGCAGCGTCAGGACCTTTACGAAGGATGACGTGTCCGAGGAGCAGGTCAAGGTCCTGCTCCATGCCGCAAACCAGGCGCCATCGGCGCACAACCAGCAGGCGTGGAGGTTCATTGTGCTGCGGGACGGGAAGAAAGCCGAGCTTGCGCAGCTCGTGACGACCCGGTCCGTATCCTTGCCCCGGCCTGCGGCGGCGCTGCTCCGCATGGGCGCCAAGAGCATCCTCTCGGCGCCGGTCGTCATCGCCGTGGCGAACACGGGCGACCTGATCCGGCACGGCACCGACCTGTTCAGGGTGGAGAAGGAGATGGCCCACGACTTCTTCCGGACCATGGAGATCCAGAGCTCGGCGGCGGCGGTGCAGAACATCCTGCTCGCGGCAACCTCGCTCGGCCTCGGGACGGTCTGGCTGGGGATCCTCTACCTGATCAAGGACGAGGTGCTGCGGTTCCTCGGCGAGCCGGAGGGCGAGTTCATGGCGGTGGTCCCCGTGGGCCATCCCGCGAAGGCCGGGAGCGGACCGAAGAAGCATCCGCTGGAGATGAAGGTCCGGTCCCTGGGATGAACCGCTGAAGAAATGTCGTTGCGGGGGAGGGAAAAGTAAAAGGCACGCTCCGGGGAGCGTGCCTTTTTCCTTGATGCGGCCGGTGTCGCTACCAGCCGAAGTTGAAGGTCACGAGATGGCGCTTGTCCTGATCCTGCCCGGCATAGGCGCCTGTCTCCTCGGTATACTGCGTATAGGAGAAGAGGAAGGTGAGCAGCCGCAGGTCCAGGCCGAAGGTGGGGGAGTTCTGATAGATGCCCGCGCGGATCGCCATTTCTACGGACTGGATGTCGAAGAGCTGCAGTTCGCCGCCGAACCGGATGCGCTTCGCCATGTCCGTGTCCTCGGTGTAGTTATTGGTGATGTCCACATAGTCGAGGCCGAAGATCAGCGAGCGGAAGGTTTCGATATTCGGATTGACGGCAATGCCCACATTGATCGTCTGGGGCAGGACGCCGGCAGCCTTGAAATCCAGGTCGCCGATGTTCATCACCGAAAGACCGACGGACGGCCGCAACCAGGAGTCCCGGGCGAACTTCCAGAGGATTCCCGCGTCGAATCCGACGGCGTTGCCGGTCTCTCTGGTCTGGTCTTTCAGGTAGTCGCCGAAGTCGTCCTGGTGGTCGACGATCTCCTGGGCCGTGAAGGTGTGGATCACGGACTCGCGGTGAAGGGACTTCGCGGACAGGCCGGCAAAGAAGCCTTCGCTCAACGCGAGGCTGAATCCGCCGATGCCGCCGTAGGTCACGTTGGCGTCAACCTCCAGGAGCCCGGCGGAGCCGAATCCCTGGTGCGGTATCGCATCGAGCTTTCCGACGGCGAGGCCGCCGACGCCGAAGGCGAATTTGTCATCGCTCTTTCCGATGGACGTAAAATCGGTCACGGACAGGTGCAGGTGTTTCCCCTGGTTCGCGGCAAGGAGGTTGTTGACCGCTTTTACCTGGTCGTCATTGGAAGAGCCGTCGCCATTCAGGTCCCCGGTGTCCAGCGCGTCCCTCAGGTCCTTCGTGAAATCGATCGCATTCTGGCTGGCCGTGGCGTTCAGGTTCAGGAGGTTCACCTCCCATCCCTTGTCCTTGGGGATGTTGATCAGGCCCGCGGGATTATAGAACAGGGAGTCCACGCGGCCGCCGATGGCCATGTAGGCGCCGCCCATGCCCATGGCCCGGGGGGACTTGTACAGATAGGGGTATTCGCGCGTCGTGGCGTTCTGGCCGAAGGCCGCTGCCGGAAGCATCAGGACAAGGACCGCAACAGCCATTCGGTACGATATTCTCATGATCAAGCCGAGCATGGTAATGACCTCCTCCAGGGATTAATTGAGATTGGTGGTAATGTAGTTCGAAAGATCCTCCGACGAACAGTAGATCGTCGCGCCGGCCTGACACGACAGCGGGCAAGTGGCTGGAACACCGCAGACCGCGGCGCAGGGTGACGAGCAGGCCTGGCTCTTGATGTCGTTGATGGCGTTCTGCACGTCGGTGTTTGTCGCGGTGATGGCCGAGTTCAGCGAGCTGATGGCGCTATTGATGCTGTTGTCGATGGAGGTCACGAGGTCCTGGTTCACGCCGGTGACCGGGCAGGGCCACTGGATCGAGGACGGCTGCTGATAGCACAAGTCAGATGTGGTCGTTGCGGCAAAGTATTGACCTGTCGCATTCTTATAGAGAAGCCGATTGTACGTTGTGGTTGTGCAGCCGGTGGTTAAGCTACCGGTGAAGCGAATGGTCAATCCGCTGTAGGTGCCGGACACTTGTGTCGTCAAAGCCGCATCAGTATAAATACTGATGTCCGTCGGAGTGCTTCGCGTAACCAGCGCTCCGCTGCAGGTCGGTGTGGCGCCTGTATTGATGGCGCTTGCCGCGAGGAGCGCGCATGCTGTTGCGTCCGCTGAATCAGGCACGCCGTTGATGTTTACATCACAGGTTTTGTTGAGCGTTCCGTCAGGATTTACCAGGTCACCCGGAATGACGGTCCTGATGAGGGAGAGGGTCTTCAGGGCCAGGACGATGCTGATGTTGAATTGTGCGGGCTTATAGTTGTCCGTTCCCAAAGCGACAGTTGCGTAGGCGTCCCTGGCCTTGTCGAGATTGTCCAGGCTTGCGCCGGATACCGATTTCACCAGAGCGGTCATATAAATATTGAGGTCGCTCTGGGTCGAACCGGAGCCGGTGGCGCCGGCATCGACGAAACTGTTGACGACCGACGTGACGCTGTAGCCGGCCTTCCCGAAGTATGCCGCACCCTTATCCATGGCGCCCGCGCAGGTGGAAGCGAGGACCGCGTCATAGTTGCCACTGTCGAGGTTCATGCTGGCCTCATGGAGACAGGCCTCGGTGGAGTTCTTGTCCGAACAGCTGACGATCGTGATAAGCGATACGCTCAGGATCACTGCGAGCCCTACCAGCGACTTATTCATAACACCCTCCTTATACAGATGCAGCTCAGAATACCGCATGAATATACACACATTATAAGGGGGGATACGTTGCCGGTCAAGGGAATATTCACCGGACCGCAAGCCGGCACTGCTGAACCATGACACCTCGGGACGCGCGCGCGAGGAGGCATCTTGGCGGGCAACCGCGCGTCCCTGCCGGACGCCCTCCCTTGCGCGATCCTTCGGCGCATGGGAAACCTGCCGCTCTCAGGCTTTTCGGATTGTCAAGAGAACGGGAATCTGGTATCTTTAGCACCTGAAGCAGAGGCGCTGCGTATCGGTCTCTATGAGAACGTTATCGACGTTATCACGAAAGAACCCGGGCGCGCGACAAGATCAGCGCGGCGGAAAGGGGAAATAATCGATGCTGACTTCGTACAGTGGGAGCAGGATGCGGGTCGGGAACGGCCGGACCGTTGTCGTAGCGTGGGCGGCAGCTGTCCTGTTCATGGTGCCGGCCTGCGCCGGAACCAAGCTGGTAGCGCAGTGGAAGGACGACGCCTATGCTGGCCGTCCGTCAAAGGTCTTCGTGATCGGCGCGTCGGACGACCGGGGGCCGAGGACCCTCGTGGAGGAGGAGTTCGTGCGTCAATTCAAGGCGCACGGGACCGATGCCGTCGCGAGCAACACCGTGTTCCCGGAAGGTCCGCGTCCGACGAAGGACGAGGTGCTGGCAAAGACTAAAGAGCTGAATGCCGACGTCATCATGGTCATCCGGTTCCTGAAGAAGGAGGCAGGGGACACCCATACTCCTGTCCGGCGTTATAGCGTACCACAGGGGTTCGATACGAGCTGGGACTCCTACATGGGCTTGGGCACAACGACCGATGTGGGCATACGGGACGTTTCCTATGACTATAACGTGATCAGCATGGATCTCGCCATGTACCAGACATCGAGCGGAAAGCCGATCTGGTCGGCCCTGTCCCAGACGACCTACCAGGATGGGCCGATCAAGCAGATCAAGCCCTTTACCACCGCGGTCATGAAGGAGCTTGCCAATGAAAAGCTCATCCGTTAGGCGCACCCTCGTTTACGCGCTCGCGCTGCTCCCGGCGCTGCTTGTCGGCCTTTCCGGCTGCACGACCCTGCAGGTCAAGGAGATCTGGAAGGACGAGGCCTTTCAGGGGCATCCGAAGAGCGTCCTTGTCGTCGCCGTCATGAAGAACCTGACGGTCCAGCGGATGTTCGAAAGCGAGTTCGCGAAACGGCTGAAGGGGCGCGGGATCAACGCGGTCGAGAGCTTCCGGGTCCTTTCCGACGGCGTTGCCCTGGAAGGGGACGCGGGGCGGGAAGCCGTCGTTGCCGCGATCAAGGCGCAGGGAATCGACGCTGTGCTGATGACGCGGGTGACCGGGCGGCGGTCCCACAAGGAGGAAATCCCCGGGATGACGATCACGGCGGGATACGGCTATCCCTACGGGGGGGCCGGCGCTTGGGGAGGCTATGCCGGCGTGGCGTATACCTTCGGGGGACCATCCCAACCGACGACGCAGGGATACTCGCACGAAACCGTGTTTCTGGATATCGAGACGCACCTGTTCGACGCGAAGGCCGAGAAGCTCATCTGGGGGGCCCGGTCCGAACTGCGGGTCTCGGGCCCTCCTCAGCAAGAGATCGAACCCTACGTCGACCGCGTCACGAGGGAATTGTTCAAAGACAAGCTTTTCTAGCGCTGTCAACACCGTGCGTTCGGTCTTGCCACGCACGACCGGGCAGCGATAAGGAGGAGAACCCATGGCAGAGGTGTCAACGGGATTTTTGAAGATACGGTACAACGACGGCAGAACGCAGCGGTTCGAATACGAACGGATCGGGGAAACGATGGCCAATGTCGCCAAGGTGATCCAGGAAGGACTCCAGCTGGGCGTCCTGATGCTGCAGCTGCCTGACCCCGACCGGCTCCTGGCCATTCCGTTCACGAGCATCCACAGCATCGAGGTCGTACCCCCGCCGCCGAAGATGCCCAGCCTGGTGATCAAGGTCGTGAACGAGATAGAACAATAAGCAGCATGGCGGAGTTATTACCAAGAGCATAAAATGCTTTGCCACAGAGGTCACTGAGGACACCGGAATTCTTAATACAGCAATAAAGCCTGGCCTTTCTCTGTGCTCTCTGTGTTCTCGGTGGCAAAAGATGCTAACTATAATGTGCTCTCCTCAGTAACGAAGAGCGTTCGGACCGTCGAGAGACGGATACTATAACAGGAGGAACAGAATGAGAGCAATGCTGACAGCAGTAATGGGTGTGGGATTGATGATGATGTTGATCGTCCCGGCGACGGCGGCAGAGGATATGAAGTCCGACAGGCCCGGCGGGGTCAGCGTCGAGGCGACGTCCATCTCGGCAACGGTCGAGGCGATCGATTACAAGACCCGCTCGGTAACCCTCAAGGGACCAAAGGGCGGTATTGTATCGTTCATCGTCGGCGAAGAAGCGAGGAACTTCAACCAGGTGAAGAAAGGCGACATCGTGACCTTTGACTATACCGAAGGGGTCGCGATCGACATCCAGAAGGCGACCGAGGCGCCGAAGATGGTGGAGACGGAATCGGTCAAGAGAGCGAAGCTGGGAGAGAAGCCGTCAGGGACCATCGAGACCACGGGGTTCATGACCGCCCGGGTCGATGAGATCGATTACAAGACCCGTATGGTTAAACTCGCGCTTCCCGAGGGCAACACCCTGCGCTTCACGGTCGGCGACCAGGTGAAGCGGTTCAATGAAGTGAAGAAGGGCGACGAGGTGGTCGTGCAGTATATGCAGAAGCTGTCGATCAAGGTCACGTCGCCGAAGTAGGCTTGGAAGGATAATCGGGGGCACGGCAGATGCCGTGCCCCCGATTTTTTTTGTGGTCATCACGGTCCGCCCCGGTGGTCGGCGCGGGGGACGGAGCGGCGGAGCAATTCTTCTCTTGCTAGGGGGAGTACCCCGGGGAGCGCTTCATCGTGATGCAGTCTTTGCGTGAGGAGCGCTCCAGGCCGGAGGAATACATCCCGCGGCTGCGCCTCATGGGGGAGCTCTTCGTCAACGCCCTTATGCGACAGCGCTCCGAAACCCTGCTTCGGAAGAACGAGGCGCGCCTCGCAACGGTCGTCGATGTGGCGTCCCTGGTGGTTTTATGAGATGGTGGTCGGCACGAAGGAAATCTATCTGGACGAACGTATGCGCCATACCATGGGCATTTCACCGGAAGAGGAGCACCGTGCCCGCGACTTCTGGCTCGAGCATATCCATCCCGATGACCGTGAGAACGAGGTGAGAAGTCAAGCTCTTCAGCTTGATTACGAATGAACCGAAGGAACAGCCCGTCAGGGCTGCTCCTTTCCGGGCGCAAGCCCCTCCTTCGGCTCCCTGGGCAGGACCGGCTCGATGATCTTCACCGGCACTTGAACGATGTTCTTCATGAGGTTCGAGATGTTCGTGCCGACCCCTGAGACCGGAAGGGGTTTCACCTTCGGTTCCTGGAAGGTCCCCTCGATCCTGACCGGGACCACGATCAACGCGTTCCCGGCGAGCTGCTTCACAAGCGGTATCTTGCTCAGGAGCCGGTCCATCGTCGTGAATGGCGCTGCCAGGACATTGAGGGCAAGCGTGCCCTCGCGCAGGTCCACGCTGCCGTCCGCAGTGATATGCAGTTCCCTGCTCCTGATGGATCCTTCCGACAGAGAGATCACCCCTTCCCGAAGCGCCCCCCGCAGAACGATCCTCTCATACGGCACGCCTTCCTTCAGCAGTGACGCACGGGAGTCTTTGAAGAGCGACGTGCTGTTCAGATAGACAATGACGCCCTTCACGACCTTGCCGCTCAGGATGCGCCCCTGCCGCGCGGTAAGCTCCAGGTCGCCCTGCAGCGATCGCAGCAGCCGTTCCCAGGGGCCGCGGCCGGTGAGCCGCCCGGAAAGATCATACTCCCCGGTGAACTGGAGGTCCTCATGCAGGATGCACCGGAGGCTTTCGTCCAGTTTGCCGCCCCTGACCCGGGGCTCGACGCTGATCTCAATGTCGTGATCGCCGGCCCGCAGGCTCCCCTTGAGATCGATGCCGCAGAGGGATGCGTGCTCCAGGTCCGCCGTGGTCCGGTCCTTGGCCATCGAGAGCGTCATGTCAACAGCATGTGCCGTGTAGGAAGGGAACGTGACCGCCGCTGCGCGGATGCGCAGGTCTGCCTTGATGTCCATCTTCCTGCCTGTGGATTCCGCTGCTCCGGTCCCGCTTTCCTTCTTCTTCCGCTCCACAAGCCCCTGTATGGCCCGCATGCTGATCCTGTCTGAGGAAACATCGAGGTCCAGGGCCACCCCGGCGCCGGATAGCGTGGCGGTGCCGTCCACGTTCACGATATCCTGCCCCAGCAAAAGCACGGCCGGATGCAGCGCCACGGACCTGCCGTCACCGCGTGCAGAGAACCGGTCGACAACGAGCGCTCCTTCGGGCAGGGAGGAGACGATGAGCCCTTCACCTTCGAGGGTCCCGTCCGCCGTAGCCTCGCTCCATTGATCACGGGGCAGATGCACCTGGATATCGCCCGTGATCCGCCGGAAGGGCATCTGTTCATGGGAGAGGATGCGGGAAAGCGTGGCGCCCGTCAGGTTGCCGGTGAACGCAAGGTCAAGGCCTTCCTTGCCGGACGTGAGCCGCAGGACAGCATCGGATTCACTGTCCTTCACCTGAAGCTTTTCGATGGAGAGGAGGTCAGGCTCGTGCCGAAGCGCGAGAGCGATCGCCGTGCCGTCCTTCACCGTGGCGCTGCCGGTCAGCGACTTCGTCATGGACGAGCCGGTGCCGGATGTCCGCAGACGGGCATTCGTGACCTTGAGCGGCGCCTGGACCATCACCTCATCCGGCAGTCCGGCAAGGGGACCTATCCAATCCGCAGCATCCTGCCCGATCGAACCGCTGAAGACGGTGTCCGATCCCGGTGCAGTGGAAAAAGGGTGCGTGACAGACCCGGAAAGCGTCATGTCCATGTCCAAGAGGCGTGCTCGGGACCGTGCGACAACGAGCTTCCTGGGGGAGATGTCGAACCGCGATATCGATATCGTGAGCGGTCCCGGGAGCGCAGTCTTTCCGCTCAGCACGGTCCCCGCCGATCCGGCAATGCGGTAGTCATCGCCCGGCGCCCCTCCGGAAGGGTCCTTCGGCCCCTGCCCTGCGGGAACGAAGGCAAGTTCCGCTTCCAGATCATCGAACGAAAGGACCTTCTCTCCATCCCGCACCAGGGAAAGCCTGCCCCGGGAGATCTCCAGGGAAAGATCCGGCATTTCCCTCCCGGCCACGGCCAGGACCGAGTCGACGGTCCGGTCAGTTTTCTTTGTTTGCTTTCCGGCGCGCTTGCGGCCCTTGGTCCTCCCATCGGGCAGCACCAGGGTGAGGACCGGCCGGTCGAGCGTTACGGAAGAGACATCGAAGCGCCCCTGCAGGAGGGGGAGGAACCGTGCGTAGATCCTGAGAGCGGCGATGGAAGCCGAGGCCGTCCCCGGAACTTCGATCTTCAGTTCCTGCAATTCGATGACCGGCCGGGGAAACAGGACCAGACCCACGCGGTCAACGGTCACGGTTCCGCCCAGTTCCTTCGAGATCGTCGCCTCGATCTTCGACCTGGCCGCTTCCTGGTTGATGATCTTCGGCGCAAGGACGATGACGAGGATGAAGAACGCCAGCGCCGCTGCCAGCAGCAGGCTGCCCCAGAATATGATCCGTTTTTCGAAAGATGATGGTGTGCGAGCGCGCAGGGTCAACGTATTGCCTCCGCCGTCATTCTACCGGAGAAGAGGTCCATTGACAAGCCCCGATGCTTTGATTTGACGATGGCCATCTGCTGTTCTTGGGGCGCCCGCTGTCCGGCACGCGCCGGTACGGTCAAAAGTTCTATGAAAAATACGAAAGATATTTTACCGCAGAGGTCGCAAAGAAATGCAGATCTTGAAATAAAAAGCAGAATCCCCGAGCGGCCCGGTTTCGGCAAACAGCAACGCAAGGTTCTCTACAGACACGTCGAGCACCCGATTCAACTTGATTTCGCTCCGATTTTGTGTAATTCTCATACTCATAAAAACTTCTCCTTTCCTTGGTGATAGTACCGGCTGTGAACCCAAGCAGTT
>Ga0102851_10001118_pt1 | contig 14880 bp, 12 predicted proteins | sample Mud3Dept3metaG_FD_79558 | JGI IMG/M metagenome (GOLD analysis project Ga0102851, IMG submission 79558) | Freshwater wetland microbial communities from Ohio, USA, analyzing the effect of biotic and abiotic controls - Mud 3 Core 4 Depth 3... | ecosystem: Environmental > Aquatic > Freshwater >... | reverse complement strand
CGGCCGGGCCGACGATCGGGATCTGGAAGAAGTGGTCCATCACCCAGATCGAATGGAAACCGGACTCTTCCGCGCCGCGGGCAATTTCGGCGAGCTTGCTGCGAATCGCGCCCGCACCGCCCGCCCAGGTGAAACTCGGAATCTGGAGACCGATGCGCATGGCTTCCTCCGACTATTCGCGCCCAGCCTAGCGCCTCTCTTCGCTCCGCTACTCACACTCGAGATCGCCGAAGCGCGCGAGCGGAAGCAGCACGCGCAGGTTGTCGCGCGGCCAGCCGAGCGGCGGCGACTGCATCGCGCCCGGCGTGCAGACGCGCGACGCACCCATTTCGGCGAGGGCGGCGCCGATCTCGGACGCATCCGCGCCGAAGCCCGCCAGCGCGACCGCCGCGAGCTGCCCGCCCTGCGGTCGCAGCGCCGCCAAACAGGTCGTGACGCTGGCGCTCGGCAGCACGCGCACGAAGCGGTGTAGCGGCGCGCCGCGGCGCTGCGCGTCGGCTTCGCAGACGATGCTCCACTCGGTGCCGCGCGCGGCAAGGACCGTCGCGTCGCGCATCTCCGCTTCGGCGCGCTCGCGTGCGATCGCCGCGGCGACGGTGGGCTCGATGCGTCCACGCGGCCAGCGTTCCTCGGCCGCGGCGAGCGCGCCGGCGAGCGCTTCCGCGACGCGCCCGGCCGCACCGCGGTCGGCGCCGACGACGTACACCGCGAGCGGAGACAGGCAGCCGAGCTGGTCCCAGAGCGCGACGTCGCGTGCGAGCGCCGCGGCCGCCCGCGCGAGCGCGCCGCCGCGCGTCGCGTCCGAACCGAGCATCGCCAGCGAGAAGCGATGGCCATAGCCGACGAAGCGGCGCGGCGCCGCCGCGGCGTACGCGCGCGACACTTCGAAGCAGCGACCGATCGCGGCGACGGCGGCGTCCGAGCCATTCGCGACGACGCACTCCGCCTCGCACAGCGCGGCGAGGCTCTCGGCGTCGTCGCGATGGAATGTCGCGATCTCGACGCAGGCGCCGAGCAGCGGGTCGCGCGCCGCGAGAGAGCGCGCGAAGAGCGCCGCCGACACGGGATCGTGCATCGACGGCTTCACCAGCACGGGGGTGCGCAGCGCGAGCGGTGCGCTGATCGCAACAATTGCGGGCAGCGGGATCGCGCCGGCGAGCACGGTCGCCGCGCAGGCGAAGCCGTCGACGCGCGGGCCGCGCATTGCGTCCTGTCGCTCGGGGCCGCCCAGCTCGTCGCGCACGAGTGCGTGCAGGGCGCTGCCGGTGTAGGGAGCGAGTCCGCGTGCGAGTCCCTCGCGCACCATCTCGACCGAGTAGCCGCTGACCGCCGGCAGCGCGTCGGCGAGCGCACTCTGCCACGGCGAAGCCGGGGCGCACCACGCGTCGAGCACGTCGGCGAGCGCGGCGTGCACGTCGGCCGCGCGCCGTTCTCGCAGGCGCCGTCCCAGGTCGCGCAATCGTGCCAGCGCGCCGCGAACCTGCGGGGCGCTCACCGGGCCAGCATCTCGTCGGCCGCGATCGAGCAGCCGCGCGCCTCGGCGCCGGGCTCGCGCCCGATCACCTCGAAGCCGTCCTCGATCGCGCGTCCGAGGTCGGCGGTCTGGATCGCGAGCACGCTGCCGGTGTTGGCGAGGTCGAAGATCGTGACGACGCCGGCCGCGCCGGGCCGCGCATCGCCGCCCGTCGTCTCGGGATCGACGAGACGCACGCGTGTCCAGGGCGGAGCGAGCTTGCGCCGCGCGCGGCCCGGATCGCCGAGCACCGAGTCGTAGAACTGCGAACCGAGTTCCGTCATCCCGTACTGGTTGACGATCCGCTCGGGCGCCACCGCGAGTGCGTGCCCGATGCCCTGGTAGAGCGCGTCGCGCGACATCTCTCGCGCGCGACCCTTGAAGCCGCCCGTCTCCATCACGCGCGAAGCGGGCGGCAGGGGGATGCGCGCTCCGCGTTCGGCGAACGCGTCGAGCAGGTGGACGAACGCGAACGCGGTGCCGCACAGCGCGACGGCGACACCATCGGCCGTCGCCTTCTCGAGCGCGGCGACGAGTCCGTCGACTTGCAGCGCGCCGGCTTGCACGTCGAAGCCGCTCGCCGTGTCGCCGAGTTCGCGGAGTACCACGCCGAACATGTGGGAGAGCGACGAGTCGGGCGCCTCGCGCGGCGACGGCGCGAGCACGCGGATGCGCGCGCGCTCACCGGGCGCGAGATCCGGTAGCACGCCGCGCAGGAAAGCTGCCAGCAGCGACGCCTCGTAGAGTTCGAGGGTGTCGAGGCGCAGTGCGCCGCGCCGCTCGCCGCTGGTGCCGCTGGTGCGGAACACGTGCGCCTCGCACTCGGCTGGGAAGCTGCGCAGCGCCATCTCCTTGAAGGCGCCCGCCGGCACCGCCGGGATCTCGCGCCACTGCGCGACGCGCTCGGGCATACGCCCACGGCGCTCACAGAACCGTCGGTAGGGCGCGCAGTGCTGGAACTGGAAGGCGAAGAGGTCGAGGGCGAGCGAAGCGAAGCGCGCTTCGTCGCAGCGCCAGCTCTGGGGCGACTCGCGCAGCCAGGCGAGCGTGCGCGCGTCGAGCGAGGCGCGCCGGGGGTCCGCGCTCACGCGATGCACTCCGCCAACCCGTCGAGCGCAGCGGCGAGCGCATCGGCGTCGATCGAGAGCGGCGGCGTCACGGCGATCACGCGGCCGTCGTCGCCCGACGGCACGACGATCACGCCGCGCCGCAGCGCTTCGTCGCACGTGCGGTGCGAACGCTCTGGAGTGTCGCACTCGATGGCGAGCAGCAGGCCGCGACCGCGCACGTCGGCGACGCCGCTGCGACCCGCGAGCCGCGCGCGCAATTGCGCGAGCGCGGCGCCGCCGAGTTCCGCCGCCCGCTCGACCAGCTTCTCCTCCTCGATCACCGCGATCGAGGCGAGCGCCGCGGCGCAGCCGGGCGGATGGCCGAGGAAGGTCTGGGTGTGCAGCGCCTCGCCGCGGGTGGGCGGCCAGGCGTCCATCACGGTCTTGGTTCCGATGCACGCGGAAATCGGCATGCCCGAGGCGAGGCCCTTGCCGACGCAGAGCAGGTCCGGCGCGACGCCTTCATGTTCACACGCAAACCAGCGGCCGGTGCGTCCGAAGCCGGTGTAGACCTCGTCGGCGATCAGCAGCCAGCCCTCGCGATCGCAAAGCGCGCGCAGTGCGGTGAGGAAGCCGCCCGGCGGAATGCGTTCTCCGCCGCGACCCTGGATCGGTTCGACCAGCACCGCGCCGATCGGGACGCGCGATGCGCGCGCCGCGAGCGCCGCGTCGGCGGCGTCGCCGAAACGCGCGAAGACGGTCGCGTGCGGGAGCCGCGCGGCGAAAGGTTCGCGGAACGCGGGGCGGAAGGTGGCATCGAGCGCGCCCAGCGCGAGCCCGTGGTAGGCGCCCTCGAACGCCACGACGCCCGCGCGGCCGGTCGCGATCGACGCCGTCTTCAGCGCGATCTCGACGGCGTCCGAGCCCGACGAGCCGAGCACCGCCCGCGCCTCGCCGCCTCCCGGAAACAGCGCCGCGAGTCGCTCGAGCAATTCGACCTTCACGGCGGACGGGTGCACGTCGCCCATGCCGTGCAGCAGGCGCCCGCTCTGTTCGCGGACGGCGGCCACCACGCGCGGGTGCGCGTGCCCCGCGTTGGCGACGCCAAAGCCGGCGCCGAGATCGACGAAGCGGTTGCCGTCGACGTCCCAGACGTTGGCGGCCGCGGCGCGCTCCCAGAAGATGGGCGGCGCCGGGTCGAGGCACGTCACGTTGCGCGACTCGACGCGCGCGAGTCGCTCCGCCAGCGCGCGCGAACGCGGTCCCGGGATCGCGGTCTGGAGGGCGGGCGGGAGCGTGCGCGGAGCCGACACGCGCGCATTCTAACAGCTGCGCGTTCGCGCAGATTGCGGCGTTACAATGCGCGAAATGGACGATGACCACGCCAGTCCGCTCGAACACGGCGTGCGCCTGCGCGCGGGGCGACTCGCGCTGGTGGGCGGGATCGCGGTGCTCGGCGCGAAGCTCGCCGCCTGGCAACTCACCGGCTCGACGGCGGTGTTCTCGGACGCGCTCGAATCGTTCGTGAACGTCGCGGCCGGCTCGCTGCTGCTCTACAGCCTGTACCTCTCGTCGCAGCCGGCAGATCGCAATCATCCCTACGGACACGGCAAGGTGGAATTCTTCTCGGCCGGCGTCGAAGGCACGCTGATCGCGGTCGCGGCGGTGTTGATCGGCATCGAGGCGATCCGGCAGATGATCCGCGGGGTGGAGCTGCGCAGTCTCGACCTGGGCCTCGTGCTCGTCACGGCCGCGACGGCGGCGAACGCGGCGATCGGCGTGCACGTGATCCGCGTCGGCCGGCGCGTGCATTCGCTCGCGCTGGTGGCGGACGGCCGCCACCTGCTCACGGACGTCGCGACGAGCGTCGGGGTGATCATCGGTCTGGCGCTCGTGTGGATCACGGGTCTCTCGATCATCGACCCGGTCGTCGCATTGATCGTGGCCGCGCAGATCCTGGGGACCGGCTGGCAGCTGTCGCGCCAGGCGATCGGTGGACTGATGGACGAAGCGGACCCGGCTTCGCTCGAGGAGATGGTGAAGGCGCTCGAAGTGCGGCGTGAGCCGTGGTGGATCGACACGCACAGCCTGCGCTCGTGGCGTTCCGGTTCGGTCGAGCACGTGGACCTGCACATGGTGGTGCCGCGGTATTTCGACGCCGACCGCCTGCACGACATCGACGATCAGGTCGAGCAGGCGGTGCTCGCCGCGACGCGCCGACCCGGTGACGTGATCACGCACTTCGACCCCTGCCGGTCGCGCCACTGCGCGGCCTGCGCGATGGAACCGTGCAGCGTGCGTTTCGTGCCGTGCGCAGGGATGCAGCCCTTCACGGTCGATCACGCCACGCGCAGCGACGAGACGCTCGACACCGGCACGCCGATCGAGCGCGTCAAGGTCGGCGGGTGAACCAGGCGTACGTCTCGATCGGCACCAACCTCGGCGACCGCGCGGCGAAGCTCGACTTTGCGCTGCGCTCTCTCGCCGCCCTGCCGGACACTCGGATCGCGGCGCTGTCGCCGATCTTCGAGACCGATCCGGTCGGTCCTCCGCCGCAGGGCGCGTACCTGAACGCCGTCGTTCGCGTCGCGACGGCGCTCGCGCCGCGCGCGCTGCTCGACGCGCTGCTCGCGATCGAACGCGCGGCCGGGCGCGAACGCGGCGCGCGCAACGCCGCGCGAACGCTAGACCTCGATCTGCTGCTCTACGGGGATCGCATCGTGGACGAGCCCGGCTTGAACGTGCCGCACCCGCGTCTCGCCGAGCGCGCCTTCATCCTCGAACCGCTCGCCGCGCTGGCGCCGGATCTCGTGCACCCGCAACTCCGCGAGTCGATCGAGTCGCTCGCCGCGCGCGTGCGCGACCCGCACGCGGTTCGCGCGTGGACGCGCTGAGGCTCAGAGCGTCAGGTCCGCGATCTCGAAGTGGAGCTGCACGCACGGCGGGCCGTCGCCATCGCCGCTGACGACGCGCACACCGTGACGGGAGCCGAGTACGTCGGTGGCGTCGGCGACCAGCAAATCCCAGGAGCGGTCGGTGTGCTGCACGGCCGGCGTCTCCTCGGGGACGCGCAATTCGAAACACAGCTCGGCGCTCTTCGCGTCGTACGGGCCGAGTGCGATGTGCAGCGCGGCGCCGCGGACGGGGGTATGGGCGAGCCGGTGCGCGACGAGCAGCACCAGCAGTTCGAGGTCTTCGCCGGGGCCGCGCACGAGGACGCAGACGTCGGGCACCTCGATGGCGATCGCCACGCTGCGGCTCACCGTGTCGCGCAGCAGCGGCTCGAGTCCGCGCACGAGCGCCGCGAGGTCGGTCTCTTCGAGCGCGCTCTCGCGTCGCTGCACGTGCACTGCGATCGAGCGGGTGAGACGCGCGCAGCGCTCCACCTCGCCCTGGATCAGGTCACACGCCTCGGAGACGAGCGGGTCGTGTTTGCGTTCGTCGGCGAGGCAGAGCGTCTCGCCGAGGACCGCCGTGAAGGCATTGTTGAGCGTGTGCACCGCGCCGATCGCGAGTCGCCGCAGCAGCTCGAGGCGCGCGATCTCTTCCGCGAGCGCCTCTCGCGCGACCTGCGCGGTCTCGGGCGTATGGATGGGAGCCGCCACCGGGTCCGGGTATCGTCCTGTTCGCGGTCCGGCCTGAGCGGGGAGTCGAGGTCGGTCCGATCGGTCGCGAGATCGGGGCGCTTGCATTCCGCCCCGGGAAGCCAGAGATTGGCCGGACTCGAAACCAGCGCCCACGGACAGGAACCCCGCGATGGCGATCGCCTCCCCCCAAGTGGCCCCCCGGAACATCGTGTCCGAGCCGTTGCTCGAGTCGATTCGACAGGGGTCGTTCGAGTCCTGGGACGCGGAGCGGTTGCTGGCCTGGTCGATCGAGAAATTCCACCCGCGCCTGGTGCTCTCGGCGTCGTTCGGCGCACCCGAAGGCATGGTGCTGCTCGACCTGATGCAGCGGCTCGAGCCCGGCGTGCGGGTCTTCACACTCGACACCGGACGCCTGCCGCAGGCGACGCACGACTTGATCGACCGCGTGCGCGATCGCTACGGCGTCACGGTCGAGGTGGTGTTCCCCGACCCGAAAGAGGTCGTGGAGATGGTGCGCAGCGGCGGGCAGAACCTGTTCTACGAGTCGGTCGAAAAGCGCCAGCTCTGCTGCCGCATCCGCAAGGTGGAGCCGATGCTCCGCTACTTCGCGAGCGCGGGGATCGACGCGTGGGTCGCGGGGTTGCGCCGCGGGCAGGGCGTGACGCGGAGCGAAGCGGCGAAACTCGAGATCGACGCGACACATGGCGGGATCGTGAAGATCAACCCGCTCGTAGACTGGAGCCTCGAGCGGGTGTGGGACTACGTTCGCGACCACAACGTGCCCGTGAACCGTCTCCACAAGCAGGGCTATCCCTCCGTCGGTTGCGATCCCTGTTCGCGCGCAATCCAGCCGGGCGAGGACATTCGCGCCGGCCGCTGGTGGTGGGAGAACCCGGAGACGAAGGAATGCGGGATCCACGTGGAAGAGGAGTCGCATGGCTCGGGGATCTGATCGCTCTGCAAGCGGCGGCGTGACGATCGATCGCCGCGCGTTCCTCGGCGGCGCGGCGCTGCTGCTGCTCTGGCCTACGCGCGGTCTCGCGCAAGCGCAGACGAGCGCCGCGACGGCGCTTTCCCCGGAAACGCTCGGACTGCTCGACACGAGCAAGTTCGTCTACGTCTCGCCGCTGCGGAAGGACGGGGCCGAGAGCACCTGTCACGGCGAAGTCTGGTACGCGTGGCTCGACGGTTCGGTCGTGGTCAATACGCGACGCGGGACGTGGAAGGCGCAGTCGCTGGAGAAGGGGCTCGATCGCGCGCGCATCTGGGTTGGCGACCACGGGCGCTGGAAGGCGGGGATCGGCAGCGCGCGCAGCGAGGCGTTCCGCAAGGCGCCGAGTTTCGACGCGCGTGCGAGCTTCGAGACCGACCGCAAGCTGCTCGACCGGCTGATCGCGCTCTACGAGAAGAAGTACGAAGCCGAGTTCGATCGCTGGCGCGAGGACATGCAGGTGGGGTTCTTCAGCGGGCAGCGCAAGCTGATCCGCTACACGCCGGTCTGAGTTCGGCCTGGCTTGGTTGCCAGGCGGCGGGACTGGAGAGGGTCCCGTGCTCGAACATCCTCGGCACGCACTCGACTGTTGGGGGCTTCCGTCTTGGTTGGGTCGGCGCCGTGCGTGCTTCGGTCGGGATGGTTCGGCGGCCTGCGGAACTGCGCGCGGGACCCTCTCCAGTCCCGTCGCCAGTGAGGTGGTCTGAGATGAGTGCTCGCACGGGAACTCTCGAGGGGAAGATCGCAGCCGTCACGGGTGCGGGACGGGGGATCGGGCGGGAGATTGCGCTCGATTTCGTGCGCGCGGGCGCGAAGGTGGTCGTCAACGATCTGGGGGCGGCGCCGGATGGGACGGGCGCGGCGCGGGTTGCCGACGACGTCGTTGCGGAGATCCGCGCGAGCGGCGGCGAAGCGGTCGCGAACTACGACTCGGTCGCGACGGTCGCAGGAGGCGAGGCGATCTTCCGGGCCGCGCAGGGCGCGTTCGGCGGGCTCGACATCCTGGTCAACAACGCCGGCATCCTGCGCGACCGCACGATTTTCAAGATGACGGAAGACGACTGGGACGCCGTCATCGCGGTGCACCTGAAGGGCCACTACTGCTGCACGGCGCCCTTCGCCCGCTACATCCGCGACACCAACCGGCGCGGCTGCCGCATCATCAACTTCTCATCGGTCTCGGGGCTGTTCGGGAACTTCGGGCAGTCGAACTACGGCGCGGCGAAGGCGGGGATCGCCGGTTTCTCGCGCGTGCTCGCCCTCGAAATGGCCAAGTACGAGTGCACCGTCAACACGATCTCGCCGGGCGCCGCGACGCGACTCACGATCCCGCTGATGGAAGGGCGCGGCGAAGCGGTCGCAGCAGACGACTGGACGCGCGGGCCCGAGCAGATCGCGCCCATCGTCACGTGGCTCGCGTCGAAAGCTGGCAGCGCGTGGAGCGGCCAGATCGTGAACGTGATGCGCGGGACGATCGGGATCATGCAGCAACCCGCGATCATCCGGTCGTTCCAGAGCGACCAGCTGTGGACGCGCGACGATCTCGATCGCGTGATGCCCGCGATGCTCGACGCGAAGCGCGCCCACGATCTGCGCGCGAAACGGGAAGGCGAGCCGGAGGCGATCTGAGCCGTCTGCGGCTCGCGGTGCAGCGCATCGGCAGTGGCGCCGCGGTGCGGCGGCAGACGCTGCGCAGCGCTCGGCGCCAGCCGGCCGATCGGGTCGAGGGCGGGGTCAAGCGCGCGCGGCGGTCCGTCGATTCGCAGAGTCGGAACCAGTGCGGGCGAGCCCGTCGCGGAGGATCCCATGAGCAGCCGACGCCTCTTCCTGGCCCTTGTGTGCGGTGCCGTGATCGCATCCGCTCCCACCGCGGCGCGCGCCGAGACCCCGAACCAGAACCCGCCGCCGGTCACGCCGGCAACGCTGCCGGCGGCGCCGAACGGCGCCAGCTGCAGCGACGACAGCGCCGCGCGCGATCGCAAGCGCGAGGCCGCGCTCGTCGAGTTGGGCAAGCGGCTTTCTGCCGAGCCGAAGCCCGACGGCGACTACCAGGTGCTGAACCGCAGCGGTCACAATTACGGATCGCAACCGTCGGATCGCTGAGCGCCCCGCCGAGAAGCTTTGTCCGCGGGACCGGGCCCCCTTTTGACAGCGAGGCGGTGCGCTTCGTAAGCTAGGCCCCGCGCCGCCTGGAGCCCGATGAACCCGACCGCGACCGTGCGCTTGCGCCGGGCTACCGCGGCCATCGCCCTGATCTGGGCGTTGGTCGGGTTCGGGCTTTCGATCGCGCTGCACTTCGACGCGGAAGACCGCTTCGGCCCGCCCTTCCTGCTGGAGGGTCTCGCGACCGATCCGTGGGGCATCTCGGTCTTGGCGCCCGAAGCGGCCGCGGCGGGTCTCGAGGCGGGCGATCAACTCGTCGCCATCGACGGCCAGCCGATCGGCGCGGCCGTGCTGTCCTGGCACCGCTTGTTCCGCACGGGTTCCGAGAACGTCTACCGCATCGAGAAGGCGGACGGCCGCGAGCTGGACTACGTGCTCGCGCCGCGCCATCAGACCGATCTGCTGACGCCGCTGATGTGGGTCATGGCGATCGGGCTTCCGATCGTGGGGCTCATCTATCTCGGTGTCGGCCTGTGGGTGTGGCGCCTGCGGCCCGATCGCGCCTCGACCTGGGCGTTCTTCCTGTTTTGTTGCGTGATGGCGGTGGAGCTGGCGTTGCCGCCGGTGCCCGGGCGCTGGGCCTGGGCGCTGGTGTGGATCAACATCCCGCTGATCGGCGCGAGCACGTTCCATCTGTTCACCACGTATCCAACCGAGCCGGCCTGGGTGGTCCGCAACTCCTCGGTGCGTTGGGTGGTCTACGCGATCGCGTTTCCGCTCGGTCTTGCGGCGGCCTTCGAAGGCAGCTTCGGTATGCGGGCGCCGATCGCCAAGACGGCCGCGTTCTGGTTCACGATCGGCATGGCGTTCATCTCGCTCGGGATCGCGGCGCACGCGCGACACGAGTCGCGCGAGGGCAAGGCGGCGGGTCGGGTCGACGTGATGCTGCTCGGCGCCGTGGTCTCGTTCGTTCCGGGGCTGATCGCGCTGATCTCGCGCACGCTGCTCCACACGAGCTTCCCGTGGGTGCTCGGCTTCTTCTCGTTCTTCCTCTTCCCGCTCGCGGTCGCCTACGGAATCATGCGGCGCCAGCTCTTCGAGATTCGCGTGGTGGCGCGTTCGTCGGCCACCTACGGCGCGGTGACACTCGCGATCACCGGCGTCTACGCCTTCCTGATCACCTTCGCCGACGCGGTGGTCTCGCGCTTCAACGTCAATGCGCGCTCGCCGTGGTTCTCGGTCGCGTTCCTGTTCTTCGCGATCCTCGCCTTCAACCCGCTGCGCGACCGCATGCAGGCGCTCGTCGACCGCGTCTTCGACCGCGATCATTCGCTGTACCGGCGCGCCGTGCGCGAGATCTCCGAGGCGATGGTCTCGATGCTCTCCACCAAGGAGGTGGTGGACCGCATCCTGGTCGCGCTCACCGAGACGATGGGCGTCGAGCGCGCGATGGTGATGCTGCAGGAAGAAGGCGGGCGCTGCCTGGTGTCTGCGGCGTCGCGCGGCGAATGGGAAGACGACGCGCTCGGCATCCAGATCGCGCCGGGTCACCCGATTTGCCGCAAGCTGCTCTCGCGTCGCGATGCGCTCGCCCGCGACGACTTCGACGAGGAATCCGACCTCGAGACGCGCGAAGCGTGTCGTGACGTCTTCGACCAGCTCGAAGTCGAGCTGTTGGTTCCGATTCTGTTCGGCGCCGAGCTGCTGGGCGTCGTCGCGGTAGGCCGCAAGCTCTCGGGCGACCGCCTCGGCGCCGACGACCGCCAGCTGCTGCGCACGCTCGCCAACCAGTCTTCGATCGCGATCGAGAACGCCAAGGCCTTCGACGAGATCGCGGATCTGAACGCGACGCTCGAAGCGCGGGTGGACGACCGCACGCGCGAACTGCACCAGGCGCAGGCGCAACTCGTGCACGGCGAGAAGATGCGCTCGCTCGGCCAGCTGGTGGCGGGCGTCGCGCACGAGCTGAACAACCCGATCGGCTTCGTGCACGCGAATCTCCAGCTGCTCTCGGAGTACGTGCCGAAGCTGGTCGCCGCGCAGCGCGCGGGCGGAGACACCAGCCGCATCGAAGCGGCGATCGAGAAGCTGCTGTCGCGCAGCCGCGAGGGCACCGATCGCGTCAAGCAGATCGTCGCCGACCTGCGCACCTTCTCGCGGATGGATCAGGCGGTGCTCGCGGATGTCGACCTGAACCGCGAGATCGACCGCGCACTCACGCTGATGGAGCCGCGCCTGCGCGACACCATCGAGGTGGAGCGCGACTACGCCGAGCTGCCGCTGGTGCGCGGCTACGCCGGCCAGCTCAATCAGGTCTTCACCAACCTGCTGATGAACGCCGCCGACGCGAGCGAAGGCAAGGGCAGGATCCGCATCCGCACGCGTCCCAAGCCGGGCGGAGTACGGCTCGAGTTCCACGACGAGGGCGTCGGCATGTCGCCCGAGGTGCAGGCGCGCATCTTCGAGCCGTTCTTCACCACCAAACCCGTGGGGCAGGGTACGGGGCTCGGTCTCTCGATTTCGTACGGCATCGTCGAGCGCCACGGCGGTCGCATGTTGGTCGGTTCCGAGCAGGGTGAGGGGACGACCTTCGTGATCGAACTCCCGCTGGTCGCGAAGCCGATCGGCGACGCGGGAGCGGGAGAAGCGGAGTGAGCGCCGCGCGGTCGCTGCGCTTCCAGCGCATCACACTCGCGATTGCGTTCACCTGGGCGGCGCTCGCGCTCGTCTGCTTCGCGCGCGCGACGCTGTTCCACGAAGGCGCGACCACCCCGATCCACACCAGCAACACGGCGGGACGCGTGAGCGTCACGTGGGCGGCGCCCGCCGCGGAGGCCGCCGGCGTGCGGCCGGGCGACGAGTTGGTCGCGATCGACGGCCTGCGTTACCTGCAATGGGGTCGCGACGGTCACTGGCGCGAGCTCACGCCCGGCAAGACCAACGTCTACCAGTTCCGCCAGCGCGACGGCCGCGAGTTGTCGGTTGCGCTCGAGCCCGCCCCGACCAGCGCCCAGCCACTCCCGCAGGTGCCGATCTACGTGGCGTCGTTCGTGGTCGCGTCGGCGTTCTTCGCGATGGGTGTGTTGGTCTGGCTGTTGCGGCGCGGTCGTGAGGAAGCCTGGGCCTTCGGGCTCTTTTCTTGCTTCATCGCCGTGCAGATCTTCACCGCGTTCGACACCTACCGCCAGACGGCCGGCTACGAGCGTGCGGCGATCAACTTCTTCCTGCTCGCAGCGGGCGTCTTCCAGCTCTTCACGACCTATCCGTTCGAGCCGCGCTGGATCGTGCCGCGCCGCTGGTTGCGCAGCGTGCTCTACGGATTCGCCGCCGTCGCCGCGCCGGCCGTCTGGGTGGAGGGGCGCTTCGGCGTTCCGTTCTTTGCGATGGCCCAGATCGGGTTCTGGCTGATGGTCGCCGTCACGATCTTCTGTCTCGGCGCCGTGGCCGTGGAACGGCGGCGGCGGCGCGGCGAGGAAGACGTCGCGCGCGCCGACGTGATGTTGCTCGGCGCGTTCGGGTCGTTCGTGCCGGTGCTCTGTCTGATCATCGCCGAAACGTTCCTGCGCAGCGGCTTCCCGGTGTATCTGGCGCTGCTCTGGTTCATCGTGTTCCCGGTCTCGGTGGCGTACGGCATCGTCAAGAAGGAACTCTTCGACATCCGCCATCTCGCGCGCTCCTCGGTGGCCTACGGCGCCGCGACGCTCGCCATCACCGGCCTCTACGCGCTGCTCGTCGCCGCCGCAGACGCCGCGCTGGTGAGCTTCCACTGGAACGCGCGCTCGCCCCAGTTCACGCTCGTCTTCCTGTTCTTCGCGATCCTGGCGGTGAACCCGCTGCGCGACCGCATGCAGGCGCTCGTCGACCGTCTCTTCGACCGCGAGCACGGCCGCTACCGCCAGGCCGTGCGCGAGATCTCCGAGGCGATGGTGTCGATGCTTTCGATCCAGGAGATCGTGGAGCGCATCGTGCGCGCGCTCTCGGATGCGATGGGTGTCGAACGCTCGATGGTGTTGCTGCTCACCGATGACGAGCGCGCGTTGGTGCCGGCCGCGAGCGGCGGCGCCTGGCATCTGGACGAGCAGCAGATCCAGCTCCCCATCGAGCACCCCGTCTGCAAGTACCTGTGGATGCGGCGCCAGGAGGTTTCGCGCGGCGACCTCGCCCAGGAAGCCGACGCGCAGATGCGCGCTGCCTGTGAGGAGCTCTTCGAGCGCCTCGACGTGGCGCTGCTCGTGCCGGTGCTCTTTGGCGTGGACCTGCTCGGCGTCGTCGCGGTGGGGCGCAAGGCGTCGGGCGAGCGCTTCACGGCCGATGATCGCCAGCTGCTGCTGACGCTCGCCAACCAGTCTTCGATCGCGATCGAGAATGCCAAGGCCTTCGACGAGATCGCGAAGCTCAACGAGACGCTCGAAGCGCGCGTGGAGGTGCGCACGCGCGAGTTGCGCGAAACCCAGGCGCAGCTGATGCAGAGCGAGAAGATGCGCACGCTGGGTCAGCTGGTGGCGGGCGTCGCGCACGAACTCAACAACCCGATCGGGTTCGTGCACGCCAACCTGAAACTGCTCGAGGAGTACGTCGCGAAACTCGCACGCCTCCAGGAGGAGCGCGCGGACACCGGCCGCGTGCGCGAGGCGATCGCCAAGCTGCTCTCGCGCAGCCGCGAGGGCACCGAGCGCGTCACCAAGATCGTCGCCGACCTGCGCGCCTTCTCGCGCGTGGACCAGGAGGAACTGGCCGAGGCCGACCTGAACGACGAAATCGAGCGCACGCTCACGCTGATGGAACCGCGCTGCAAGAACTGCATCGCGATCGAGCGCGACTTCGAAGCGCTGCCGCGCGTGCGCTGTCACGCCGGCCAACTCAATCAGGCGTTCCTCAATCTCTTGATGAACGCCTGCGACGCGATCGGCGAGCGAGGCCGCATCACGGTCCGCACGCGCGCACGGAACGGGCTGGTGCGCCTCGAGTTCGAGGACGACGGCCCCGGCATTCCCGCCGACGTGCGCGACCGCGTCTTCGAGCCCTTCTACACCACCAAGCCGGTCGGGCAGGGCACGGGCCTCGGCCTGTCGCTCACCCACGGCATCATCGAGCGCCACACCGGCCGCATCTGGGTCGAGTCGGACGCGGGCGTCGGCACGCGCTTCGTGATCGAGCTGCCCGTGGGTCGCCCCGAACGGGAATGAGCGTGCCCGCAACGCCAGCAGGAGAATCAGCCAGCGCGACATCTCGCGCGCGACCGCGCGAGGCGCGTCGCCGCGGCTGCACCAGCGAGTCGGCCAAGGGGCGCTTCGCCGCGGGATGGTGAACACCGGCGCGTGCAGCCCCGTCGATCAGCTCGGCAGCGTGGGCAGGCTCCTAGATGCGGCATTCCGCTGCTTGTTCCGGGCGCCCACCGTTCGCCAATCGTCTCGATCGATGCGGCGATCGGACCGGGACGCGGGCTCGCAGGGGAAGAGTCAGGAAGAGGAAGGTTGGTGAGGGGGAGGCTGCGCGGGGCCCCGTGGCCTCGCGTGGCTTCGCGCGCGCGTGCATCGCTCGCAGCAGCGGCGCGCGCTCTCGCGCGCGGCGCTTCAGATCTCCGCCGGATCGAGTAGCCCGAGCCTCCGCCATCCCACGCGCGCGAGCCAGGTCGTG
>Ga0102851_10001116_pt1 | contig 14883 bp, 13 predicted proteins | sample Mud3Dept3metaG_FD_79558 | JGI IMG/M metagenome (GOLD analysis project Ga0102851, IMG submission 79558) | Freshwater wetland microbial communities from Ohio, USA, analyzing the effect of biotic and abiotic controls - Mud 3 Core 4 Depth 3... | ecosystem: Environmental > Aquatic > Freshwater >... | reverse complement strand
TGATCCGACTGTGATCGGCGCCCAGATGATCAATCATCTGCTGCTGATATTTGCTCTCGTCGTAATCGGCATCTTCGAAACCGATCGAGAACGTACGCAAAGGGACGTTACCGTAGTGATGAATAATCGCAACCAGTACCGACGAATCCAGCCCGCCCGACAGATAGGCGCCGACCGGCACGTCCGAGCGCAATCGCAGGCGCGTGGCGTCGACCAGCAGATCGTGCAACGCATCCGCCTGGGCTTCTGTGGATGTCGTGTGGTACTCCCCGTCTTGCGGAAACGTCCAGTCCCAGTATTGCCGTTCATGTACCTTGCCGCCCGATACCACCAGCATCTGGCCGGGGCGCACTTCCAGGATCCCTTTGAACAACGTCTGCGGACTCACCGGCGCCCAGAACGTCATGAGCTGGTCCAGGGCATCCGGGTCAAGTGTCGGTGCGGCACCGAATCCGGCCAGGATCGACTTGACCTCGGAGGCGAAGAACAACCGGCCATCGCGGATGCCATAATACAGCGGCAGTATCCCCGGCCGGTCGCGCAGCAGGATCAGGCGCTGCCTGACCTGATCCCACAAGGCGATGGCAAACTGACCGTTCAGGTGGCGTGCAAAATCATCGCCATATTCCTCGTACAGGTGGACGATGACCTCGGTATCGGAATGGGTGTAAAAACGGTGGCCGGCCTTTTCCAGATCCTGACGCAACTCGATGTAGTTGAAGATCTCGCCGTTGAAAACCACCCAGACCGTCTTGTCTTCGTTGTGGATCGGCTGGCTGCCGCCGCTGAGATCGATGATGCTCAGGCGTGCGTGCGCCAGCCCGATGGCGCCGTCCCGATGGAAGCCGTAACCATCGGGTCCGCGGTGCCTGAGCTGCACGATCATGTGCCGCAGCTCCGCCTCGCTCGGAGCGATCCGGGCACCGATATCGACAATACCTGCGATTCCGCACATGGGTTAGATCACATTGATCACGGGAATTGGCTGCACGAGGGCAACCACCGAAGAAATCGATTGAAGCGCCGCATTTACGGCCAACCCCCGGGCTTCAGGAAAACAATCTCTCATAGAGTTGCTGCGTCTTTTGTACATTCTTTTTAATACCAAAATCCTGTCCTGCGCGCTTATATCCGTTTTCGCCCATTTGCTTCGCCCGAACGGAATCTTCAAGCAGTCCTGCCACTTCCTGCGCCAGCTCCGCGTCGTCGCCCGGCGTAAACATCAAACCAGTCTCTCCATCCACAATAATTTCCGGTACCGCACCGCCGCGCGCACCGATAACCGGCTTTTTCATGGCCATCGCTTCAAGCAGTACCCGCCCGAAAGGTTCTGGCAATACCGAGGCATGGATCATCACATGCATCACATTCAGGTAATCCGCGACGTTGGGCTGATAGCCGGTAAATATCACATTGTCTTGCAGGCTCTTCTCTGCAACCAGCGACCGCAAGCGTTCTTCGTAAACACGATCCACCTCGGTATCGCCGACCAGAAGGCATCGAATATTCGGCCAGCGCTCGCGTAGACGCGCCGTCGCACGTACTACCACATCCTGGCCCTTCCATTCCTTGATGTTCCCGATGATGCCGATGATCGGGCTGCCCGGTTCAATGCCATGTCGCTGGTGGATTTCTGCTGAGTCGACCTTGGCGCGGACCCGATCCGGGTCCAGACCATTATGCACAACAACAAGCTGATTGGCCGCGATTCCCTGCTTGAGCAGATTATCCTTCACACAGCCTGAAATACAGATAATGGCGCTCAACCTCCTTGCAAAAAAGCGAGAGAACCAGGAAATGTGCTCGTTGATACCACGCTCATGCGAGATGCATTTCACGCGTGCCAGAGTTGCGCCCAACATCCAGTGGTGATTGCGAATGATCGTGTTGTTGAGATGAACCAGGTCTACATGATGCGCTCTCAGATATAGCGCGCAGCGTACCCCTGGAAAGATCACCATCCTCCAGATGTTAACGAGGTTCTGCACCAGCTGCACAAACCTGCCTGCGAAGCCGAATCGCGACAACCGGGCCGCAAACCGGACGGCATCCCGGTACGGAAACACGCGGCTGTCGAGTCCAGCCTGACGGTACATGGGTATGAGCCGGTTTTCCCGGTGAAACACCACGATCGGTTCATAACGCGACTTGTCCAGTGATTCGACAAGATAGAACAAACTGTAGTGTGACCCCCCCACGGAACTGTCCATATTGCCTTCGCAATACAGAATTCTCATGCGCGCCGGTTTCATAAAATTTAAGTAAGCCGCTTCATGTTACAGCCAGCAACTATTGTGCAGACGTACGGCAAGAACGATTACCCTGCGCGCGGCATTACATTTGCCCCAGGCATCGCAAGCCCTGCTGAGGCAAGCAGGCCAGAATTTGCCAACACCCGTTCGGCTGTATCAAAGGAAAAATCCTTCAACAACGCAACAAGCCGTTGCTCGCAGCGATCCAGATTCTGATAATGCCGGAAGCGCGAGAGCCTTCCTGCCTGTACACGCGGCTGGTTCGTGTCGATCTCCCACGGGTGCAGGTAGAAGATAAAAGGCAACCTGTCTGCCTTGTTGATCCGTCCCAGCGCATAGCGGGTGAACCAGTAGGGAAACAACCGGAAGTAACCGCCACCGGCAACCGGAAGCCGATAGCGAAATGCCTGAAGCGTCGACAGGGGAAACTCCACAAGCGTATGCCCAGCGGGTGTCTTCAGGACGTGAGGTTCACGACGTGCGCCGGGCATGCCATAACGGTCATGTCGGACCGGGAAAATGCTCGAATCGTAGCGAAATCCCAGTTCGGCAATCACATCCAGCGCCCAGGTGGATTTCGGAGTAATCGAATAGCTGGCAGCGCGATAACCCTTGACCGGTTGCTGGATGATGTCCTCCAGCACCTCCTTGGCGCGCCTAGTCTCTTCACGGAATACCGACGGGGTTTGCCGGTAGACAAGCTCATGACTATACCCATGGCAGGCGACTTCATGGCCTGCTGACGCAATCTCCCGCACCAGCGCTGGATAGCGCTCGGCGACCCACCCGAGAACGAAGAAGGTGACCTTAACACCCGCCTTCTCAAACAGTCCGAGCAAAGCGCGGGTATTGGCTTCGACCCGGCAGGGATAGCGGTCCCAGTGATTCCGGTCAATGTGATTCGAGAATGCGGAAACGTGAAAATAGTCTTCCACGTCGACCGTCAGTGCATTTATCAATCTCATGCAGCTCTCTTCTTGGCGGCAGGGACACAACGAATCACGGTCGATCGTCCTTCGCCCACCTGCATTACCCCGGTGAACGACGCTGCTGGGTTTTCTTCTGGGTCGTCGGACCAGCCGCATCACTCTGTAATACAACAAGGATCTGCTTGAGCAACGTCTCAACGTTTCCCATTTTTAGCGACAACGATCCCAGTACAGGCGCCAGCGAATCCAGTTGGCCAAGCCGGCTGCCGATGTTGGCAATTCCGCGCTCCTGCTCGACAGTCAAGGCAGCCGATTTGGAGGCCGTGCGTTCTTTAAGGCGCTTGGCATTAATACGCTTCGCATAAGGCAGCCACTGCAATTCATCCGCTGCAGTACTGATCACATCCTTGGTCACCGTCTTGTGAGTATCCGCATAGGCACATGTCAACGCGGTATCACACAAGGTGTTGATCAGACGCGGAACCCCGCCGGTGTATTCATAAATCATGGGCACCGTACCGGCTGCAAGGATTTCCTTTCGCTGTGCACCCGCCACATGGAGACGGTGAGCAATGTACGCTGCCGTATCCGCCTCCGACAGCGGTTTGAGGTGAAATCGCAACCGCACTCGCTGCGTCAGCTGCTCCATTTCGGGTGAATCCAGTATCTCGTTGAGCTGCGGCTGACCGACGAGAATCACGTGCAGGATCTTCTCCTTGTGTGTTTCGAGACCGGACAGCATGCGAATTTCCTCGAGCGCCTTCATGCTCAGGTTGTGCGCTTCGTCAACGATAAGAATCGCCTGTCTGTCCTTGTGGAAGTTCTCGATCAGAAACGTGTTGAGCATATCCATCAGTTCGACCTTCTTGGCGCTGAAGGGGTTCAGGCCGAACTCGACAAGTATCGCCTGCAGGAATTCAACGTCGTCCAGCTGAGTCTGAAAAATCTTCGCGACCAGAATGTCCTCATCATTCAGCTCGGACAGCAGTTTCTGGATAAGGGTGGTCTTTCCGCATCCGATTTCGCCCGTGATGACAACAAAGCCCTCCCGGTTCCAGACGGAATAATCCATGTAGGCCTTGGCGCGCGCATGCGCACTGCTCATGTAGAGAAAATCCACATCCGGCGTAAGCCGGAATGGGTATTCTATCAACCCGAAGAATTCCAGATACATAGTCAGCTCCTAGCGTCCTACCGGTCTGCTGCCATACATGAAAGTGAGCGCGAACCGGTCGTCGGTGAAATCCAGATCAGACTCAGTACTCCTCCGGCCAAACCGTCGGATATCCAGCCCTGCCTGCAGGTTCGGCGTCATACGGTAGATGAGCGTTATTCCGACATTACTATCACGGTCTTCTCGCATAAGCTGATCGTAAGCAAGTATTTCATAGGTAGAAAGCAGCTGGAATGAGACAGTGCTTGAATAAATATAACGCACATTGACCAGTACCCCTTTTTCCAGGCGGTCTTCTGGTAACGTCAGGTAGTTAATGTCTCTATAGGTTAATAGTGCCGTCCACGGGAATACGTTTCCTCTGCTAGTGTAGAACAGAATGGCTTCCTCCGTATAAAAGGGCTCGCCGACTACGACGTCTGCGCCTAATGACGGCATACCCGAGCCCATTGAAGGTGTGGTGGGCGTCGCTGACCCCAGCAATTCTCCACCTGTGTCTGAATACTCCTGCCTGTAGCGAAACCCAGCAGTGGATGCAGTCGTTGGCTGCATGGACGTAGTGAGACGAATTAACCAATCGCTATATGGCTCAACCCCTTCCCGCTCAATTCTGGTGCGTCCTAAATCAACAGTTAATTCATTTCTGGTATCGCGAATACTGGTGCGAAGGAAATAATTATATTTGAGTGAATCGGTATTCAAATCGTCATTTTCGTAATCCACATCAAGGTATTCATAGTTCAAGGATAGCGTGCTTCTTGCAGACATTCTGTGTGCCCATCGCGCCGCAAAAGCATAACGGTCGTTGTCTAAATCAAGATTCTCTACCCACGAACGCCCGTATCGACCCTCGAGCGTCACTGTGTCCACAGTGCCGAATCGTAAGTAAGCATTCGGCCCTGTTGCCCAAGCGTTTGACTTTTCTCTATTGGTAGGTATGTCCGGCGAAAGCGGGTCGACTTGCAGCATGTGGTACCCATCTGCTGCAACCCAGCTCAAGGTTTGCTGAACTATGAAAGCTTCGCCATAAGCATCAAGGGAGTAATTTGTCCGGTTCTCAAAGGTATTTTGAGAATAGTGATCGTATGCGACGTTACCCACAACACGGGCATTGATCGTGTTTGTATTCTGCAAGTATGAGAAACCTGTGCTGACCGTATGTATCAGGTCAGACTGCCCTTCTCGGTCATCCGGGATTCGGGCAACGTTATCGCTGTACTCTGCCCGATATGCCAGGTTGTAGTCGAACTGAGAGGCTTCGAGGTTGCACGCCCAACAGCTCACACACGCCAGCACACACAGAATACAGCTATTTGGCCCGAGCAACGACCGGATAGCATTAAGTATTACCCTCATGGAATCAGCTAGGCTTCTGGATGTTCTTTTTGATTTTCTTCTTGCATGCCGAAATCACGTGTGCTGCACGCTCGATTAAGTCTACCAAAATCAAAACCAAGGATGATTTCCATTCAATGGACGGCAAATCGGGCTCTTCATTGAGGATGACGCCCAAAAGCTTTCGGCTGTCAATCAGCTTCAGGGCCGATTGCAGTTTTGCCGGCGTTGCACGCGCGTACGGCACCACGACCAGCACATAGTCACAATGCTCCAGAAGAATCTGCGCATCTGCGGAACGCGCCAGCGGTGGACAGTCCAAAATCACCTGTCGATCCGGATAACGCTCCCGCACGCTGCGAATAAGCCGGCGCATACGATCCATAGTGAAATACTCCACTGCCGGATCGATGTTCACCCCAGCAGGAATGATCCGCATACGCGAAATTCCGGTCGGCAAGATGATGTCGGCAAGTTCGCCACGCGCATCCGTCAGATAATTCGTCAGGCCGGCCTTGATGTCACCGGATATCAAATGATGCAGATACGGATCACGAATATTGCAGTCGATAATCAGCGAAGTTCGTGACGCATCGAGCGCGAATGAGGCCGCCAGATTCACAGACACAAATGATGCCCCGCTGCCCAGCGACGTCCCCGTCACCATGATCACGCTACTACTGCCAGCGGTTCTCTGCAGTACCTTGGTTCGGATCTCCCGAAGTGCCTTGATAGTCGCGTTTTCAGAGGCCTCGGGATATATGATCTTCTTCTCCAACCTTCCATGCGCATCCAGCAAAACCGGTTGATGCATGAACGCAATGGTGGTCGCAGATTCCGCCGTTCCCGTCACAAGGCTGGATGAACTCAATGCCGCCGGTTGGATTTTAGTTCCTGATCCCTGCTGGGACCGGACAAGACTCTGACCTGCGGTGCTTCCGCCTTCACGCGCCTTGCGAAGTGCCTTCTCGATCTTGCTCATTACATCACCCGGGCGATACGAAGCACGATGAACACAGCTATCAAAAACAACGCGCCCATCGCCACCATGGTCACCCATCTGAGCTCCTGTCTGAAATGAGTTACTTCTGGAGGAGACCAGAGGTGTGGTACAACCGCCAAGACCGGTACCTTGAAATGTCCCGTGATGGTTGATGATTGCCGGATGCGTGGGTCAAACATAACAAGCGCATAAAGCAGGCCCGCTGGCAGAGCCATACTAAGAAACACACCGATCATAAGGATATATCTAAGTTGAAGTCCGCTTGGGCTAAGAGGTAACTCCGCTTTTTCCTGAATGGTAATTCCGAGGCCCTGCTTCTCCTTGTTAATGTTCATGGAAACCAGGGCCTGTTCCCGGCGCCTTAGTAGATCCTGATACTGCACATTGTTTGCCTGATAGTCACGCGTAACCTCTGCCAGTGTGGCATCACCACTGTGCAACGATTTTCCGCGACTTTGTTCTTTTTCGAGTTGGTGGTTGGCTTCGGAGATTCTCGCCTTCAGCGTATCTATCAGAATTTTTGTTTGCGTCAGTTCCACTCGGAGTTGCTGGTATAGTGGATTGTGAACGACCCCATCGTCGACAGCTGAAGAGGTACCAGAGTCAGCCGTTCCCTGTGATCCTTGTTGACGGCGCGCCTCTTCTGCCTTGAGAGCCTCATGCAGATCTTCAATCTGGTGGCGGACGCGCACCACATCGGGATGGGCATCCTGGTAGGTCTGCCGCAAAGTATTCAGTTGCGACTGAAGTTCCGAAATGCGCGTTCGCATTCTGCCGCTCCGCGTAACGACTACTATGGACTCGGCTTCGCCTGACAACTGTCGCTCAAGCGAGGCCTTCTTGATTTCTGCCTCTCGCATCTGCTCGTTTGCCTGATCGATCCGGGTCAAAATCTGATTTATCCGGGTAATGATATTCGCTTCGCCTCCGCCAATACCGGCCTGAATATTGGATGAGCGGAGATCCTTCAGCGTCTCTTCAGCAGCCTGCAGCTTTTCGCGATACTCACCCACCTGCTTGTCTATAAACTCGTACGCAGCCCTGCTCTCGTCAAGCTTCTCCTCATGACTTCCGGAAATAAATAAGTCCGCAAGCAATTTTGTGGAGAGATAGGCCTGATTTGGATCAGGGTGGGTATGCTCAATCCGGATCAGGCTACGACCCGCCTGGGTAATCTTGGTTCGATTCCGCAACTGCTCGATTATCCTTTCTTTTTCAATATCAGTAAGGCCAGCAGTAAACAGGCCGAGACCATTCGCAAGCTGATCCATGACCTTTCGGCCAAAAATTACTTCTTTGGCAATTCTTGAACGATCCGTCACCGGCGTACGTACCGCCGCGCCCTGCATGAGCGGGTCTAGAATATTCTTGTCTTCAACATAAATCGTCGTGGACGAGACATACGACTTTGGCCACGACAACCCCGCCACAACGCCGGCCAGATTTACAAAAAGGAAGATCACAAATACCTGCTTACGCCGGAGCAACAGCTCACGGCCAAGCATCCTAAACAATTGTTCGGTCGATACGTTCATAGATTTCAGAGCAAAGAATTGATTAGAAAAGTCTCTCCGGAACGGAGATCACATCACCCGGGAAGAGTTTCATGTTGGTTTCGAGCTTGCCATTGTTCAGAATATCGCCAAGGTCGATCGAGTACACTTTGGGTTTGCCATCGACGGTGCGATAGAGCTTGGTTCGATTCGGCGCGGCAAAGTCATTCAGGCCTCCGGCCTCTAGGACGGCATCGACCACGGTCATCCCCTGACGGTATTGTGCGGAACGCGGTACACGTACCGCTCCGGTCACGCGCACGCGCGAGAGATACTCATGGCTGCGCAATTCGGTGACAATAACTGTAACGTTCGGATCTCTGACATAAACAGCAAGTTTCTCTTTGACTACGGAGGCAAGCTCAGGGGCCGTTTTTCCACCTGCCTGTACATCACCAATCAGCGGCACTGAAATCATACCATCCGGCCTCACTGGTACGATGACCGAAAGGTCCGGGTTTCGCCAGACACTGACTTGCACTCTGTCGTCAACCCCGATTTTGTAACCGCCTTGCTCTACTGCCGGCGGTGCTACGGCATCTCTTTCTTTTTCGGTAATACCGGGAGAGCAGCCTGACACCGACAGGCTGCAGACAACGGACATGGCAAGGACGAATCGATAAGGACCGTGGTGCGATACGGCGCCATCACAGCGCCGGCCGCGCCAATTGGGAGTGGGTTTCCTGTGAACACCCAGCCGTATATTCGCGGAATAACCAACATCGCCAAAACAAAGAATCAGTCTTCTGATTCCCCGCTGAAGAATACGAACCATCATAAGTACCCTCATTTTCGAGCCGTTCGCAAACTGCATTCGGCCTAAAAATAGCTGCGCATGAAAACTTCGCGCAACCACCCTGTATACCCCAATTATTATTTCCCCGATCATTTGATTATATATCTATCTGCGCCGTCACTATTCATACATATCACTTACAGCTAGCTAGCAGCGACAGCCTGTAATAAAAACAAACCTTCAGAATTTGAACAAAAATTGGCGTTTATCGCCGATGACACCTTTTAAAAACAATAAGTTAGACTACATGGCCAAGACAATTCGTAAGTTTGGGCATTAACCCCCCTCATCCCGATATTTTTTGATATAAATCAACGATTGATCAGCCAGGCCCTGCATTCCGCCCTTTTGTTTGTCCAGTACTATCAACCCCGATATGCTGTAGTAACTTTACAATTTCCGGGCAACGTTGCTAACCCGGGTCGTGCTGACGATGAGGTTTTTCGTTATCCAGGGTATATGGCGAATCCAAACTACAAAAAAATCTATTCTATTCTTGGCGTGTTTCAGGATGACGACTGGGATACGGTTCGCGCCGCTTACAAGCGACAGATCCGTAGATGGCATCCTGACCGATTTCACGACACGGATCAGCGCAAGATCGCCGAAGACAAGTCCAAGGATATCAACCTTGCTTATCAGACGCTGGATGACTATTACCGGGAATTCGGGTCATTGCCTCCCGATGACAGCGCACGGGACGAGACTCCGCCCCACACCGCAGATGAATGGCCTGCACGTGAATACGATGCCGAGCCAGAACACGATCGACTCTACGAATCGGAGCATGATCAGACTACGTTCAGCAAATCACAGCAACCGCGTCGTCGCAGCTACTCCGGAATAATCGTCGTGGGGGTCGTCATTGCCATTGGGTACATGGCGCTTGAGCCGTTATTTACAGACGGGCATTCTGAATATCCAGATTCCGGACCAGCGGCTGGCAACTTCACGGCAAACCAGACTGACTCTCCAGCCTCTCCCAAGGCGGGCGCACAGGGGAATACAACGGATGTTCATACAGGCTGGCAAATGAACGAGAAAGACACGGGATACAGTCCAAAGCCATCCCCGATCTCAGGCCGTGCGACCTTAATTTCCATAGGAACCAGCAAGCAGGATGTGCTTGCTATTCAAGGCCGCCCACTTAGGCAGACCGAAACGGAATGGGACTACGGACTTTCGCGCATCAATTTCGAGGACGGGAAAGTATCAGGCTGGTATGAGAATCCGATGAATCCGTTGATCGTGAAGCGGTGAGTATTAACCTATTCGTTGATTCCCGGGTTCGTCCAGGCGATTTCCCCGCGGACTCATTCAGGTTCCAACAACCGCAAAGCAGAGAATTGGGTAATCAGTCCAGCAACATCCTGTTCCACGTCTCCGGGCTCTGCGCAAAAATCATGCGCCATTGACAGTGCAATTTCAGCAACGCTCGTCTTGCCATCGCATCGCTGCCAGACATAACTGGCGGTGTTGTTGAGCTGATGCACCTCTTCATGCTTCCGGTCCAGGATCAGCGTTTCTCCGTTGACATCCCGGGTTGTGATGTCGGCGCGCCGTTTTGGAAACATTGGCATATTCTGGACCGTTTTTGCGAAGTGTATAAACTCAAAAGAAGGCCTTACGGAAAGCGCCTACCCCCCCGTCTCGGACAAGGTTAACATTCTCATGGTCTTCGGCAAATATCGCATAGCCCGGGTTCAATGAACTTCTCTGAAGTGTTCCCCGCATGACCGTATTGATTCCAGTCCTCCGCGCAGGCGTCTCTGGCCGCAATGATTTTGACCCCGCGCTTCTCGATCCAGCCGGTGTTCGCTGGGCAGTTCACACCGGGCTAGGTCCATTGGTCTGTCACATTTGCCGGAATCATTTGTCCGGAATTGCTGACGCCGCATCACAGGATTTACTGAGAAGCGCAGACATGGTTGCACAACTGGCCATGTCAGACGCTCTCGATGCCCTCGAGGAGATGCTCGCGGCATCGGCCGACATCGCCCGGGAAATCATCCTGCTCAAAGGGATATCAACCTGCCAGTACCTCTATCCCGAACCGCATCTGCGTACGATGGGCGATATTGACTTGCTGGTGCCAGTGCACAGTCAGCAACGACTCGAAACACTTCTGTTCGATCTCGGTTACCGGCAGCAATCCAGCCAACCGGCAGAATTCTATAAGGCTCATCATCACAGCATGCCTTTTTTTCACCCAAGGAAGCATACATGGGTGGAAGTACATACAGCATTGCTGTCCAATCGCTGCGTTGCCTCAGACCGAATTTTTTCGTCGTCACATGTGGACTCGCAGATCGTGCCCATGACGTTCCGGGGTCACAGGACTAACCGGCTCAATTACGAACAGGAAATGATATACATTGCCGCCCACTGGGCGCTCGAACGCAAATGCTTCGGTGGCGGTGTGATTCCATTCGTCGACATTATGTACCTGATTCGGAATCATGGACACGAAATCAACTGGGACCATCTTCTGAATTCGCTCGATAGCTCCCGGACTGCAATTTATCTAAACCTCATGCTTCGGTACCTACAAAATCACGGCATCATTTCATTACCTCCCTTGCTGATGACACAGCTCACATCGGTACAGAAATACCCGCTTGGAATTAGTGAGTCTATTCTGCATAGAATGATAGACAGATATTCGATTCGCGGTAGGCGTTCTGGCCGACTCGCAACTGAGGCGAACCTCAGAACCCTCTGGGACACGCTTCTAATGCCCCATCCTACCTGGCAGAACATCCTCAGGACGCCATGGAATATCCTGTTTGTGCCCACAGAGCCGCGCCGCTTCAGCCCGGCCTTTCAACTAGCGAGGATTTCCCGGATGTTGGGCCTCCGCAAGCAGCTGTGAGACTGGCCGCCAGGAAAAAATACTACATGCGCTCGCCCATCCGAACCAATCATGTACCCATTGATCTCGTCCAAGATAGATCACTCATTTGACGAGCGCCCAAGCTATTGATAATTACATCCCAACAGCCCTGACTCGCTACACGAGGCCTGCTCATGAAAGTCAGCGTTATAATACCGACTTACAACCGTTCCAAACTGCTTCTTGAAGCTGCGGACAGTGTTTTGAATCAGACCTACCGGGACTTCGAGATCATCATCGTGGATGACGGATCTACCGACGACACGGAAAACCAGATCAGTCGCTATTCCGACAAGATCACTTATATCAAGCAACCCAACGCTGGAGTAAACGCCGCGCGCAATCGCGCGATCTCCATGGCACGCGGCGACTATATTGCCTTGCTCGACAGCGATGATCTTTGGTTTGACTTCAAGCTGGAGCTACAGGTTGCGTTACTGGAACAGTACCCAGACGTTGGCTTTGTATTCTCCGATTTTCTGATTCGCAAGGAATCCGGAAATGAAATTCGATCTGGTCTGCGAACCTGGCATCCACCACAGCGAAGCTGGGATGCAATCTACGCCACCAAGGCACGCCATTCATTTCAAGGTCTTGCCGCATCACCTGCAGACGCGCAACCAGAGTATGATGTCTATCGTGGTGACATCTACTATCCCTCGTTATTCGAACCCTACGTCCTGCCTAGCACTGCACTGATCCGGCGTCGCTGTCTCGACACGGATCTGCGGCTCGTCGACCACGATTCGACTTGTGGGGATTGGGACTTCTTCGCGCGACTTTCACATCGGTACTCGGCGATATTCATGGACCTTGAGACCACGGTTAACCGTAGCCATGAAGACGCGGTCCGTCTGACACGCGTTCCGCAACAACTGCAGCTGGCACGTCGCCTCAACATGATCGAACGTATCTGGAAATCGGACCGTCACTTCTACGCCAGACACCATGAAGAGGTTGACGCGCTGGAGCATGGACTCCTGCTCACACTCGCTACCCAGCAGGCGTTAAACGCCGATATACATGCGGCACGAAACACCCTGCGTCGACGCCGTCGACAGAACATCAGGGATTACCGCATCAAGGACATCGTACTGACAACCTGCATCCGCATGCCGGGTGCCGCGTGGCTGCTGAATACCATCCTGCTGTCGAAACGGGTATTTGCCGGGTTACGTGCAATCGGTAAGGTTTCATCATAGGGACGCTTGCCGTTCGCCTCCCAATTTATAAATTCACTGCATCTGCTCGGGAGTCAACAAGACCCATGATCGAAGTCATCAGATGCCTGGGTGGTCTGCGCGATCTCGCGGATGAGTGGAACCAGCTCCCCGGCGCATGCCAACATCCCCTGCTTCGGCATGAATGGTTCTTATCGAGCGCAGAGGCGTTCCATAACGAGCGCGACCTCTGCGTCGTTACCCTGCGGGAAAGTGGTCGTCTCCGTGCCGTTGCCCCCCTTGCTCTGGTCAAACGTCACGGCATCAAACGACTCGAGTTGTTGGGTGCTTCCGCTCTCCACGAACCTTCGGACCTGCTGTATGACGACACCGACTCGCTGGCTGATCTGTGCGAGGCGATCACGCGACTGCCGCAGGCAGCAGTCTTCCAACGGCTTGCGGAATCGTCCGCGTTAATCAACCAGCTCCCCGTGCCGGCGCGGGGCCGTGGAAAGCTCGTGAAGCTGTCAGCTACATCGGCCCCTTACATCAGGATCCAGTCGTCTTGGGATCGATATTATGATTCGCTCTCATCGCGCCGCCGCTACGACTTTCGGCGCGCCCGTGCCAAGCTGGAGCGGGCCGGTAAAGTCTCGGTTGACTTCATTAACCCCTCCGAAGCTAATCTTGAGAACCTCATGCAGGACACCATACGCATTGAATCGTCAGGCTGGAAAGGTCGTGCCGGCTCGGCACTGCTGTACAATCAGTCGCTCCAGCGATTCATGCGCGCGTACGCACTGCGTGCCTGCCGGCTCGGAATTCTGCAGCTCTGCTACCTGAAGATTGATAATCAATCGATCGCAGTGCAGATCGGGATTCAATATGCCAGTCGGTACTGGGTGCTGAAGATCGGTTACGACGAGCGCTGGGCGGAATATTCGCCTGGGATGCAGTTGACCATGGAGGCGGTGAAATTCGCGTTCGACACGGGACACAAGACTTATGAGTTCCTTGGTGCTGACGAATCCTGGCTGCGGGTATGGACCCAGCAATCCTGCCCCTATTCCACTGTGCTTTATTATCCCTACACCATGCGCGGGCTCAGTGCATTGGGAGCTGACGTTACCGTGCACCTCGCCAAGCGCGTTGTTGAATTGGTGTCTCGATAAAAGTAGGCAGGTGTCTCACAACTGGAGCATCCGAGGCGCAATGGATAACTCCAATCCCAGCCCCATCACCCAATACAGGCCTCGCCATTGACTCAGAATTCTTGCCAAGGCAACAAGAGCCTGAGTAGCAGATTGAGGCATCCTCCATCTACTAGCGGGCACCCTTCCCAAACAGCACGACCTGCGCAGTCTGGAAAAGAATAATCATGTCCAGAAAAAGGCTGTGGTTCTTGGCGTAGTAGAGATCGTATTGCAGCTTGTGCATCGCGTCATCGACTGTCGAGCCATACGGATAGCGGATTTGCGCCCAACCGGTGATGCCAGGCTTGACGGTGTGGCGGTTCAGGTAAAAGGGGATCTGGTCTGCCAGTTGCTGCACGAAGTACGGCCGCTCCGGACGTGGTCCGACAAAGCTCATGTCTCCCTTTAGTACATTGATGACCTGCGGCAACTCGTCGATGCGCAACTTGCGGATCACGCGTCCGACACGCGTCACGCGGTCATCATTCATTTTTGCCCACTGCGGCTGCCCCGCCTGCTCGGCATTCTGGCGCATGCTGCGGAACTTGAGCACCCCAAAGACCTGCCCGCACTCACCCATGCGTTCCTGCCGGTA
>Ga0102851_10001115_pt1 | contig 14888 bp, 11 predicted proteins | sample Mud3Dept3metaG_FD_79558 | JGI IMG/M metagenome (GOLD analysis project Ga0102851, IMG submission 79558) | Freshwater wetland microbial communities from Ohio, USA, analyzing the effect of biotic and abiotic controls - Mud 3 Core 4 Depth 3... | ecosystem: Environmental > Aquatic > Freshwater >... | reverse complement strand
CTGCAGGTGCTGATGGAGAAGACCGCCGGCACAGCCGTGCACGTGTCGGTCGAACCCAAGCGGGTGGTCGGGGCGCCGTACAGCGCTGAGGCCGTCACTGAGTCGGTGCAGGTCCTCGCCGATGGGAACCGCATCGTCCGTCGTTCGGCGTCGCGCGTCTACCGGGACGGGAAGGGACGGACCCGTCGCGAGGAACTCGGGCCCGATGGCCAGGTGTTGACCATCGCCATCAGCGATCCGGCCAACGGCACCAACTTCATGTTCGACCCGGCGTTGAACGTCGCGCACCGCGCCGGCGTCGCCACGTTCACCTCGTCGGCTGGCGTTGCGGGGGGCACGGCGTCGAACAAGGAGATCACGCTCACCATCTCGCCGGATGCCAAGGCGCACGCGGAGATGAAGACCGTGCAGGAAGCCGAGCTGAAGGCCAGGCAGCATGCGGACCAGGCGGCCGCGGCGCACGCGGGTACCAAACCGCACGTCACGGGTGAGACGACGACCATCTCCGCGGTGGGCCCGATCACGTGGGTGGCGGCGGGCTCGGCCGGCACCTCGTCGCCGGCAACGAAGGAGGACCTGGGCGAGCAGGTCATCGAGGGCGTGGCGGCGAAGGGCACCCGGACGACGACCGTGATTCCCGCCGGCGCCATCGGCAACGAATAGCCCATCACCGTGACGTCGGAAGAGTGGTTCTCGCCGGATCTCAACGTGCTGGTGATGACGAAGCACGCCGATCCGCGTTCAGGCGAAACGACGTACCGGCTGACGGACATCTCGCGCGGCGAGCCGGACGCGTCGCTGTTCGACCTGCCGGCGGGCGTGACGATCAGGTAGCGCCGCGCGCGCCGCAGGCTCAGGCGTCCATGGGCGCCGCCTCCCGCTCGAGGCACAGACGCTCGAACGCGCGCGCCTCTGCTTCGAACGGGACTTCGCGGAACGCCCGGCCGAGATCGCGGTGGCGGATAAGGCCGGCAAGTGCATGGCGCAGATAGTGAGCCACGACGCGCGGAACGCCGAACCGCCGGAACTGAGCAAGGTGAAGGAACTCGTGATGCGGCACGTCGGGAACGGCGCCGCTCGCGTGCAGGGTCGAGCCAAGGGCCAAGTACCGGATCTTGAGCCGCTTGGCCAGCCACGAGTGCTCGCGCACGCCGTAGTCGACGCCCCGCGCCAGCGCCAGCGAGTACTTCCGCGCGAAGTACCCATGCGAGTACGCAGCCGCCGCGAGCCGCGGGCCGTAGACGCCCGCATACGTATCCGCCATCGGCAGGGCCGTCACCGCAGGCCACGATCGCATCGTCTCCGCGGCGGGCAGCGGCTTGACGGCGGACGCGCCGATCTGGTCGCGGTAGCTCCAGACGATGCAGTCGGCGACCGGATAGCGGGCGTGCGCGCGGAACTCCTGCCAGATCTCCCTGAAGGGCCGCTCCTGGATGTTGCCGATGCTGGCCTTGAGCAGCTGACACGGCTGCACGTGCCCTTGCGCGTCGATGTAAGCCGTCTGACCCGCGGTCGCCAGGCATCCGAGATTGTAGGGCTCCTCGAGGTACCACGGCATGGCGATGGAGATGCGCCGCCGCGACCGGTTCTGGGCCCGGTAGTACGCGATGAGAGCCGACTTGTCCTCCGCCGTGAGGAACACGCCCCGCTCTGACGTCTCTTCGGCGTTACCGGCCGGCCGGATCTCGTTGAGCTGGATCGAGTGTGCGCCGAGGCTCTCTGCCAGGTCCACCACCGCGCGGAAGGAGCCGTCGCGCACCATCGTGGCGGTCGTGCAGCAGACGACGGACACGTAGAAGGCCTGGGCCACTGCCTGCCGGACGGTGTCGCACGCGGAGGCGTACGCCTTCGCGTGACCGCGTTTGGCGTTGTGCGCCTCCGCGTCGGCGGCATCGAGGCTCACGTAGACCCCGACCAGGCCGGCGGCGCGCAGGCGGGCCAGGCGCTCCGGCGAGGCGCCGACGCCCGACGTGAACATGCGGGTGTCCATGTGCGGGCTGGCGGCGCGCACGGACGCCTCGAGGTCGTCGAAGCGGCTGAACGGCTCGCCGCCGACGAAGAAGAGCATCGGGAAGCCGAGATCCACGAGCTCCTGAATGAGCGACAGGATCGCCGACCGCGGGAGATCTCCGTGCTGCGTGTTCTGCACGTGGCAGTGGAAGCACCGGCAGGGGCAGAGGTTGGTCATCGAAATCTGGGCGTAGGTCGGGGGCGGCGGGATGGACTGCTGCGTGAAGTTGCGGATGGTCTTCGAGAAGGCCGGGCTCGGGTAGCACGGCGCGAAGGGATCGACGAACGTCTTTCCGTTCAAGCGCACGTACTTCGCGTCGCGGAACGCGTGTGCAACGAGCCTTTGCCGCCGGAGCGCAAACCGGACTCCCGACAGGGGAATCTCCCCTCGGACGAATCCGGCCCCGAGCAGTCCCAGGAGATGTCCCGTCAGCCTCACGCTCGCCATGATCCTCGACCTCCGCCACACCGATGCCAACGAAGCCGGCGCCAGCCGCCTGCCTGGCGCCTACGCCGCGAGATGCCAAATCACGAGCCCGACGGCCCAGCACGCGAACGCGGCGAGCCCGACGCCCCGCGGCCTTGGAATCGCCACGGGCCACACCATCACCGCCGCACACGACAGAAACACGGCCGCGCAGACGGAGGCCGACGGCGATCCAATCAGGACGGTCGACCAGACCAGTGCCGCCGCCGGAGTCGGAATCCCCACGAACCTGGCGTGATCCTCCTCGGCCGCGAAGAACCCCAGGCGCACCACGACGGCCAGCACATACAGGAACGCTCCGGCCCACCACGGCACGGCCCATCCGCCCGACGGAGGTGGTGCAATGCGCGTGACGACGACGACGGGAACCAGCCCGAACACGAGGGCGTCGACGAGATTGTCGGTTTCCGCTCCTGTTCGGGCCTGGCGGTCCGTCCGCGCGAACAGGCGCGCGAACCGTCCGTCGAAGGTGTCCGCGAGCGCGCAGAGCGCCAGCAGCGCCGGCGCGATCCCGCGGCCGCTGCCGGCCAGGCTCGCCGCCACGGCAGCCAGGCCGGCGGCGAGCGAGGCATACGTCAGTCCGTTGCTGACGTGCAGGTCGTGGATGGGCGCGCGCATCAGTCGCGCCCTCCCAGAAGCCGATCGAGCCGCCACCAGGTGCGGACGACTCGAGGCAGGAACGCCTGCGGCCTGACACGATCGATCATCGCGTAGAACGCCAGGCGGCTGATCAGCAGGTCGGCGAGCGCCGCTCGCGTCCCCTCGCGCCAGGCGCCGGCGTCGAGCGCCGTTCCGGACGCTTCGGCGAGGAGGCGGCGGTAGTCTTCGATCAGGCCGTGCACCAGTCGGCCCTCAGCGTCCGGCTCGAGGACGAACGATAGGAACTCGACGAGATCCCGCTGCGGCGCGCCGATTGTAGCCATCTCCCAGTCGTAGGCGCACAGCCGGAGCGCGGCGTCGCCTTCACGCCGAAGCCCGAGATTCCGGAGGTTGAAATCGTGGTGGATGAGCGCAGGGGGCGTGCCCGAGAAGCCCGGCCACCACGCCCCGGCGGTCGCGGCCAGTTCGCAATGGCGTTCGATGAGTGCCGGCCCCGCCCATTCGAAGAACCGCCCGGCCGCGTGCCGCGCAAGCGCGATCCACAGGGGCACCATGGCGGACACGCTCTCGCGTGTCGCGACGTGGCCAATCCACGACTCGCGGCGCAACTGCTCGACGCGGCCGAGGAACACCGCGTGGATCCGGGCCAGGCCCGCGATCACGGACTGGATGTGGGCGCGCGTCCAGCCGCGCGGATCGTCCGCGGAGTCCATCAACTCGAGTCCGTCGAGCGACTCGAGGACCATTCCGCGCCCGCCGCTGGAGTCGCTGCGCCACGTGCCGTAGCAGCGGGGCATGTGGCGCGTCAGCCGCGAATCGTCGAGTTCGTAGATCGCCGGTTCCCGGAGGTGCGAGGCGGCGAGACCGATCCGGGTGCGGTGCGCAGCCACCTGGCGGCCGAGCTCGGCATCGCACGTGCGCGCGAGCGCGACGGCGATGTCCATGGCGTCTTCGTCGCGGGGCTTGGCCTTGATCACCAGGTCGAGGGATTCGCGTCCGGCCCGCCGCTCCAGTGCGACCCTCAGGCGGTGGAGCCCGGCTCGCGTTCCCGAGCGCCACGCGGTCAGTTCGCCGATGATGCTGTGCGCGGAGCCGCTCCCCACGCGCTCGACGCCGGCGACCCGCAGGGAGTCATCGTGCAGGGCCCGGCGCAGCAGCGGTTCAAGCGCGCGAGGCTCCTCCCACCACGCTTGGCTGTCCCGCGGTTGGCGGCGCGCCGGGGGCGCATTCGTCGGAGCAGGAAGGAAGCCGCGCCGCTCGTAGTCGTCGAAGTACCGTCCGAGGAGCGCCGCGTCCAGCGGGACGGAGGACAGGCCAGCCGCGGACGCGCGCTCAACGGTGGCGCGGGAGTCGATCGCCGTCCGACGGTGCCGCTCGAATCGCTCCGCCGCCGACACACCGTCTGGCCCCCGCACCAGGAAGAATTGCCTCACCGGCCGCAGGGCGTGCCCCTCCGCTCGGGTGTCCTGTTCCACGTTCGCGCGCCACTCGTCGTAGGACAGCAGAGGGCAGGAGTAGCCGCGGAGATTCATCCACAACACGCATTCGCGCCACGTCCGCGGCCTGGCATGCGTGAGGTGATAGGTTTCCAGCGCCGTACTGCGCGAGCAGGACAAGGTCGCGATGGCCCGCGCCACGTCGTCCACCGCGGGCGCGTCGAGTTCCCAATCGAGATCCGGTGCCGCGCCTGTCTGGATGCATCCCTTGATCAAGGCGGCCATGATGTCCGACAGGTTCGAGCGGCCCGAGCGCGAATCGCCGGCGATCAGCCCCGGCCTGTAGATCCGAGCCGGGAGCCCCCGGGAGGCCGCCGATCGGACGAGAGTCTCGGCGACGCACTTCGACCTGGCATATCCGAGCGGAAGCGCGCCGACCCGCGGCGCCATGTCGGTGGATTCGCGCACCGGCGAGCGGTCTCCGTGCTCCGGAGGCGCGAAGCACACCGAGAGGCTCGAGACGAAATGAAACGTCTTCGGCCGCGACTCGCAGGCGAGCCGCAGGAGCTCGAGGGTCCCGAGGACGTTCGCCTCGCGCAGGCTCGCGTAGGGCAGCACCCAGTTGACCTCGGCGGCTGCGTGGAAGACGGCGTCGATCTCGGCGGCGAGCCTCTGCCAGGCCGGCAGGGCCAGGCCGAACTGCGGCCGCGTGATATCTCCGCCGACGACGCGCACGCGCTGCGACGGCGCGAGCGACCGCATGCCGCATTGAACGAGCGCGCGCTCGAGGCGCGCACGGGCGTCGCCGCCTGCCGTCCGGACCATGCAGTAGACGGTTTCGACGCCTGCGCGCAGCAACTCCTCGAGCAAGTACGGCCCGAGGTATCCGGTGGCACCGGTCAGGAGGGCCACGCGCGGCGCCCTGGCCTCGGGCGGCGCCTGGACGCCGAGCGCGTCCGCCAACCGGCTGTCCGATTCGATCAGCGCGCGTTCGACCTCTTCCGCCCCGAGGTCCTCGCCTCCCCTCGCGACGAGGGCCTGCGCGAGATCACTCAGGGTGGTGTGCGCCGAGGACAACGACTCGGGAATCCGCCGGCCCAGCTGGTCTTCCAGCGCGGCGACCAGCTCCACCGACGCGAGCGAGTCGAGTCCGAGACGGGCCAGCGTCGCGTCCGGGTCGAGCCGGTCCGGCGCGATCCCGGCCATCCGGGCGGCGATGTCGAGGATCGGGCCCGGGATGCGAGGGCGGGTCTCGGCAGGACTCGCGAGTCTCATGAGGCGGTCCTCGCGAGCACGGGGAACGCGCCGGCCATCCAGTGCGCCCGGCACAGGAACCGCTGGAGCTTGCCGCTCGTGGTTTTCGGCAGCGCCGCCGGCGGCAGCAGCGCCACCACGCCGGGCCGCACGCCGTGGGCCTCGCAGACGGCGGCACTGATGACGTGCGCCACCTCCTCAATCCCGGCGGCGTCGTCGACGCGTCGCGGCTCGATCTCGGCCAGCACTCCGATGGTGTCGCCTTCGGCGCCGGCGCCCAGCGAGACCGCGGCGACGCATCCTCGGCGGACGGCGGCATGGGCGTCCTCGGCGGTGCGTTCGAGGTCCTGTGGGAAGTGCTTCGCGCCCCGGACAATCAGCAGGTCCTTGAGGCGGCCCGTGACGTGCAGTTCGCCATCCATCATGCAGCCGAGATCGCCGGAACGAAGGAACGGACCACTGCCGTCGGACGTGCTCGCGGAAAACACGCGCGCCGAATCGTCTGGCCGGTTCCAGTAGCCCTGCGCGACGCTCGGACCGCTGATCCAGATCTCACCCGCGCGGCCATCCGGACACACTCGGCCCGTTTCGGGTTCGACGATGGCGACCGACGTGCCGTCCGCCGTCCGGCCGCAGGAGACCGGCCCCGCGCCGATCGCGCGCCATCGCCCGGCCGACACGAGCAGCGTGGACTCGGCGAGGCCGTAGCACAGCATGAACGACGATGAACGAAACCCGCAGTCCGCGAACGCGCTGGCGAAAGCGGCGAGCGTGTCGTGGCGCACCGGTTCGGCACCGTTGTACGCATCCTCCCAGCAGCCGAGATCGAGGCCCGCGCGCGCCTCTGCCGGCACGCGGCGCGCGGTGAGGTCGTAGGCGAAGTTGGGGCCGCCGCTCCGCACGGCGCGGTATCGGCTGATGGCCGCCACCCAGCGCAGCGGGCGCTGAAGGAACGCCGCGGGTGACATCAGGTAGGCGGGGTTTCCGCGGTAGATGGGCTGCAGCACGCCCTCGATCAGTCCCATGTCGTGCGTGACGGGAAGCCACGAGACCGACGGCCCCCGCGAACCATCGCGGCCGAGCAGGAAGGCGCTCGCCAGGTTGTGCAGGAGATTCGCATGGCTCACCATGACGCCGCGTGGAGACGCCGTCGACCCCGATGTGTACTGCAGGAACGCCACGTGCGAGGCCGCCGGCCTCGGGCACGATCCCTCAGCGTCGCCTGGCGGACGCTCATCGTCTGTCGCAATCCAGTGACATCGCAGCGAACCCGGCGCATCCAGGCGCGGCAGGTGATGTTGCGAAGGACCGCACGCGCGGCTCGTTGCGGCATTCCACCGGCCGCGGATGGCCTCCGTCGTCAGAACCGCGGCAGGCATCGCATCGGCGGCGATGGCGCGGAGGCGGGCCATGGCGGCCGAGTCCCTGTCGCTGCGGGAAACCGGCACCGGCACGGCGATGACACCGGCCTCCAGGCAGCCGAAGAAAGCCGCGATGAAGTCCAGGCAGGGCGGGAAGAGCAGCAGCGCGCGGTCGCCGGCCGCGACCGACCGGCGCAGGCGTGCCGCAACGGCGCGGCTGCGGCTCCGCAATTCACCCCAGGTCCAGCGGCCATCCTCCCATTCGCCGTCACGGAGGTAGACGTAGGCCAAGTCGTGCGGCTGCTCGGCGGCTCGGAGATCGAGCAGGTCGACCAGCGTGGCACCCTGGAACGGCAGACGCCGCGCCCGACGCAGCGCGCGCGCGCCACGAGCCGCCGCTCGGGTCCTATCAGGCGCGTCCAAGCTCGGGGAATGCCACACGATGTGCCTCCCGGATGGCTCGATGCCATCCCTCGAACAGAGCGAGGACGGCGTCGCGATTGCGTTCGACGTCCTCGACCCGCCACCCTCGGGTGTCGATGGCCGGCTTCACGTAGACGTGCACCGTGCCCGGCCTGATGTCGAACCCGGTCTCCGGGTCGATGGCCGGGGGCACGTAGAAGTACATGGGCTGAATCGGGGCCTCGAGGCTCGTGGCCAGGTGGAACGAGCCCTTGTTGAAGGGGCCGATTCGCCCGCCCGTGACGCGAGCCCCCTCCGGGCTGAGGTACACGGACTCGCCTGTTCGCCGCAGCTCCTCGGCTGCTCCCTTGAAGATCCGCACGCGCTCCTCCTGGAACTCCTGGGGAACGGTGAAGAACGTGCCCATCAGGCGCGCGAGGATGCCGATCGCGAGGAACTTCTTGAGGTACCCCGAAAGAAAGAAGCGGGCGTTCGGCATGCCGAGGGCGACGAGCACGAAGAGGTCGAGCGTCGACGGATGGTTCGAGATGAACACCGTTTGGCGCGTGCTCCACGGGGCCTCGTGGTGTACTGCGAGGCGGACGCCGCAGATGAACAGCGCCGCCTTCGCCAACACCCGCGCCCACCCGATGTAAAGCCGACGCAGGCGGCACAGGGTGAGCGCCGCGACGGGCAGGACCGCCACCGCGCCAAGCGTGACGATGATCCCGGCAGACGCAATCCGAGCCACCTGCATCATCCTGGGTAGCCCATGCAGCCGGGGCTGCGCCATCGTGAGTTCGCTCATGCTCGCCTCCGGCAGACGACGGTCTGCATTGCGAAGTTGAGGTGGGGGAGCACCGGCAGCACCGGCAGCAGCAGCAGCTGGCCGGCGAAGTACGCGTAGATCGCCTTTCGAAGGTTGAGCCCCCGGCCCCGCAGGAGCCGGAACGCCACGCCGCAGAACAGGTAGAAATAGGGCGGGAACGCCCCCTTGGGCAGATAGGCCACGCGCTCGAACCCCGCGCGCTCGACCAGCCGGAGCAGGCTCGACCGATCGAAGACGGCGGTGTGCTGCGGCGCCTGCAGGCCCGGCCAACGGCTTCCGAACATCCGGAAACTCAGGCTGTCGAGCCGCGGGACTTCGACGAGCAGCAAGCCGCCGGGCTTCAGGGCGCGCCGGGCGTGCGCGAGCGATCCAAGCGGGTCGTAGTCGTGCTCGAGGAAATGCCACATGGTCACCAGATCGAACCGGGCGTCGCCAACCTCCTGCTCCGCGAAGGGGCCGTGATGGAACTCGACCACGGACATGTGCGGGCGCGAAGAGAGATCGACGAAGTCCACACCGGCCACGGCAGCTCCCGTTGCGGCGTGGAGCGAGGCCAGGTACGTGCCCGCGCCGCATCCCACGTCGAGCACCGCGCTGCCCGGGCTCAGATCGGCGTAGCGGCGGGTCAGCCGGACTTTGGCGCGGTCGAGCGAGCCCATCGCCCACGCGAACAGCGGCGCGAGCGGTCCCCACCGCGCGGGCGCCTGATGGGCGATGTAGTCGGTTTCGTAGTACGGCCTGACGTGCTCGGGCGCGAGGCGGGGTGTCTGGTAGACGAGGCCGCACTCACGGCATCGCACGAACGTGAACCGGCCGCGGCGGCCGGTCAGGTCGTCCTCGGCGGCGATGAACGGCGCCGAGCGCGCGCTGCCGCAGATCAGGCAGACCGTGCGCTCGAACATCGCGGACGGGAGGCCGGTCGGGAGGAACGGCACGGAGCGCGGCACGTCAACGGCGGTGGTCGTCATCGGGAAGCCCCTGGCAATTCCGCGCGCGTGTGCGCGCGCTCATAGACGTGCGCGATCGCGAAGGCCGCGAGGCAGGCGGCCGCCAGTCGGGGCCGGCTCACCGTCCCGCCCGCGAGCGCGGCTATGGCGACGATGGCCGGGTACTTGGCCAGCAGGATTCCCCGCGACCAGAGAGCCTCGCCCACGTAGGCGCGCAGCCACCGGTAGGCCGCAACCGCGGCCACGTCGAGCGCGAGCAGGCCAATGAGGGCCCAGCGCTCTCGACTCGCCAGCGCGAGGCCGATGTTCACGAAGCTGAGAACGGCGAGCGCCTGCCAGAACTGGCCGGGCGGCAGACGGACGATGACGCGTTCGGGATGGTCCCGCGCGTCGCGGTCGCGATCCTCGAGGTCGTCCCACAGCCGGAACTGCAGAACCAGCAGCACGACCAGGACGGCCATGACGAGGCCCCGCCCCGGCTGCGGAGCCTCGATGCTCAGGGCTGCCAGCGCAAGCAGCAACAGCGTGGCAGGCCCGAACACTCTGAACGGGAACCGCTCCTGCAGGTACGCGACGACCGGCCGGCTCATGCGCCACCGCCCTGGAGCGGCGCTTCACCCTCCGCGGCCGGCGCGGCGAGGTGGCACGCGCCGCGATCGCCGTCGACCGTGATGGTTCCGCCATGCGGAATCAGCCGCGTGGCGTCCTTCACCCCGACGACGCACGGCAGCCCGAACTCGCGCGCCAGGATTGCGCCGTGCGACAGCATGCCGCCGCGTTCGATGACAAGACCGCTGATCAGGCAGAAGACCGGCCCCCAGCCCGGATCCGTCTGGCGCGTCACGAGCACGTCGCCGCGCGCCAGCTTGCGCGCCTCGGCCACGTCGGCGAGCACGGCCGCCCGGGCCGTCGTCCGACCGCTGCACGCGCTGGTTCCCACAAGGGCCGTACCGCTCCCGGCTTCGGGCCAGAGTTCACCGGCCGGCTGAGGCGGCTGCTCGATCGGCAGGTACTCGCCTTCGTCGAGGCGCACGGCATCGGGCGGGCGCATCGCCGCCAGGCGCGCGTGCGCATGCCGCCGGAGATCGACCAGCTGCAGGGTGGAGTACGGGAACATCGCGGAGCCGTCGATGAGCTCCGTGACCTCGCGCCAGGTGAGCATGAACACGTCGTCGCGCGACGCGACCTTGCCTGCGCGTGCCAGGCGATCGCCGATGGCCAGCGCGACACGCCGGCACCGCGTGTAGAGCAGCGCCTGCTTCAGACGGGCCCGCTCCCGGTAGCAGATGGCGCGCTGCGTCGCGGCCAGCACCAGGCGGATCCAGAGGGCGCGGAGCGGCGCTCTGAAGCGCAGCGACTTCAGGAGGCGGGCGGTGTCGGCGACACGCGAGGCCGCCTGCCGCGCGATAGCGTCCTGCGGCGGCTCTCCGTCGCTGGCCGCGTACTGTCTCAGAAGCTCGATGGCGGGCTCCGGCCGCTCCTGCAGCGAGGGCACCGTCAGCATCAGCTCCTCGGACGAACGAAAGCCCCAATCGTCGAGGAACCGGCCGAACTCGAGACTGAACGCGTGGAAACGCGGGTCGGCCCGGATTGCGGCGAGGATCTCCGAAGCCGAACCGGTCGCGAAGAGCGATCGCAGCGCGGGGTGCTCACGAATGAGCCGCGAGAGCGCCCACAGACGAAGAGGAGGCTGGCTCGACGGCACGCCTGTCAGCGCACGCAGCAGCCGGTTGTGCAACGCGTCGTCGTCGCCGAGCCCGCGCAGGCTGCGCTCGAGCAGCGCGTAGCACACCATCGCTGCCGCATCCGCGAGCGAGGCGTTCTTCCAGCGGTGGAAGCGGATGTCGAGAAAGGCCGCGAGGTCGTCTCCGAGGTCCTGGAGCGGCCGGTCGGCCAGCGCCTCGGGACGCGTCCGCGCCGCGTACTCGTCAGCGGTCCGTTCGAACGTCTCGATTCGGCGCCTCAGGAGGGCGTACTGCCATGCCGTGCAGGCGGCGATCCGCACGACCTCGATCGCCTGCGACACGCGGCCGCGCCGGCTCGACCAGTCCACCACCCCGCGCGGCGACGGCGCCCGGCCCGCCGTGCCCACAAAGCGATTGAACGCCGCGGCGAGGGCGTCCCCGAACGGCGCCAGGCGCAGCACGGCGTGGATGTTGGAGAGGTTGTAGTACATGCGGGCGCCGTGCACGCCGATGATCGTGCCGAGTGGCCTGTCCATGGCCGCGAGGCGCCGCTTCGACACGCCGAATGCGAGACCGAGGTTGCGGAAGTAGTGGTAGTAGCCGACCGCCGCGATCGAGTACAGGAACGGTGAGATCGGTCCGGGGAAGTTCTCGCTGACGTTGGCGTTCGACCAGGACACACCGGCGTCCGGCTGGCGCGTGCTGGCAGGCAGCGTCGTGATCGGGCGCGACTGCACGATCCACACCCGCCCCGACCGGTCGATCGCCCACTCGATGTCCTGCGGACAGCCGAACCCCTCCTCGATCGCTTCGGCGTACTGCACGAGTTCAGCCAGGCGCTCCTTCAGACAAGCCCGGGCGGCGCGGTGCGGGTCCTGCCCGGCCACCACCTCGGAGACGACCTCACCCGTACTGCGGTCGATGACCAGGCGATCCGGTTCCGTGCGCCCGGACACGAGGCCCTCGGCAAGCCCGGAGCAGGACTCGATCACCATGTGCGCTCGTGCACCGTTCCCGCCAGCGGCCGCGGGCGCGACGGTGAAGAGCACGCCGGCCACTGCGGCATCGACCTGCTTCTGGATGACGAGCGCCATGCCAAGCGGCGTGGCCCGCCGCGTCGTCCGGTAGAACTGCGCCCGAGCCGACCAATGGGATGCCCAGCACCGCCGGATGGCCGCCTCGAGCGCCGCGAGCGAGCCCACATCCAGCACCGAATCGAACTGCCCTGCGAACGACGCTGCCGCGCCGTCTTCGCCGACGGCCGAACTCCGGACGGCGAGCGGGCCCGGCAGCGCCTCACGCGCCGCCTGGCGGATGCATCCTTCGACCTCGGGCGGCCACGGCGCCCGTGCCAGCAGCTCGCGGACCGCGTCCGCCGACCTGGCCAGCGCGGCGCTCGCATCGCCCTCGGCGCGCCGGCCGCCGGCCTCCCGCTCCGCCTCGTTGATGCGTGCGCGGAGGCCGTCGTAGTCGAGCATGCAGTCGAACGCCGCCCTGGTGAGAACCAGGCCCGGCGGAACCGGCAGACCGAGCGCCAACAGCTTCGAGAGGTTGCGTGCTTTGCCGCCAGCCGCCTCTTCCTCGGCCTGACTCGAGAGCGGTTCGAGCATCACGCCGCCCTGGCCTTTCCGCCGAGCCGGTACACCAGCAGGCTGAACGCGCCATGGAGGACCGGTCCGGCAATCAGGACGTACGCCCACGTTCGGGCGGGAACCGGAACCACGAGGCTGAGGACGCACAGCATGCCGACGACGGAGTCGAGACGATCAGCGAGAAAGGCGACGGCCGCCGCGATTCGACCATTCGGGCTCCCGCCGGGTGGTATGCCGAGCTGGCGCTTGAGAAACGAGTTCGGCAGTTCTCCGGCCATGAACCCGAGGCCCGCCCAGAATCCCGTCATCAAGTACGCGGCGGGCCGCATGTCCCAGAGTCCGTCTGACGCTCCCGCGAGCTTCGCCCACGCGCCGATGAGGACGAAGCTGACCGCAGCGGCCGGGACCATGGCGATGAAGCCGCGAGCGGTCTTGTTGCCGCCGAAGATGCGCCGACCGCGCCACGTCCGGCCTCCGTCCAGCGGTAACGCAAAGCGGCGGGACAAGGACGAGGCCAGCCAGACTGATTGGAAGATGCCGGCGACACTGAATGCCGCCACCAGGAACGTCGCGCACGCGGCCGGGCTCACGTCACCGGGGTTCATGGGGCCTCACCCTGGGCAGCCTCGGCTCTGGCCGAGGTTCTGAGCCAACAATACGCGCCGGACAACCCCGTGTCGTGATGACCGGCTGAGGAAAGGCTGAAACGTCCTCAGCGGGCCATTCGCGCAGGAAGACCAGCCGAATGGAAGCCGAAAGTCTGTGCTGCTACCGGGTGTTGCGCCGACCGGGTGCTGTGGCCGGGGCGACTATAGGCGGGCGGACCTCGGCCTGTCAACGGCAGCCGCGCCCGCACCGAGCCACTCGGAGGCTTCGCGGGCGCGCGAAAGGACGTCGAACCCCAGCCCGCAGCGCACCGCGCACGACTCGCAGCGGAGGCAGGGAACGTCGGCCGGCGTCCAGCCGCGCAGCAGACGACGCGCCTGCTGCGGCCGACCGTACCCGACGGCGTACATGTGCGCGCGCATCAGCGACGGGACGTCGGCGCGCGACGGACACTGGGGGAGGCACGCGGCGCACTGCTGGCAGTACAGGCCGGGCAGGCCGGCCACTTCTCCGAGGCGCAGGTCGCGCTCCTCCTCGGGGCGCAGCGCAGGGTCGCGCGCCACGGCGAGGTCCTCCTCCAGTTCGTCGTGGTTCGAGAACGCCGGCACGCTCGAGTGGACGTGTTCGTCGCGTAGCACCCACCTGAGCGCCGCCTTCATGTTGATCTTCTGCTGACGCCTCGAGTCCCAGTAGACGCCCGCCTGCGTCTTCATCGCGATGACGCCGAGCCCGGCCTCCGCCGCCTCGTGGATCGCCGCGCGGACGTCCTCGCGATGGGACTGCCGGAAGTTGAACGCCGTCAGCACCACGTCCCAGAACCCGCTCCTGACGGCAGCCCTGATGACCGCGGGCTCGTTGCGGTGCGTGGCGATTCCGGCGAAGCGGATCTTGCCCGCGCGCTTCAGCGCCTCGAACGCCTTGATGTACGGCTCGTGCAGGACCGTCGCAGGCTCGTTGATCGACGCCAGAAAGTAGATATCGAGGTGCGAGAGCCCGAGACGCTGGAGGCTGCCCTCGCAGAAGGGGGCGATCGAGGAGGCGTCCGCCTTCGTGCCCAGATCCTCGGACAGACCGCCGCCGGAGAACCGGTACTCGGGGAAATCGGGGCTGCTGCCGACGACGAATGACTCGCGCGGGCGGCCGCGAAACACGCGGTTCAGCATCCGCTCGTGGTTCTGATCGGCGTAGGAGCCCGACGTGTGAATGTAGGTGAGGCCGGCGTCGAGCGCGGCGCTCACGAGCCCGGCTTCGTATGCCGACCCGATACCGACGATGGGGAGCTTCAGGCCGGTGCGGCCAAGGGTGCGGGTGATCAGCGGAGCGGCGTCGGCGGCGCCCGGGTCCGGCTCGCGCGATCGCGCGCAGCCGGCGAACAGCGCGGCGCCGGCCACGCCGCTGGCGCCGGCCGTCAGAAACTCGCGCCGAGTTGTCCCCTCGGCCTTCGCCATGGTGCCCTCCCGCGCGTGCACGGCCATCCTACCACCGGCCGCGCAGTGAGAGAGTCGCGGGTCTCTCGGCGCCGCCTCTCGAAGCCGGCTCGTGCAGCCAAGACCCGGCCGTCGCGGGCGTCAACTCCTGCGGGTGACCGGCGTAGTATTCGGCATACTCCTTGGTATTGCCGCCGGTGCAGAAGGCGCGGTCTCCGGCGCCGGTGAACACGACGCAATTGACGTCGCGCG
>Ga0102851_10001114_pt1 | contig 14890 bp, 17 predicted proteins | sample Mud3Dept3metaG_FD_79558 | JGI IMG/M metagenome (GOLD analysis project Ga0102851, IMG submission 79558) | Freshwater wetland microbial communities from Ohio, USA, analyzing the effect of biotic and abiotic controls - Mud 3 Core 4 Depth 3... | ecosystem: Environmental > Aquatic > Freshwater >... | reverse complement strand
TGGGATTGGCGGTAAAGCTCAAGAAAGTGGACAACGGCGCCTTCATGATGAACTGGACCGTATACTTGTCGAGGATCTTAAAGTCCTTGATGTTTTTGATATGCGAAATATAGGGAGATTTGGTCTTTGGGTCGAGCATCCGCTTATAAGAGTATACAACGTCCTCAGCGGTCATCTCACGGCCGTTATGAAATTTGACACCCTCGCGCAGATTAAAAGTGTAAGTCAAGCCGTCATTGCTAATGGTCCATTTCTTGGCAAGTCCGGGCATCGGTGAGCTATTTTCATTCAGATCGATTAGCCGCTCATAAATAGAGGTAAGCCACATGATTGAAGCTTCAGCAGAAACCATGTGTGGGTCCAAGCCGACCAGGTCGCCTACGCTTCCCACCACCATGGTCCCGCCATATTTGGGCTGTGCATGGCTTGGCAGGCAAAATACCATCATTCCCACAGCCATTCCTATAAAAGCAAACATCCATTTGAAATGTCTCTTTGTTTTCATCCCCGTCCTCCATTCTATCGGTTGGTAGTATTCCTAAAATATTTCCGGCGGTTTACCTTCGCGGTAAGCCTCAAAAATCGAAATCATGGGTGGAAATCGCATTTGATTTTGATGAATATTGATTACTGAATTGAAAAGAACTCGCATTCAGGTGGGTTGAATATACAAAAGAGGCAATTGTGTGTCAAGGGAGTTTTAGTCCAGGATCTTGCGCTTGTTTCGGCGCCTCCTTATTTCATTTCAGCCTTCCTGCTTTTTTCAACTTCTCGGCCACTTCCTCCAGCCCGAGGTTCTTCAAACCTTTCTCGGTTTGCCAACCCGTTTCCCGATCCCACCCGTTCAGCTGATAGAACCTGTCCAGCATCTCATCCCACCTTTCCCGGTCGCACCTGGCGCCGGCCTGGGGGCCGGTTTGAATCGGCTCCTCCATGTATCTCCGAGGGGGATAGTCGTCCTTCCGATCGAATCCGGCGTGGAGGGTGTTAAAGGCCTTCTCCAGGTTCACAGCTCTGAGCCCTATCCGCATCAACTCTTCTTCGGTCCATTCAATTCCCAGGGCCGAGGAAATGAGATCGGCGTAATCGGAAACCTCCAGGGCATGGACCCCGCTCCAGGTGCCCACAAAAATGCAGAGGCCGGCCATATCCTCTATTTCTTTGGTCTGGGACTGCCAGAAGACCGCCTCGGGGATGTTTTCGTAGCCGGTGGGGGACCAGGGTAAGCCCCTGGGTCCGGTTACTTCCGGAGCACTGACGGCTCCCCGCAAATGTCGCCCGCCCACGGGTGAAATGGAAACTCCGAACCCCCAGCCTTTGGCCGCCCGGCAGGGGTCGGCGGAATCCTGTCCTTTCATATGGATAGCGAAAGAGTCCGACCCCTTGCCCAGCTTTCGGGCCGATTCCTTCACCCCGTCGGCCAGGAAATCCCCGATCCCCTCCCGAAAGGCGAGTTTCTTCTCCATGGCCAGTATGGCCTCGCCGTCACCCCAGAGAAGTTCCAGCCCGTCACAGTCCTTCTTGCTCAGAAGGCCCTTTTCGAAACACTCAAATGCCCAGGCCAGGGAGGTGGAACACATATCCCCGTCCAACCCGAGCTCGTTGAGCATCAGGTGAAAACGGAGAGAGGCCTCGGGTTCATCCAAATCGAGCTTGGTGGAATAGGTGGCGGAGTTGATCCAGTACCCCACACCTTTGGTTCCTTTGTATTTCCCCTCCCCGATCTCGGAATAGGGCAAGCAGCCCACGGGGCAACCGAAGCAGGCCGCCATCCGTTTTTTATAACGGGGAACTCCGCTCTCCAAACCGGCCAGTTTGGCCCTTTTCTCCAGCGGCCAGTGATCATCCTGCCCATTCCGGACCGAGGTGAAGAAATCCCAGGCCGGGGAGTGGGGAAGGAACTTGCCTTCGATGATCCCCTTCCGCCACCCTTCGGCATAGGGAGAGGCTTGAACCATGGCCAGGGCCTTGTTCACTGCGGCCATGAATCTCTCCGGGGCCGCCACTCGGACCGCCCCATGTCCCCGCACGGCGATGGCCTTCAGCCTTTTTGAGCCCATGACAAAGCCGACCCCGGAGCCGCCAGCCGCCTTTCCCGGGTTGGAAAAGACGATCGAGCCCCGAACGCCCCGTTCTCCCGCAGGGCCGATGGAAGCCACCTGAACCCGAGAGTCCCCCAAATCCCGGCGCAAAAATGCTTCGGTCTCCCCCGTGGTTCTGCCCCAGAGAGAGGCGGCATCCCTGATCTCCGCTTCCCCGTCATGAATCCAAAGATAAACCGGTTCCTTGGACCTTCCGGTGATGACCACATGATCAAACCCGGCATACTTCAACTCCGGGCCGAAATGGCCACCAAAGTTGGCCGAACCTTTTCCGTTGCTGAAAGCACTCTTGGTTTCCACTGAAACTCGACAGGCTCCCGGGGCCAGGGTCCCCACCAGACAGCCCACCCCGAAGATCAGCATGTTCTCCGGGTCGGAGAATTTCGTCGCCGGGTCCATTTCCTCCAGCAAAAGGTAACTGTTTACGGCCCGGCCTCCCAGGAAATTCCGGGCAACCTTCCACGTGTCTTCGGTGGAAATTTTCTGCCTCCCCAAATCCACTCGTAATATCTTGCCCGCTAACCCCCCCATCCTAGCGGCGTTCATAGGCTTCCTCCTTCTTCAGCGCTCCGGGCAGGCAGTATTGCACGCAGAGCGGTTGGGGCTCCCTGGGGCAAAGATCGCAAGTGTCATCGATGGACAACTGAATCTTCCCTTCTTTAAAATCTGCGGAAACCTTCACGCTGGACTCATGGGGAGCAAAGACTCCCTGGTGGTGGAAAGAACAGGCCAATTCGCATATCCGGCAGGCATTGCAGACCTTTGAATCCATGAGTAATTCCATCTTCCCTCACCTTTCCCCGCTGTTTTGAAGGGTGGAATCAGGAATCGTCCCTGCGGGGGTGACTCCCTTTTTCTTTCGGCAAAGGATTTTTTTATGACCTCTCCATTTCCTTCGATAAGAACTCGCTTTTGGGTAGTGTGAGTTTACCGGGTAGGCAATTGTGTGTCAAGAGAACTTGTATACGGGAGGATTTTTCGGTATTGACATCATAATGATTTTCTAATAAATTTTGCTCCAACCGAAAGCCAGACCATAAATTCTCCGTTTTGCGGCGCATTTCCGATGCATTTTTTGAAATTGGCCGAATTGGTTGTCAAACTCGTCCTTCCATGGGTAGTTTTGACTGCCGCTGATGGAGTTTCATTTGCCCAATACCCGTGGTTGGCAGATCAAGCGAATTCACGGCCATCCATCCCCGATAGGGTTGCTCCACCTTCCGGTTATACCAAGGTACCAGTCCAGGAAGGCAGTTTTGGGGAGTGGTTAAGGGGCTTGCCCCTAAAGCCTCCGGGATGGCAGGTGCATCTTTTCAATGGAGGGTTAAAGAAAAATCAAAGCGCTCACATTGAAGTTGTGGACCTGGATGTTATCCAATTCCAGGAATGCGCTGATTCCATTATCCGGCTGCGGGCCGAATTTTTGTGGGTCAAGGGAGCCCAGGGGCGGATTTGCTTCAAATTTACAAACGGGGAAATGAGTTATTGGAATAGATGGCAAGCCGGTTGGCGTCCTCTGATTAAAGGGGGACGGGTTGAATGGGAAAAGACCGCCGCGGAGGATAATTCACGAAAATCATTTCGGGAATACCTTCGAAAAGTCTTCGAGTTCGCAGGGACTCTTTCGCTGCAGAAAGAGCTCATGCCTGTTTCTGTCCGGGATCTCGAGGTGGGTGATGTGATCGTGGAGGGAGGCAGTCCCGGCCATGCTGTTTTGATCGTGGATGCGGCTGAAAATCCGAATAAAGGGAGGCTATATCTTCTAGGCCAAGGTTTTATGCCAGCCCAGGAGTTTTCGATACTTGTTAATCCGGGCTGTTCTGCAACATCGCCTTGGTACGAAGTGAGTTCGTCTGGAAATATTCATACCCCTGAGTGGAATTTCAAGAGACCCTTCTTTGGGCGCTTCAGGGAGTAACCCAAGTTTATGAATTATTCTTTCGTTTGGTAGATTTAATCCAAATATCCGGGTGGGGTTCTTTTTTTGCCCTTACCTGAGTAAACCCTTAATCCATGATACTTTTAAGACTTTCCGGGCATTCCTGCGCAGGAAAAACCAGGCTCATCAATGCCTTGCCGAAATATGGTATCTCGTGCCCAAAAGTGTTGCGTTATACCTCCCGGCAACCACGAAGGGAGGAAGTCCACGGCCATGACTATTATTTCATGTCACGGGCCTTTATAGAATCACTGCCTGAAAAGGATTTCCTGGTAGGCCCCGTCCGGAATATGCTGCAGGCCTTTGATTTAAAACAGCTGGAGATCGATCTTAAAATGCATGACCTGGTGCTGATCGAAATATATCCCGATCTCTGGCCTAAACTGCTTGCTCGCATGGCAGAACGCCTGGGAGAGCAGCTGACAACGGCCTCTGTCTTTATGACCGCAGTCGATCCGGCTTATCTGAAAAAGCTTCCTGATGAGAAAGCGCAATCAGATTATATCAGCAAGGAGGTTGAAAAATTCCTCGTTTTAAGGAATAAGGATGAGGCTAAAGATATTCAGATCAGATCTCAGTACGCCGCCAGGGAAATCCTTCAAGCGATAAGCCCGGAAGGCCAAAAGATGTATTCGCGAATCCTTCATTCTGCTCCTGAAGGACCTGACGGAGAAGATGACTGGACAAGGGAGGGACTGCCTGTCGGGCAAGCCAAGGCGGTGATTGAGGAATTCATAGCCTTTTATAATGCAAGTACTTGAAAGATATCAAGGAGGCCGCGTTCCGCATATCCCGGAAGCTGAAGGCCAAAGGCATGTAAGAATCAGGAATGGCAGGGATATCGATAAGCTTGGACCCTTCCTTTTTAAATACCCTAATGTCCTGGCGGAAAGGAGAAAGATGGCGGATTTACCCTTGAAAGCTGGCATGTTTGTTCAGCCTGCCAATCGAGACGAGAAACCTTACCTGATCGGAAGCAGATGCCGGGCGTGCGGATACACGTGCTTTCCTAAGAAAGAGGTCTGTGTCGTATGCCGGGATGATACATCTTTTTGGTGGACCGAAAAAGAGACGTAATCAACAGCGGCGCTTTCAACATCTATCCGAAGGAGATCGAAGATGTCATCCTCTTCCATCCGAAAGTCAAGGACGTGGCGGTGATCGGGGTTCCCGATGAGAAATGGGGTGAAGTGGTGAAGGCCGTGGTTGTTCCGAAGGAAGGGGTGTCCATTGCCGAGGGGGAGATTATTGATTATTGTCGCGATCACATGGCAAGTTTTAAAAAGCCGAAGTCTGTCGATTTTATAAAAGAATTGCCCTTAAATCCTTACGGATAAGTGGAAAAGAAGAAATTACGAGACCCCTATTGGGCGGGGTATGATCGGAGAGTTCATTAAAAAAGAGCCGCACCCTAACGCCCAGTTGCACAGGGACCTTGGGATCCATAGAGATGACCCTGTAATATTGCAGGTAGGATGTGAAGGTAGAGCCTGATCACAAAAATAAGGAGGACACGAAAAATGTTCAACAGAAGAATGATCCCGGCGAGCTTGTTTTTTCTGACGACTTTCTTATTCCTTCCCGGTTTCTTGATGACCGCCGACGCTCAGCCCAAATCCGTTCGCCTGTCCATCGCCACAGGGGGGACAGGGGGAGTGTATTACGTTTTGGGCGGGGGAATCGCAGCCGTAATCTCCAAATATATCCCCGGTTACGAGGCCACCGCCGAAGTCACCTCAGCCTCCGTGGACAATTTGAAGTTGATTCATACCCAAAAGGCTGATATCGCCTTCACCACCGCCGATTCGGCTCTGGACGCCTATAATGGGCTGGAACGTTTTAAAGCCATGGGGAAAGTTCCTCTCCGGGCGCTGGCGGTACTTTATCCCTCGGTCAGCCATATCGTGACCATCGAAGGGACAGGGATTGAAAAAGCGGCGGATTTGAAGGGGAAACGGGTCTCAACAGGCGCCCCCGGCAGCGGCGTCGAGGTGACCTGCATAAAGGTCATGGATGCGCTGGGGCTTGATTGGAACAAAGATATCCGGCGGGAACGGTTGGGTTTCACCGAATCCGTGGGGGCGATAAAGGACCGCAAGCTGGATGCCTTTTTTGCCGGGCCGGGGATCCCCGCGGCGGCCATTCTTGACCTGGCCAGCACTCCCGGAATCACGATTAGAATCATTGCCCACGACTACCTCCTGGAAAAAATTAACAAGAAATTCGGCCCCAGCTACTTTCGGTTCGTGATCCCCAAGGAAACCTATCCCGGGATGAAGGAACCTGCTCCGGTCATCGCCACCGGCAACAGCCTGGCCTGTCATGAAAAAATGGATGAAAAGATTGTCTACAATGTGGTGAAAGCGATTTTTGAGCACAAGAAGGATTTAAGCGCAGTGCATAAGGAAGCGGATAAGATCACTTTGCAGAGTGCGGTGGTTGGGTCTCCGGTCCCCTTCCATCCGGGGGCCATTAAATACTACCAAGAAAAGAATGTCTGGCCCAAATGAGAAAAGCGGGCCTCCATCAAGGGGGCGCGCCCCTTCCATCCTGGAGGCATCAGGCACTCATAGGAGAAGGGAATGCAAGCGAAATAAGAAGGGGCCGTTTGAATTATTCAAGTACGGGTTAACAGATTACCTCGAAAGGGCGGGGTCAGAAATGGCCCTGCCAATCGGTTTTTCTTTTTCCTAACGCTGCTTCCTTCTGCTCTCTTCCCTCTATTCTTTAGGGAGGACTCAAATGCTATTCTTTAGACCGAATGTGGATAAATTATATTCCCGAAGGAAGGTGAAGGGCCTGATCAAGGCTTTGCGGCATGGAAAAGACGAGTCCCTTCGGGAGAAAGCAAAAGAATATCTCATCGAAATGGGAAAGGAAGCGGGGGAAGCCCTCGTTCGGGTATATGAATCCTCTTATTATCATCGGCCGCTAGAAGATGAGTTGCTGGAAGATACCCTGGGGGAAATAGGCAAGCGGAACGACTCTGTCTTGGAGAGGATCAATCATTCCATCATCGCGAGCCGCGAGTGGGACTGGCTGCGTGAGAACCTGGAAGACGTTCTGGTAAAAGTCGGTGAAAAGGCGATCGGCATGCTGATCCGGGAGGCAGACCATCGGGGGGGGGATCCCGCTTGTGGAAGGGACTCTCCGCAAGATGGGGAAAGCCGCGGTAGGACCCCTTTCCGGGGTTGCCAGGGACGGGGTGAAGTATCCCAATGAAGTAAAGAGAATCCTCCAGGAAATGAAAGGAAGTCCGGTCGATTTCGAAATTAGGGACAGCGCATCTGCCGCCCCCGAGCTTTTCAGTCTTATGGAGGCGACGGCTTTCCGCTCGGCCATGTCCCGCTGTTCCCCGGAGGATTTGGACATGCTGCGCTTAAAAATAATCAATGCCAGAGAACGGGGGGCTGATTGGGTTGATGTAACCGGCTTCTTTCCGGAGATGAAAAGTAAGGTAAAGATTGACGAATTAGAAAAAGCGCTCGACCAGGTGAGGGGGGACCTGGAAGCTCAGGAAAAAAAGGATGAAGGAGAACGTAAAAAACCGTCTGACCTCGCGCCATTATCCGAATTTGGTGTGAAGCCCGAGCATCTGTCAAGGAAATGGCTTTCTTGAATAAACTATACCTATCGAGGACTTAGAAAAAAAACTATTCAATGTCATAAAATCATACAATAAAAGAAATTACCGGCCTTTACATAAATTTCCAAAAAATATAAGAAATCTAATGGCTAACCGAGGATTTCCTCCGGGGCATAAATCTTGCTACTCGTAATTATTGGATAATTCTGATTAATTTCCCTCCGCATCGGATAGGCTGGGTTATAATATTCCAAGCCCTCAGGGGCGGGCGATTAGGCGGCCAAAAATCGAACCCATCCTGCAGGCAGGATCATACTGCCTGATCAGGCTCGCAAGTTCTCGCTTTCGCGGGAATGAGGGCTTTTCTCTTTCCCAAGGAAACAGTCTTGCGAAACCTCCTCCATTCCCCCCCCGGGGGAGGGTCAGGGTGGGGGGCATGCAAGGCTGAAAACAATTTTTATAGTGAAAGGCAGAAATAAGCAGAGATTGAAGGGGAGGTCATTGCGAAGGAAGTGAAGCAATCTGATGAGATTGCCGTGTTGTCCCGCGCTTCGCGGGACTCCTCGCAATGACTATTTTCTTAAGCCTTTTACTATAGTAAGCATTTTATCACCCGAGGATGAAACAATCCCTTGGAAAAAAATGAACCGGAGGGTTGATATGGACGAGGACACCAACGGCCTCGACAAGTTCATGAGCATCGATAAATTCATATCCGAGCTGATCGGGTTCCATGAACAGATCAAGCAGCTGAAAGCCTCGGAAGTTCATCATAAGCTGCAGGTGGCAACTCTTCAGGAAAGTCTGAATCAATACCAGACGGTCATCGATCACCTCTCCCAGAAAGTTTTTTTGAAGGATAAAAATTTCAGGTATCTTTTAGCCAATGAAAACTATGCCCGGTCCCTGGGCGTTTCTCCCCAGCAGATTTGCGGGAAAACGGATCATGATTTCCTCCCCTTTGAAACCGCCGAACAATCCCTGAATGAAGACCGGGAGGTTCTGGAGAAGGGGGTTCCCGCGGAGCATGAAGAAAGTCATACCCGGGAGGGGGGGGGCAGGGTTGAGCGGGTCGTGAAGTCCCCGGTCAAGAATGTCTCCGGGGAGACGGCCGGAATCCTGGGAATTTTTTGGGACATCACCGATCTAAGGGCAAGAGAAGAGGAATTGGGAAAAAGGTTCGCGGAGCTCACCCGGCATTTAGACGTCCGCACCGATGAATTGAGGGAAATCCAGGGGAGAATTCAGTCGCAAGAGGCCGAATGCCGGCGGCTGCAGGAAAAGCTCAAAAATCTGGAGGGACTTTATGGAATCCTCTTCGAGAATACCGGCACGGCGGTCGCGGTGATCGAGGATAATCGGATGATCTCCAGGGTGAACACCGAATTTGAAAAAATTTCCGGCTATTCCCGGGCGGAAGTGGAGGGGGCCAGAAATTGGAACGAATTCATCCGCGATGGGCGACCGGAAAATACAGGGGAATCAGCGCCTGGTCCGGTCCCGGGAATGCGGGTGGTCAAGTTCATGGACCGGCAAAACAGGGAAAGAACCGTATCCATGGCCGCATGCCCGATACCGGACACCCATCAAATCATGGTTTCTCTGACGGATATCACCAAATACCAGCAGGCCCGGGAGGAATTGAACCGAATCATGAGGCAGTTCATGGAAATCATGGTGGAAATGGAAAGAGGAGTAAAGAATCTGGATGGATAACCCGCTCCTCCCGCCGCCGCCGGGCTTGATCGGGAAGGTCCTTTCCATCCCATCCGGGCAAGGAATTGGACGCCTTCCCCTGGATGGCTTCTGCCGGCTCATTCCCCCCCTTCGGGAAAAAGCTCGCTTGGCTTAAGGGCCTCGGGAAAGAAGATGTATACAGATTTTTACGGATTCTCGGGCGAACCCTTTTCCCTGAATCCCGATCCCAGGTCCTTTTTCCTGGCTCGCCATCATCGCCAAGTATTCACTGCCATGGTCCGCGGGATTTCCCATCGGCGGGGGGTTATCCTGCTGACCGGGGAAAGGGGAGTGGGAAAAACGGCTTTTCTGGCCTGGGTTTATTTATATTTATCCACCCGCGGACGAAAAAAAGTGATCCCCCTGTTTCGTTCCCCCGACACGCTGGAGGAAATCCTGCTTTGGGCCGACTTCAACCCTAAAATCCCTGGGGTTCTCCAGTTCATTTTCGCGGGGGACCCGGAATTTGAAAAATAATTGGCCGCCAGTAATTTGTCGGCCCTGGACGAAGGATTCCAAATCCGGTCTCGCCTGCTGCCTTTTACCCTGGAGGAATCCCGGGATTACATCGAGTACCACCTGCAGCGGGCCGGAGGCAGCGCCGCCCAGGTTTTCACCCCCCGGGCTATAAACCTGGTCATTTATCATTCCGGCGGGATTCCACGGACCCTCAATCAGGCCTGTTATGAGGCGCTCTGGGTGGGACGCAGCCAGTTCAAGGAGAAGGTCGATTTGGAAAGCGCAGGCATGGCCCTTGTCAACCTGGGGCTGGTAAAAGAGGAACCCCCCAGCTTTTCATGAAATCCCCGCCGTGACCTGAAAGCGTTAAAGGTTTCTATGGTTCCTTTAGCTTCTCTAGTTTCTGTGGTTAGATTTATTAGAGGAAAATGACAACCCAGACAAACCAGCCAAACCAAAGAAACCAGACAAACCATAGGGACGGAGTTAATGAAAATAACGAGGTTTGAAGAACTTGATTGTTGGGTAGAGGCAAGAAAACTGGTAAATATGGTTTATGCTGTCATCCGGAAGGACAGATCCTTCCAGAATGACTGCCGTTTGAAAGATCAGGGTATCGGCGCGGCCATCTCAATTATGGGAAACATAGCCGAGGGTTTTGCCCGAAGATCGAACAAAGAGTTCATTCAATTCTTGTTTATATCAGTTTCATCTGCCGCCGAACTGCAATCTCATATGTATGTGGCATGCGACCAGAATTATGTTTCGCAACAACTCTTTCAAGAAATCTATGATCAGGCTGGCAAAACATCCCGGCTTATCTCCAGGCTCATAACCTACCTGAGAAATAATGAAAGAAAATACAAACAAAACAAAAAAACGAACCCTAGAAACCAGAGAAACCAAAGAAACACTTATGATTTTAACCAATAAACGAATAGCGGTCACCGGCGGCAAGGGCTTTCTGGGAAAACATCTCGTTCGGCAAATGAAGGAGAGGGGTTACAGGAACATTCTGGTGGGGGACCTGCCGGAATACAACCTGGTGAAGATAGAAGACGTGAGGCGGTTTTACGACGATGCGAAGCCGGATATGGTAATCCACCTGGCGGCCAAAGTGGGGGGGATCGGATTCAACCAGCAGAACCCCGCCCCCCTCTTCTACGAGAACGCCATGATGGGGATCCAGCTCCTTCACGAGGGATATGTCAGGCGCATCCAGAAATTCGTCGCCCTGGGCACCATCTGCGCCTACCCGAAGTTCACCCCCGTCCCTTTCAAGGAAGCCGATCTGTGGAACGGCTACCCGGAAGAGACCAACGCGCCATACGGGCTGGCGAAAAAGATGATGCTCGTCCAATCGCAGGCCTATCGACAACAGTATGGCTTCAACTCGATCTTTCTTTTACCCGTAAACCTCTACGGCCCGGGGGACAATTTCAGCTTCCAGTCATCCCATGTAATCCCGGCGCTCATCCGCAAGTTCCATCTTGCCAATTTGCTGTCAGAGGGAGCTTATGGTGCCATTATACAAGACTTCCTCATCAACAAGGATAACCAGGTTGCCGCTGGCAATGAAAAAATTGAAGTCAACAAAAGCACCTCCCGTGAAGATATATCAAAGATTCTAACCCAATATGGAATTTATATTACAGATTCCCTTCCACCAGATAAACCAAAGAAACCAATTCCCCGCAGCGGTCCTTCTCGCTTGTCTTCGACAGTCGAAGTCTGGGGCACCGGCAAAGCGACGCGGGAGTTCTTCTACGTGGAGGATGCGGCCAAGGGGATTCTCCTGGCCGCGGAAAAATACGACCGGAGCGAGCCGGTCAATATCGGTGCGGGCTTCGAGATATCCATCAGGGACCTGGCCGGGCTTATCGGCGAACTCACAGGGTTTACGGGCAAAGTCGTCTGGGACATGACAAAACCGGACGGCCAGCCCCGAAGAATGCTCGACACCGGCCGCGCATTCCGGGAATTCGGGTTCAAGGCGAAGACGAATTTCAGGGAAGGGTTAAGCAGAACAATTGAGTGGTACAGGAAGGGAAATGAATAATGCGTGACTCGAGCCCTGTGTAAGTTGACAGTGTAAAGTCAAAAATATGGCGAAAAATCCATAAGAATATCCAAAATAAGCCATAGACCCAATCCTGCACCCATCCTTCCCAACAATTATTTTCTCCAATTTTTTTGACATTTCAATGTTTTACAAAAAGTGGCCCGATTTTCCTTTTTTGGCATGGATTTAGCCTACTTTACACTTCCAGAGGAATCTACCCAAAACGGGGTAAGCACTTCTCCAATTATCCGGAAAGATTATAGAAAACCAAAAATACCGACAAGGACAGAAGCCGCCATAACCCGGCATAGTCCAGACCCCTGCGAGGGGAAGAAAGGGGACCCGGAGACAGTCCGCGGAATGGGGCGTGCGCGTGAGTGCAGATGAGGGATGGTAAGAAATTATAGTGGGAAAAGCCAATAAAATAAGGTATTTTGTCCTCACCTGCTGAAATAATAAAAAGCGGCGGCGGTCTTATAGCCTGAGAAGTGCCCGAAAAAAAATTGATTTTTTATTGCTCAGGAAATTATAAAAATCCTTTTTGTTTAAAGAGACGCAGATTTGCGTAGATAAACGCCAAAAAAATTTCTGTCTTGATAGAATCCTGAAAATCTGCGTTTATCTGCGTCCCATTTTATATTCCCTATGGCGGTTGCCTGTAACCGGGAGGGGGGGAAGGGTGTCATAAAAAAGGTCGTAAAGTTCCCCGGCGAAGCCGATCCAGTCAGAATGATATAGCGGTGGACTTTCCTCTCGCCCCTGTGACTTGTAACTTGTCGTTTGTGACTTGCAACCTGTGACCTGTTGTCACCTGTGACTTGTAACTTGAGACCTGAGACCTGTTAGGACCCATAACCTATGACCTGTGAAAGGAAATTATGCAACGAAGGAAATAATGTCCCGGAATGTTCTTAGAACCATTTAAATGTCCGTTATTATTGATTTTTCTCACGGAAAATGATAGATTCATTTTATGGGATCCGTCGCGGAGGTGGAGGAGTTGTGCGGAAGATAATTGTTGAAGCGATTATCGAGGATGGGCGCTTAAGGCACGTGGCAGGGGATTTGCCCGCCGGAAGAATCAAAGTCCACCTTATGCATGATCTGGAAGAGCCTTTGGATGGGAATGAAATAGGGCCAATCCTGGCAAAGACTTCCGGGATTTACGGCAAGATGGATGCCGAAAAGGAAGCGAGAATTTTAAGGAAAGACTGGGAAAGAAGACGAATCTGATGACGAATCAAGAGATACTAGAAGCTCTCCGGGAGGAGAAGCCCTACCTCCTGGATAAATTTGGCGTGCTGTCCATCGGGCTTTTCGGGTCCTATGCGAGGGGTACCGAAGGGCCTGATAGCGACATTGATTTGCTTGTCGAACTCAAAGAACCTCGTTTTGAGCTTCTCGCGGGACTTCAAATATACCTTGAAAGAAAGTTCGGAAAACGCGTAGAGGTCATACGAAAGAGGAGAGGGCTGAGTGACCGGTTCATGAAGCGTATCGAGGGAAGTGTTCAGTATGCTTGAGGATGAAATTGGGGATATCCTTGACCTGATGCTTGAGTCCATCAAGTTGGTCCAGGAAAGATTCTCGCGGATGAGGAATCCTGATGATTTTGTTTCCACGCCGGAAGGAGTTACCTTGCTTGATGCGATTTCCATGAGGCTTCAAGTGATTGGGGAGTCGGTAAAACGAATCCAGAAAAGGAATCCGGTCTTCCTATCAGCATATCCGGAGATGGAATGGGACAAGATAGCCAGGTTCAGAGACCTCGTCTCCCATCGCTACGAGCATGTGGATCATGAAATTACATTTGACATCTGCAAGAACCATATTCCAAAATTGGAAGAATTTGTAGAGAAGTTGCGCAAGATGCCGTGACAATCGGTTTTCCGTTCTTTAATCTTCCCTCTTCCGAATCACGCCAGAGGCGTAACGATCTTCCATCTGTCTGTAATGTGACCTATAACCCATAACCTATGACCCATGACCCATTTGTCTTTTATGAGCCTTGCGACTTGTATTTGTGTTTTGTAACCTGAGACCTGTTCTTGCCTGCAACCTGCGACCTGTAGCTTGCAACCTGAATGAAATGAGTCAAGAGCAGACCTGACCCCTTTAGATTACCCCTTTAGACCCCTTTAAACGGTCCTGCGTTTCGTTCGCAGCATCTGGCGCAGATCACCGCTTCTTTAGGGATCGCCCTAATCCACTCGACTCCTTATCAACCGGAGGGGCGAGGGAAGGTGGAGCGATGGTTCCGCACCGTGCGGGAGCAGTTTCTCTCCCGGGGGCCGGCAGAGGATTTAGGCGGTCTGAACCAGGGATTTTTCCGTTGGCTTCAGACCTACCACCAAAGTTCGCATGCGGTGACGGGTCAGACTCCCATCGAACGATTTTCTTCTCACCTGGAGTGCGTTCGACCGACCCCGACTCATCTGGAGGATTTCTTCCGCAAGCGGGCGGTACGGAAGGTGGAGAAAGATCGAACCGTAGCCTTAAACAGCCGTCTCTATGAGGCTCCGGTTTCGCTGATCGGCAAAAAGGCGGTCCTTCTTTACCATGAGCATGACCCCGCCAGAGTCGAGATTTTCCTGGAAGAACGCTCCTATGGGTTTATTTCCCTTCTGGACCAAAAGGTCAATTTCCGGGTGCATCGGGGCAGTCATCGAACCGAAATCCAGTCGGAAGAAAGGAACTGGAGCGGAGGGAAACTTTGCTTTCCAAAGGAGGAGCCCCGATGAGCCAGGCCTACCGAACCTTCTTCGGATTCTGTCGAGAGCCCTTCTCCGTGGACCTCAAAGTGGAAGAGATCCTCAAGACCGAGGCCGTCTTAGCGGTCGCCGACCGGATTGATTATGCCCTGCGCCTGGGAGCGATCGTCCTCCTTACGGGGGAAGTGGGCAGTGGAAAGTCTACCGCCCTGCGCTTTGCCATCAGCCGTCTTCATCCCTCGGAGTACCGGCTGATCTGGGTGACGGCGGGAGGAGGGTCCATCCTGGAACTTT
>Ga0102851_10001113_pt1 | contig 14893 bp, 11 predicted proteins | sample Mud3Dept3metaG_FD_79558 | JGI IMG/M metagenome (GOLD analysis project Ga0102851, IMG submission 79558) | Freshwater wetland microbial communities from Ohio, USA, analyzing the effect of biotic and abiotic controls - Mud 3 Core 4 Depth 3... | ecosystem: Environmental > Aquatic > Freshwater >... | reverse complement strand
TCGGGATCGATGTCGAGGATCCCCGACATCGCGATCACCGTCGACAGCGTGCCGGTCTTGCCGCGGACCCGGGCGCGGAGGTCGGCCTCGCGCATCCGGTGGCGGAGCGTCCCGTCGGTGCGGGCGACCGACAGCGAGTCGAGCCACGCCGCGGCGATCGCGGGGTCGACGTCGGCGTCGGCATCGGCGAAGCCGCCGGCGGAGCGGACAACGGCGACCAGCGCCGCCGGGGTGATCTGTGTGCGGTAGGACAGGCCCGAGCCGGTGTCGAGCACGAGGCCCTTGGCAGCGATGTGCGGGTGGCGCGCGAGCCACGCGTACATCGCCTCGAGGGCGAGCTCCATCGACGGCGGCGCGTGGCGGACGAGCGCCGCCGCGGTGACGATCACGCGATCGGCGAGCCAGTTGACGCTCCACTTGTTGACCCGCATCACGATGTCCGCGAGCCGGTACGAGTCGTGGCGGCCGAGCTCGATGGGCAGGGAGCCCGCACCGACGGCGTCGCCGATGAAGTCACCGAGCTCGACGACCTTCATGTCGCCGGTGACGACGACCCCGTGGGCGCGCAGCGCGGCACGCATCGCGTACGCCGCGGTCGCGGTGCGCTCACGCGTCCACAGCGCGTAGCGGGCGGAGCCACCCTTGCCGATCGTGCCACCGATCGTCAGCGTGATCTTCGGCGGCGCTCCCTCGGTCTTGACCGTCTCCGTCTTGTACGTCAACCGCGGCCGCATCACCCGCTTGGTGGTCTTCGCGGTGACCACGAGGGTGACGTGCTCGGTGCCGGCGGCCGACACGGCGGTCGGCGGCTGGCCGGGCTCGCCGGCGGTGATCTCGATCGGCATGACCGCGCGGAAGATGCCGTCGCGGGTCGGATCCGAGCCGACGGCGATGTTGCCGTCGACCTGCGTGATGCCGCGCGCGGCGACCTCGGCCGCGATGTCCTCGAGGCCCTGGGCGGACAGCGTCGGGTCGTAGCTGCCGAGCAGGTAGACGTCGCCACGCACCGTGCCGGCGACGGGCTCGGGGCCGAGCAGGCGGGTCGGGTACTTGAAGTCGGGGCCGAGGAGGTCGAGCGCCGTCGCGGTCGAGATCATCTTGACGTTCGAGGCCGGGTTGAGCGGTTCGTCGGCGTTGACCGCGAACAGCGTCTCGCCGGTCTTGGCATCTGCGACGAACAGGCCGGAGACGCCGTTGCGCAGGCCGGGGCCGCGCAAGAGCTTCGCGATCTGCTTCGCGGTCTCCTCCTCGATCGTCAGCGGCTCCTCGCGGCGACCGACGGCCTCGCGCGCGGGGCGGAGCTCACCGGCGCGCGTGATCGCGACGCGCGCGGCCGCGCCCTTCTTCTCGGGCGCCAGCGCCTTCGCGGCGCGCCGGCTGCTCTTGGGGGCCGGCTTCGCGGCGACGGGCGCGACGAGCGCGAGGACGAGCGCGGCGACGAGCACGAAGCGGGCGTTCATCGCGCACCTCGCAGCATCACGTAGGTCGCACCTTCTCCACCGTCTCCGGGCGCGGCGGTCGACAGGGCATGGACGAACCCCGAGCACTCGCCGAGGAGCTGACCGAGCACGGCCTCGCGCAGCGGCGCGCCGTGATCGGAGTGGGTCCCCTTGCCATGGACGACGAGTACGCACCGGCGACCGATCCGGTCCGCCTCGATCAGAAACGCGCGCAGCCGCGCGACGCCACGGTCCACGGTGTCGCCATGGAGGTCGAGCGTGTCGTCCGCGTGGACCTTGCCGCGCCGGAGCTCGGACACCTGCGCGTGCGAAACGCCCGGCGCGCGAGCGGCGTAGCGGTGGCCATCCCCTTCGACCGTGAGCGAGATCCCGGCCGGGAGCATGGCGATCCGGACGGCCGATGGCGGCGGCATCGGCACCGGCACGCGATCGCGTCCCGTGAGCGGCGTGGCACCCCCGATGGCCTCGAGGAACAGGGCCTGTTCCTCAGGAGACACGGCGGGACGCTTACGGCTCACCCGTCCATTGTGTACCCGGTCGGACCAGGCATCGCCAGAAATCTGGATCACAGGAAGGACAGGGCCGGCAACCGCAGATGTTCGGGGGCACTCCACCGCGATCGGGGCAATCCGTCACTTCGTTGTATTTGGCAACGCTGGCGCGGCTTTGGGGCCGGGTCGCTTGCACAGCATCGCCGTGGTCGGGCAGGTTCGCCCCCGGATGCACTCCTCGAAGTCTGTGTACCCCCGCGTCGCGTACTTCTGCATGGAGTACGGACTCGATCCGACCTTCCCGATCTATGCCGGTGGCCTCGGCATCCTCGCCGGCGACCACATGAAGTCGGCGGGCGACCTCCGCGCCCCGATCACCGGCATCGGCCTCATGTGGGACGAGGGCTACACGCGGCAGGTCATCGCGGCCAGCGGCGGCGTCGAGGATCAATACCCGAAGACCGCGCGCGATGCCGTGCGCCGGATCGAGGCGCGGATCGAGGTGTCCGTCCGCGGCAAGCGCGTCCCGCTGCGCGCGTGGAAGGTCGAGCGGTTCATCAGCTCGGACCTCTACCTGCTCGAGCCCGAGCGCGACGAGGATCGCTGGATCACGCAACGCCTCTACGGTGGCGGCAGCGAGGACCGGCTCGCCCAGGAGATCATCCTCGGGGTTGGCGGCGTGCGCTTGCTCGAGGCGCTCCACCTGCCGGTCGACCTCTATCACTTCAACGAAGGCCATGCGGTGTTCGCAGGGCTCGAGCTGTTGCGCTCGTCGAAGTTCGGCGGCACGACGCTGGCCAATCGGATGTCGAAGCTGCGGCCGCACGTCGTGTTCACGACCCACACGCCGGTCCCCGCGGGCAACGAGGTCCACGACCTCGCGCTGATGCGCAAGATGGACGCGGACCTCGGGTTCACCGATCCGGAGCTCACGCAGATCGGGGACGATCCGTTCTCGATGACCGTCGCCGGGCTGCGCCTCGCGCGGATCGCGAACGGTGTCGCCGAGCTTCACGGCGAGACCGCGCGGACGATGTGGAAGGCCGTCGAGGGTGCCTCGCCGATCATCGCGATCACCAACGGCGTCCACGCCCCGACGTGGCAGGACGCGCGGATCCGCGCCGCGCTCGTCGCCGAGAAGTCGCGCGCGCAGCAGGACGCCGAGCTGTGGACCGCGCACCAGCGGATGAAGGCGGAGCTGATCGAGGAGATCGCCGCACGAACGAAGACCCACTTCGCCGTGGATCGGTTCCTGATCGGCTTCGCGCGCCGCGCCGCGACGTACAAGCGCGCCGATCTGTTGATCAGCGACGAGAAGGCGCTCAAGCGGCTGTTCGATGCCGGCGTCCAGATCGTCTATGCCGGCAAGGCGCATCCGCTCGACACGCAGGGCAAGGCGCTGATCGGCAGGCTGATCGACGCGTCGAAGAAGCATCCGCGCGACGTCGTGTTCCTCGAGAACTACGACATGCGCCTCGGCGCGCTCCTGACCCGTGGCACGGACATCTGGCTCAATAACCCGCGCCGTCCGCTCGAGGCATCGGGCACGTCGGGCATGAAGGCCGCGATGAATGGCGTGCCGAACCTGTCGATCCTCGACGGCTGGTGGCCCGAAGGCTGCGAGCACGGCGTGACCGGCTGGAAGATCGGCGATGCCGATCCGAAGGACGACGCCTTCGACGAGACGGACATGTCGCGCGTCGACCTGCGCGATCGCGACCTCCTGCACCAGACCCTCGAGCGCGAGGTGCTCCCCGCCTACCACGATCGCGCACGCTGGGTGCCGATCATGCGGGCGAGCATCGCGATGTCCCAGTGGCGGTTCTCCTCGGATCGGATGATCGAGGACTACATCGCCAAGGTCTACACGCCGCCTGCGTCCGGCCGGTAGAGGATCTGGCGGCGCTTGCCGCGCCACTCGAGGATCAAGTTGTCGCCGAGCTGCTCGGCGGTCGCCTCGTCGAGCGCCCGGTGCGGGGTGATCCGCAGGCATGGATGATCGCCCGGATCCGCGGCGCGCTCGTAGAGGTGCCAGTGCTCCTCCTCGCGCTGACCATCGAGGACGTACGCGTCGTCGAAGCTCCAGCTGGGTGCGTTCGCGCACGCGATCTTCGCGCCGTCGGGGCTGCGCACGGTGACGCGCCGGCGATACGTCGCGTCGAGGCGCGTGTCCGTGCGCCGCGTGATCTCCCACCACTCGCTTTCGTCGCGGAGGTTGCCCTCGTCGTCGAAGCTCGTCGAATCCCAGCGCCACACGCCGTTCACCGGCGGCGCCTGGGGCCATGGATCGTCGGGGAGGGCGGCGACGTGGTCGTCGACCTGGAGCAGCGTTTGGATCCCACCGTCCCAGCGCAGCCGCAGCTGATCTCCCGCGAGCTCGGCGGTGTACGCGCTCGCGTGGCGGAAGCCGTGGTCGCACGGCCCGGGCTCGGCGCGGTAGGCCGTCTCGGAGATCGAGAAGCCCGTCTGCGTGATCTCGACGAGGACGTCGAACACCGCACGCTGCCGGTACCACGGGCGCTGGTTGCAGTGGAACGGCACGCGATCGTCGGAGCGGACCTCGACGCTGCGGACGTAGCGCCCGAGCAGCTCGGTCGGTCGCGCGCCCGGGCGGAACCGCCAGACCTCGTCCTCCACGCGCGTCGTGCCGTTCTCGGTCGTGCGCAGCATCCACCGCCAGCTCCCCACGAGATCGGCGAGCGTGAACATCCGCACCGGCGGGGCGGGGCGGGTCGTGTTCGGCGCGCCCGCGCCCGGCGGCTGGCACGCGGCGAGCGCGACGAGGCACGCCGCGCCGAGGCAGGCCGCGCGCGGAGCGATCATCACCTGGGCTTGCGCGCGTACGTGTCGGTGACGATCTTCGCGATCGCCTGGTCGGAGAGGGCTGCGGGACGCTGGTTCGCACCGGTGCTCGGCTGATCGAACTCCCAGGCGATCGTCGCGCACAGCCGCTGGGTCGCGGCGCCGGGGGTGTAGCCGAGGCGGAACAGCAGGCCGGCGCGGCTCGCGAGCTCCGCGGCGGCGGCCTTCGTGCGCGCATCGACCGCGCCCGTGCGCGGAGGCGTGGTGTTCATCCAGGAGAAGGCCATGGCCCCGAGTATACTGTGGCCGTGAGGGTGCTGATCGCGTGCGCGCTGATCATCGCGATCCCGTGCACCGCACGGGCCGATGGAGCGGGCGTGATCGCGGTGGTCGGCCACCGCGCGCCCCCCGCCGATCGCGCCGCGGCGGCCGCCGCGATGGCGCTCGCGATGACCGGCCGGGCGGGGCGGATCGTCGAGGATGCCGTCGGCGAGGCGCGCGCTGCGCTCGCGGCGGGTGCGGTCCCGATCGAGACGATGCCGCGGTTCCGGCGCGTCCGCGAGCAGGTCGACGAGGGCTGGCGCGCCTATACCCGGGTCGCCGTCGAGGTCGCCGCCCAGCGGCTCGCGGCCGCGCGCACCGAGGCCGAGGCCCTGGTCGCGTTGCCCGGCGGCGCGGAGCTGTACGCCGACGCGGCGCTCCGGCTCGGCGCAGTCCTCGGCCACCTCGGACGCAAGCCCGAGGCGCAGGCGGTGCTGTCGCTCGCGCTCGCGCTCGATCCTGATCGGCCGATCACGCTGTCGGAGTTCTCGCCCGATGTCGTCGAGGCCGTCGGTGCCGCGCGCGCCGCTCCGGTCGCGCTCAAGCAGGTCCGGATCACGACGCAGCCCGCGGGCGCGCTGATCCGGATCGACGGCAAGGACGTCGGCCGCGCGCCGCTCGACGTGCAGGTCACGCGCGCGCAGCACCTCGTGATCGCGCGCTCGCCGCTCCACCACGCGACGGTCCAGGGCCTGGCGATCGACGCGACCACCGTCGAGATCGAGCTGCCGCGCGACGAGGAAGGGGCACGGATCGCCGCCGGTGCGGAGCAGGGCCTCGGCGACGCGGCCGCCGACGAGCTGATCGCGGGGACCCTGCGCTACGCGGATCTCGACGAGGTCGTGCTGGTCGCGGCGACGATCCGCCGCGGCGGCCCGACGCTCCTCGTCCAGCGCTGCGCCGGCACGCCCGCGCGGTGCAGCGCAGTCGTCGACGTCGGCTATGGCGATCGCAGCGGCATCGGCGCGGCGGCGCGCACGGCGTGGGACGCGGCGCGTACGGCTGACCTGCGCTACCCGCCGACGGTGCTCGGCGAGCACGATGGTCAGCTCGACGATGGCCGGTGCAAGCTGTGCAGGAGCCCGTGGCTGTGGACGGGCGTCGGGGCGGTCGTGATCACCGCGGCCATCGTGACGATCGCGGTCGTGTCGGGGTCGCAGCCGCCGCCGATGGTGCGGGTGAGCGGGCCCGACTACGGGATGCGCTGATCAGGGCTTGGTGAAGTCGGCGACGACGTCCCTGGTCGCCCCGTCGGCGAGATCGACCGAGAACGACTTGGTGCGCGGTGGATCCTCGCCGCCGAAGATGATCTCGATCGTGTGCGGGCCGGCGCTGACCTGGAGCGACTTCGGCGTCCGCCCGCGCTTGGTCCCATCGATCACGATCTCCCCCCACGGATCGGCGCCGATGTTGAGCGTCGCGGTCCCGGTCGCCCGGGCGTCGCTCGTCGCCCCGGCGTCGGGGCGCGGGCGCGGGCCGGCGTCGCGCAGGCGAAGATCCGCGTCGCGCGCGGGCGCCGCATCGCGCGGGGCGAGGATGTCCGCATCGCGAGCGCTGGCGGCATCGGTCCGGGCCGGCGCGGCATCGCGGCTGGTCGCGACCACCGCGTCGGCCGGCGTCGTGCTCGGCGCATCGCCGGGCGACGTGGTCACGCTATCGCCGGTCGTCGGCGCGGCGTCGGTCGGCTCGGGCGCCGCATCGGCCAGCATGTAGAACGGCGCGTCGAGCTTGGGCGCGGCATCGGGTGCGAGGACCGCGTCGCGGCCGCGCAGGAACACGACGATCGAGGCGATCGCGAGCGCGACCGCGCCGAGGCCGGCGACGATCAACAGGCCTCGGCTCGGGGCGCCGCCGGTCGTCGGCTCGGCGTCGCGCACGCTGCGCGCGCGGATCCGCATCGTGCTATCGGGCGAGTCGACGCCGTCGTCGCGCACGCTGCGGGCGCGCCCGCTCGCGCCGGCCCGACCGCTCGCAGGCTCGTCGTCGTCGGTGTCGACGCCGGCGGTCGCCTGAGGCCCGGTGCCGTTGGTCGGCGCGGCGACGGTCGTGGTCGGGCCCGACGCGGGACGGTCGTCGCCGGCATCGGTGATCGCCGGGACCCCGAACAGCGGCGTGCCGCGCTCGAGCATGTCCTTGAGCTCGACGTGGGTCGCGAAGCTCTCCTGGCGCGTCGGTGCCCGCGGCCGTCCGCGGGGGGCGTCGACATCGCGCGGGATCACGGCGGTGCGCGGACCGGCGGGGGGCGGCGGCGTGGCCTGGGTGTCGGACGGGCTCTCGAAGCTCGGCCCCTCGGCGCCGAGCGCGAGGTCGTGCACCAGGTCGGCGTGCGTCGACATCCGGCGGGTCTCGGGCGGGCAGAACTTCGCGACCAGGGCGGCGACGTCGCGCGGTCCCGGCGTGTCATCGAGCGCGTAGAGATACTTCTGGAGCGCGGCCAGCATCTCGGCCGCGTCGGTCCACCGCGAGGTCTTGTCGCGCTCGAGGGCGCGCATCACGACCTCGTCGAGCCGCGCGGGGATCTCGGCACGCTCGGTCGAGGGCCGGGGGATCTCGCTGTCGGTGACCGCGGCGAGCGTCGCGTCCGGGTCCTTGCGCGCGAACAGCCGGTGCCCGACCAGCATCTCCCACATCAACACGCCGACCGAGAACAGATCGGTCTGCGCGGTCAGCTGCTCCTTGCGGACCTGCTCGGGAGACATGTACGGGAACGATCCGGTCGGCGCGGACTGCGCGCTCTCGCCTTCGCCCGCGTCGCCGAGCGTGACGGCGATGCCAAAGTCGACGAGCTTGACCTCGCCGTCGCGCGACAGCATCACGTTGCGCGGGGAGAGGTCGCGATGGATGACGCCTTCGCCCTTGCGGTGCGCGTAGTCGAGGCCCTCGAGAATCCGCGCGGTGATCCACGCGGCGACGGCAGGCGCGATCTCGCCGTCGCGGCGCGCGACCATCTCGGTGAGCCGGTACAGCGTCGGCCCGTCGATGTACTCCATCGCGATGAAGTACGTGTCGTCGACGACACCGAGCTCGTAGACCGGGACGATGTTGCCGTGCGCGAGCGTCACCAGGGTCTTGGCCTCGGCGACGAACAGATCGACGAAGTGCCGCTGCCCGCTCAGCTTCGGGTGGATCTGCTTGATGACAAGCTGCTTCTCGAACCCACCGGGCCCGACGATCTTCGCGAGATAGATCTCGGCCATGCCCCCGGTGGCGAGCTTCTCGGTCAGGAAGTACTTGCCGAACGAGGTCGGCAACTCCGGCATCGCAGCGAGAGTATCATGTGGTTGGTGGTCCCCCGTTTCGCATGTGCGGCCCTCGCGGGCATCGTCGCCGCGGGGTGTGGCGACGATCCGGCGCGCGTCTCGCTCGCGCCGATCGACCACCCGTGTGGCCACCCGACCGCCGTCGTCAACGCGGTCCGGGTCACCGCGTATGCCACGAGCGGAGAGGTCACCCGGGCCGTCGGCCCCGACGAGACGGTCGAGATCGCAGACTTCCCGGCCGACACCGAGCAGCTCGGGGTCGAGGTCGTGATCGGTGGCGGCGCGGTCGGTGCGATCGGCAAGTCGGCACCGCTCGCCTTCGACGAGCTCGCGACCGGTACGCAGATCCCGCTGTTCATGGCGCCCCCGAACGGGCTGTGCCCGACGGTCGCGCCGATGACCGAGGCGCGGATCGCGCCGCTGCTCGCGCGCGCCGGGGACGGCGTGCTGGTCATCGGTGGCCACGACGGGGCCGGTCGCTGGCTGCCCACGGCCGAGCTGTATGACCCGGCGACCGCGACGTTCACGGCGATCGACGTGCCCGTGGTCCTCGGCGAGAACGGCTTTGCGGGGAGCGCGGTCGCGACGCTGCCAGACGGGCGGGTCGTGATCAGCGGCGGACCGCAGCCCGTGATCACGATCTTCGATCCCGAGACCCGCCAGTTCGGCGAGTCGGTGTTGATCGAGTCGCGCGCGTTCCACACCGCGATCGCCGTCGGGGAGGACGAGGTGCTGCTCGCCGGTGGTTGCCGCGATGTCGCGAACGGCGCGTGCAGCGGGATCATCCGCAACAGCTCGCGGCGCTACGACGTCAGCCAGCTCGGTATGGTCGACACGCTGGGGCCGATCCTCCGCGTCGGTCGCCTCGGCGCGACGATCCACGACATCGGCATCCAGGCCGACGGCGAGCGGGCGTTCGTGATCGCGGGCGGGATCCCGGGGTTCGACCCGGCGCCGTTCGGGGCCGATCGGATCTCGCTCGGTGACTCCGATGCGACGGCGATCACCAACGCGCATGCCCGCGCGGCCGTGCTCGACGGCGGTGCCGTGCTGACCGCGTTCGCGCCCGCCGGATCGCCTGCGGACGGCACCGCCTCGGTGATCGTGCCGGGCCTCGGCGCCGCGCGCGCGATCGCGCGGGCGCCCGACCTCACGGGCGTGACCTTGCTCGGGCTCGAGGACGGTCGGGTCGTCGGGCTCGGTACCGGGCGCGACGTGGTCGTCTACGATCCGACCGCCGGCGGCTGGGACACCAAGACCACGGGCGGGCTGCCGGCGGATCCGGGCCCGACCGCGTCGCCGTCGCTGATCCGCCTCGCCGACGGCAGCGTGCTCGTCGTCGGTGGCGCTGCGCTGTCACGCGATGCATGGATCTTCCGCCCATCGCTGATCGGCCCGGCGTCTGGCTCGCTCACGGTCGTTCCGACCGGCGGCACGACGACGGTGTTGACCGCACCGGACCCGGCCACGGTCTCGCGCACGACGGGCTGGGAGCTCACCGCGAGCGAGGACATCGCGCGCGCGCTCGTCGGTGGGCCGCGCGCCGCGACCGGCTCGATCGGCGCGACCGTGCGCGTCCGCGAGGGTGGGGTGGGGCTCGTCGCGCGTCACCTCGGGCCAGGACAGGAGCTCGTCGCGGAGCTCGTGCCGGGGACGCCCGCACGGCTGGTCGTGCGTGATGCGGGGGCATCGCGCACCGTGTGCACCGGCGAGTCGGTGCCCGCATTCGACCCGATGACTGCGGTGACCGCGCGCCTCGAGGTCGGCGCGTCGACGGTGCGGCTCGTGCTCGCCGACGCCGAGCTCCTGTCGTGCGACGTCGACGGTGGCGAGCGCGGCGCGTGGGGGGTCGCGGCGATCGGCGTTGGAGCGCGCGTGGCAGTCGACACGGTCACCGTCGCGAGGTGACGTGATACCGTCACGCCCGATGCGCAGGGTCGTCGTCGCCGCGATCGCGCTCGCGATCTTGCCGGCGATGCCCGCCCACGCGTACGAGTTCTGGCTGCGGGCACAGTCGATCGGGCAGGCATACCAGCTGCGCCAGTACCGGCTCGTCGGCCCCGATCTGTTCCAGGGGCGCCGGCGCTACACGCAGACGATCGCGCTGCGGATCTCGGACATCGGCGACCTGTCGGCGACGCGGCGGCAGCAGCGGCTCCCCGATCGCGGCCTGCGGATCACCTGGCAGAGCTACCTGCGGATCGATCACGACTTCGGCCAGTACACGAGCGGTCGGATCACGCTGTCGCCGGCGGTGCGCCGCGACGCGATCGACGTGATCCCCGAGCTCGCCGACTCCGCTGCGGGGCTCGACCTGCTGTACGGGCACGTCACGCTCGAGGGGCTCGCGGACGATCGGTTGACGATCCAGCTCGGTCGCGTCCTCGCGGACGACGGCTGGGGGACCTCCGGCCTCGACGGTGGCACCGTGCGCTACGAGCTCCCGATCCCGGTCGCGGTCACCGCCTCCGCGGGGCTCCGCGTGCGCGCGGCGTCGCCGCTCGGGCTGACCGCGTTCGAGCTCGACGGCACGTCGGGCGCCGGCTGCCAGGAGTACGCGGAGGGCCCCGCGCCGGGCACCGGGACGTGGAAGCTCGTCGATCGCAATCGCCGGATCACCGGCAGCAAGCTCGCGAGTGACTTCGAGATGTGCCCCCAGCGCGAGGTCCGGCAGCCGTCGATCGGCGCCTCGATCGCCACCGCGCGCGTCCGCGGGTTCGGCGCGGAGGTTGGCTACCGGCGCACGTGGTCCGAGACCTACGGGCTGATCGACGGCGTCGAGCGCCTCGCGTATCCCGACCTCGGGCTCTACCCCGACGAGGTGGGCCAGGCGCCGGCGTCCGGGGTCAACGAGGAGCGGCTCCACGCGCGCGTCCACGCGGAGCTGCGCCGCGGCGCACTCGCGATCTCGCCGTACGCGAACGCGCGGCTCTCGCTGCTCCACGCAGCCGTCGATCGCGCCGACGTCGGCGTCCGCGTGCGCCGGGGCGAGCACAGCGTCGAGCCGACGGTCGGATACTTCCTGCCGACCTTCGACGGCGACTCGATCTTCAACGTGTTCTCGATCGAGCCCACGGCCGACGCGCGCCTCGGCTATGAGTACGACGGCGCGCTCGCGCTGCGCGCATCGGGCTGGCTGCGCCGCTACCTCCACGCCGATGCGTCGCCGATGTCGGGCGGCGTCGAGGCAGGGATCGAGCACCCGCTCGGCGAGCGCTGGCGCGCGCGTCTCGACGGCCTGTGGGACGACGGCTACGGCGGTCGCCGGATCGGTGGGACCGGCGAAGTTGCGTGGACGCCGCGCGCGAGCCTGTGGCTGCGCGGCCGGATGATCGTCCTCGGGGTGCGCCGCGAGGACCGCTCGGACTTCGTCACCAGCTCGGCGGTCGTCTCGAGCTCGTTGCGGATCGCGGATGCCGTCGCGCTCCACGTCGTCGCAAGTGCGGATCGCGACGAGGTCCACGAGCTCCAGACCCGCGTGTTCGCGATCATCGATCTCGCCTTCGCCCCCGAGCCATGAAGTTCCTCCGCTACCTCCCGCTGCTCGTGATCGCCGCTGCGCTCGGCGCGGCGGTCGTGCGTGCCGAGGATGACCGGTCGGCGTCGTGGTCGCCGATCGTCTACCCCGAGCAACGCCTCCCGCTCGTGTTCTCGCATCGCGTCCACCTCGCGAAAGGCGCGACGTGTGCGACCTGCCATCCCGCTGCGACCACCTCGCGGTCGGCCGTCGACAACCTGATCCCGACCGAGGCGGCGTGCCGCGTGTGCCACCCGATCGATCGCGCGGAGCCGACCAAGGTCGTCGCGGGGGCCCCGCCAGCCGCATGCGTCGCGTGCCACCCGGGATGGACGCCCGACACGCCGGTCGCTCGCGTCTACCTGACGCCACCACCGCTCAAGTTCGATCACAGCGCGCACGCCACGACGCCGTGCATGCGCTGCCACGGCGACATGACCAAGGTCGATCTCGCGACGACGCGCCAGCTGCCGACGATGAGATCGTGCCTGTCGTGCCACACCGACGGGGCCGAGGAGCGCCGCTGCGCCGACTGCCACGTCACGCGCCCCGGGGGGCAGGTCGAGACGCAGTTCCCCCACGGTGCACTCGTGCCGCGCTCGACGGGGATGGGCGATGCGCACGGCCTCGGGTTCGCGAAGAACCACACGCAGGAAGCGCGGCAGGTCGGCGCGACGTGCACCGCGTGCCACGATCGCTCCGAGTGCCTCGCGTGCCACCAGGGCGTGGTCAAGCCGATGGAGTTCCACCCCGGCAACTACGTGCTGACCCACGGCGTGGAGGCGAAGCGCGGCACGCCCGACTGCTCGGCATGTCACCGCGCACAGTCGTTCTGCGCGTCGTGCCACGAGCGCAGCGGCGTCGGCACGCGCGTCACGACCGGGTTCGACGCCACGCAACCGGGGCGCGCGTTCCATCCGCCGGGCTGGGCGACCGCCGGCATGGGCCCGAACCGCCACAAGGACGAGGCGCGTCGCAACATCACGAGCTGTGCGTCGTGTCACCGCGAGGAGGACTGCCTGACCTGTCACAGCAACGAGCCGGGCAAGCTGCGCGCGTCGCCGCATCCGCGCGGCTGGCGCGGCAGCGCGCGCTGCGAGGCGCTCGATCGCGGCAATCGCCGGATGTGCCTGCGCTGTCACATCACGCAGGACGAGCTCGGCTGCAACTGGTCCGCGCCGTAGCGCGTCACTTGTCGTTGCGCGTCGGGACGTAGAGCCCGACGTTGCGGTGGCCGAGCTCGATCGCCTCCGCATCACCGACGGCGAGCGCCTCGTCGAGCAGCCACTTCGAGATCGCGTGCGACAGCGCGTACTCGCTGCGCGCGTTCCACAGCCACGCGGCCATGCTCGTGCCCGTCGAGTACGCGTGTGGGAACGCGAGGCGACGCAGGTCGGTCCCGCCCGCGGTGACCGCGGCGAGGTAGGCGGACTGGAGCGCGATGAACTCGCGCCACTCGTCGATCGCGGCGTGATCCTCGCCGTCGTGGCGGCGCTGCAGCCAGCGCGTGAACCCGGCCTCGAGGCTGTCGAGCCGGCCGTGGCGCAGGCGGCGTCCGAGGGCGTCGCCGATCGGACCGTGCGAGGCCGGCGAGCCGAGCTGCGCGGCGTCGGCGATCCGGGCGAGGTCGGCGGTCACGACGGCCGCGACCTCGCGGAGGGCGCGATCGACGGCGCCGAGCGGTGCATCGAGCTCGAGCGCGCGGCGCGCGAGCCAGCTGTGCGTCGCGCCGTCGGACAGCGCGGCATCCCATGCGCGCACGGTGGTGTCGAGGGACAGCTCGCTCGCCGAGCCGGCGCTGAACGCGAGGTGCGCGGCGATCGCGCGCGGCAGCGGAGCGCGCTCGGAGGGTGCGGTGTCGATCGGATCGCTGCCTTGTGCCTCCGACGCGGACGGACGCGCCGGCGTCGGTGGGATCGCGGCCTCGCGCAGCTCCGCGGTGATCCGGCGCTTCGGCGCGAGCAGCCAGCGCGCCCACAGCTCGCGCGCGCTCGGGGCGTTCGGTGCGCCGATCCGCCGCGCGGCCACCCCCTCGAGGAAGTACGTCAGCGGTGTCGCCGGCCAGCGTGCACAGGTCGCATCGTCGGCGAGCTCGCTCCACGCGCCACGCTCGACCGCGTCGCATGCGACCCACTCCCCCGCGAGCTCGCGCACCATCGGATGGTCCTCGACCACCATCAGCACCGAGCGCATGAGCAGCCGCGCCGTCGCGAGGTCGCCGCGCGAGGCGGCGAGCAGGGCGGTCGTGATCACCTCGGCATCGCCGAGCGGGATCCGGACGTCGCGCTTGCGCGTGATCCACACCTCGCCCGTGCCGGTCGGCCGGGTGGTCAGCGCCCAGGCGGCGGCGACGAGGCCGTACGCCGTCGGGTCCTTGCCGGGACGGCTCGCCCAGCCGAGGTAGTAAGCGAGCCGGTATGCGCCGAACGGGACCAGCACGTGACGTACGAGCGTCGGTCCCACGATCGGCAGCACGAGCACGCCCGCCACGAGTCCCGCGAGCCACCACAGCTTGACGTAGACGAACAGCGCGACGACGGCGGTCCCGAGCGCGAACAGGATCGTCGCGATCAGCGCGGCGACCGCGGACCAGGCGAAGTAGTGCCACGTGCGGTTCTTGCGCCGGGCGTCGATCGCGTAGCGATGCAGCCGACCGAGCAGGATCACCGGTAGCGCGTACATCTACACGCCCCACCCGAGGGCGCGCCGGATCCCGTTGTGTGATGGCTCTGGCTCGGCCGCGGCGACCTCGACGGACGCGGCCGGCGGCGCATGGCGCGCCCACAACTCCGCGATCAACCGGCGATACGGATCACGCAACGCGGCGACCGCGGCGCGTACGAGCTCGGGGGTGCGCGATCGCGGGCCGAGCGGCGTCAGGTACGTCTTCGCGTCGACGAAGCCGAGCTCGAGCATGCCGAGCAGCTTCTGCGCCTCGCGCTCGAGCTCGATCCGGCTGGCGTCGGTCGCGAGCCCGAGCACGAAGAACGGGTTGTCCTCGAGCACCTAGCGGACTCCCGAGTCGAAGCCCTTCTTGCGCGC
>Ga0102851_10001110_pt1 | contig 14897 bp, 18 predicted proteins | sample Mud3Dept3metaG_FD_79558 | JGI IMG/M metagenome (GOLD analysis project Ga0102851, IMG submission 79558) | Freshwater wetland microbial communities from Ohio, USA, analyzing the effect of biotic and abiotic controls - Mud 3 Core 4 Depth 3... | ecosystem: Environmental > Aquatic > Freshwater >... | reverse complement strand
CGCACCCTCTGAGGCGAGCGCCTGGCGGAATTCGGATATAGGGATATCTTTGACTAATTTGCCTTCCGGTGTGTATAAATAATTTCTCATTGTCAGGCCCTCGCTTATTTATATAACCTTCTCGCTATTATATACTCCCTGACCGGCTCCGGCACCAGGTATCTTATGGACTTTCCCTCTTTTATCTTCCTGCGTATCAGGGAAGAGGATATCTCAAGCGATGTGATAGTGACGACGTCGACCCCCGACGGGACATTCGCGATGGTATAGCCCGGGCGGTTGGCCACGATAAAGTGGGATAACTTGAATATCTGGTCGAGTTCCTTCCATGAGAAGAGCTCTCCCAAAGAATCCGCGCCGGTCACAAAAAAAAGATTCGCGTCCTCACCGTACTTCTTCTTGAACGCCTTTAATGTCTCGACCGAATAAGAGGTTGTCTTCGCGTCTATCTCAAAAGCGGATACCTCAAATGAGGGGTTGCCCCTCACAGCGAGTTCCACCATCTTGAACCTGTCATTTGATTCGGCGAGTTCCTCATCCTTCTTATGAGGCGGTATGTAAGCGGGGACAAAGATGACCTTATCGAGGCTTAATTTCTCTTTCGCCTCCTCGGCCAGAACAAGATGACCGACGTGTATCGGATTAAACGTGCCCCCAAGTATCCCTATGCGCATTATTGTACCCTATGGGTTAAATAGCATCTTAATCCACAAACGTAAAATGTAAAGCGCCCGCCGGAGGCGGGTCCGCCTCAGGCGGAAAAAACGCAGAATTAAAACTCAAAACTTAAAATTTTAAACTTTACGCTTTAATTTTGCGCTTTGCGCTTTAAGTTTTGCGCTTAAATTCACTCTCTTATCTGCCCGCTTCCGAACACGATGTATTTATAACTCGTCAGCTCCTCGGCGCCGACCGGGCCGCGGGCGTGGAATTTATCCGTTGATATCCCTATCTCCGCCCCGAAACCGAACTCTCCCCCGTCGGTAAAACGCGTGGAGGCGTTCACGTAGACAGCGGCCGAATCCACCTTCCTTAAGAACTCCACGGAATTATGGTAATTCTCGGTCACTATCGCGTCCGAGAGTTTCGTGCTGTATCTGTTTATATGCCCGACCGCCTCTTCGAGATCATTGACCACTTTTATGGAAAGTATAAGGTCAAGGTATTCAGTCGACCAGTCCTTCTCGGTCGCCGCCTTAATGCCCTTGACTATCTTTCTGGTCATAGGACAACCTCTTATCTCTACTCCCGCTTCTCTATATTTCTTGACCATCGAAGGCAGGAACCGGGCCGCGACATCCCTGTTGACCAGCAAAGTCTCCATCGCGTTGCAGACAGAAGGCCGCTGCACTTTAGCGTTAAAACATATCTTCTCGGCCATGTTCAAATCCGCGTCTTCATCGACGTAGACGTGGCAGACGCCTTTGTAATGTTTGAGTACGGGTATCTTTGAACGCTCGGCGACTTCCTTGATCAAACTCTCTCCGCCCCGCGGTATTATGAGGTCCACGTAATCGCTTAAAGTAAGCAGTGTATGGACCGCCTTCCTGTCGGTTGTCTCGATTAGATTGATCGCCCCGTCAGGGATTCCGCATCCCTTCGCGGCTTCATTAAGGATGGCATAGATAGCGACGTTGGAATTTATCGCCTCGCTGCCGCCGCGCAGGATGGCGCTGTTTCCGGATTTCAGGCACAGCCCTACGCAGTCAGCCGTGACGTTCGGGCGCGATTCATAAATCACTCCGATTACGCCAAGCGGAACCCTTAATTTTCCTATCCAGAGGCCGTTGGGCCTTGTCCACATCTTAATTATCTCGCCTATCGGGTCTTGTATAGCCGCGACCTGACGCAAGGAATCGGCCATCGCCTTTATCCGCTTGTCGTTCAATGTCAGCCTCTCGATGAAAGCGGGTTTTAATTTCACGACCTTGGCATGGATCACGTCTTTTTTATTCGCGGAGAGAATACGGACTTTATTCTTCTCGAGGCCGGCGGCCATCGCCAAAAGCGCCTTATCCTTAACGGCTGATGATATATGCCCCATAAGGAAAGACGCGTCTTTCGCGTCCCGGGCGATTGCGATTATATCCTTTTTCAAACCGCTCATTCAAACACTCCGCTGCCCCTCGCCTTAATCCTCTCCCCTGTGGGAAGAGGGATGGGTGAGGGGTTATTTATCTCGTGGTATAAAGATAGTCCCGACTTTTTCCTTATTGACGATCTTCATGAGGATCTCATTTGTCTTGCCATTGGCGATCACCATTGGAATTCCGGCTTCGGTGACAAATTTGGCCGCCTTTATCTTTGTGGCCATCCCGCCGACGCACACATCCTTATCGGTGCCGCAGGCCAGCTTTTCGATATTCCTGCCTATCTCCTTTACCGTATCGACCACTTCCTTCTTTCCTATGTGGCTGTAAAGGCCGTCGACATCGGAAAGTATTATAAGAAGATCTGCCCCGAGCAGTTTCGTCACAAGGCCCGCGAGCGTGTCGTTGTCGCCGATCTTTATCTCATCGGCCGAGACGGTGTCATTCTCGTTTATGATAGGAACCGCGCCGTATCCGAGGATGGTGAAGATCGTGGTCTTCACGTTGACGCGCCTCTTCTTCTGTTCGAGATCATCGCGTATCAACAGTACCTGCGCGACCTTACGGCGGCGCTCCTTAAAATATTCGTCGTACGCCTTCATCAGATGGGTCTGTCCGATGGCCGCGGCGGCCTGAAGATGTTCAAGCCTCCGTGGACGCGATTTAAGCCCCAGAAGGTGCATGCCCGCGCCGATAGCGCCTGAACTTACGAGGACGACCTTGATCCCTTTATCCAGAAGCTCGCATACCTGTTTAGAAATATTCCTGATGGCGCGCCGGTCCATAGGATTGGACTTCGACGTGAATGTCGAAGTGCCCACTTTAACGACCACCAGTTTAAGATTCGAAAGGTAATTATCTCTCATTTAACTTGTCCAATTTCTTCGCGATCGCCTCAACCAATCCTTCCAGTCCCTCTCCGGTCAATGCCGAGACAGGGAAAATATCTTTTTTCACCTTGTCCTTAAATTCCCTTAGATTATCTGCCGCGCCGGTTATATCGATCTTGTTGGCGACGATTATCTGGGCCCTCTTCTCAAGGTGCCTTCCGTACTGCTTTAACTCCTCGTTCAAAGACTGGTAATCCGAGACCGGATCGCGTCCGTCGACTCCGGCCATATCTATGATATGTATCAAAAGTCTTGTCCGCTCTATGTGGCGCAGGAACTTATCGCCGAGGCCTTTGCCGCGGTGCGCGCCCTCTATCAAACCCGGAATATCCGCCACTTTAAATAAGTAATCCGGCCTGTACTCGACTATACCTAGGACCGGCTCCTTTGTCGTGAAAGGATACGACGCTATCTTGGGCCTTGCCTTGGATATCTTTGAGATAAGGGTTGACTTGCCGGCATTTGGAAAACCTATGATCCCGCAATCGGCGATGAGTTTCAGCTCCAGGAGTAATATCATCTCTTCCCCGGGCTTTCCTTCTGTCGCGGGCTTCTTTGAGGCGTTGCCGCGTCCGCCCTCTCCGCCTTTAGCGATGAGGACTTCTTCGCCGGGTTTAGTCAGATCCCTTAAGGTAATGCCTGCCGCGAAATCCTTGACGATGGTGCCGGGAGGGACCTCTATGACGCAATCCGCGCCGTCTTTACCTTTTCTATTATTGGAAGAGCCGTTCTCGCCTTTGTTTGCCTTGAAGTGCTGCCGGTATTGGAAGTCCAAAAGGGTATGAATGTTCTCGTTGACCTTTATTACGACATTACCGCCCTTGCCGCCGGCCCCACCATTAGGGACCGCGTAGCGGGAGTACCTGTCTTTATAAAGACTCTGGCAACCTTTACCGCCATCACCTGCTTTGATATGGATCTTCGCGGTATCGACGAACATATTAGCTTTTACCCCATTCTTTCCTGCTACCTAGCGATTCTTTGCTGTAGAAAGGGCGGGGTTTATTGTGGGAGGATGCTTACTAGTTTTGATCTTGTGAAAGTTACAACGCCGTCTATTAAAGCGAACAGGGTGTCGTCTTTCCCTCTTCCGACGTTCAGCCCAGCCTTATACGGAGTCCCGCGCTGCCTGACGATAATGCTTCCCGCCGTGACCTTCTCTCCGCCGTAAGCTTTGACCCCCAGCCTCTGGGAATTGCTGTCGCGGCCGTTTCTAGTTGAACCTTGACCTTTATGATGAGCCATTTCTATCTCTCCTTATGTCTTTATCTCTTTTACTTTAAGTTTGGTTAATACCTGACGGTGGCCTTTCGTCCATCTGGAGTCTTTCCTTCTTCTGTACTTATAGGACATGACTTTTTTGTCCTTAAAGTCGCCTATGACTTCACAGACCACCTTTGCGTCCTTGATCAAGGGCTTTCCGAACTTGACTTCCTTGCCGTCGGATATAAAAAGCACCTCTTTTATGGTGATTTCCTTCTCATTTTCGGGGACAGTTAGGCGCTCTACGATTATCGCGTCCCCTTTAGTTACCTTATATTGCTTACCGCCTGTCTGAATTACTGCGTACATGAAATTCCTCCATTCTTTTGATTTTTCGCAAGATTATACCCTAAATCGGCTGAAGTGTCAATAAGTTATATTCGATGTGTCATTGCGAGGAGCATAAGCGACCGAAGTCCCTCGCTGTTGCTCGGGGTAGTTCGAGGGATGGTGAGCGAAGTCGAACCACAATCCAGAATTGCTCCGGCTTGTGTCCTTAAGGAAACGCTCGAAAATCCCCAGCGAGGATTTTCTCGCTCCGCCTTAGTCCTCGCTCTTCCGCAGGTCTTTAATAGCGGGCGGAAACCCTGCCCGCTCGGACTAAGAAGGTTCCTTGCGGACACAAAGCCGTCGCAACGTCGTGTCATTCCCGCGCAAGCGGGAATCTAACTCCCATGAAATCCTATCTTCCGCTTTGGTTTCTCCTTCATCGGCTCACTTAGCTCATCTATCAGCTTGTAAATAAAAGTGATATGCTTCCCATGTTCTTCAACTTTGCGGACGAGTTCTTTATTACTCGCCAAAAATTTGCGTAGTCTTACAAAAGCCCGCATTATGGCTATGTTTATCCGGATGGCCTTTTCGCTCCTTAACACGCTGGACAACATAGCTACGCCCAATTCGGTAAATGCGTAAGGATATGCCCTTCTCATACCACCCCAACTTGAGGTGACAAATTGTGACTTCAAGATTGTAACCTCTTGTCTTGTAAGGGGAAACATAAAATCAGAAGGAAACCTTTTTATATTACGTTTCACCGTCTGTATCAATACTCTAGGTTCCACGCCATAGAACTCAGCCAAGTGAGTACTAAGCATTATCTTCTGTCCCCTTATAACAAAGATCCTTTCCCTGACTACATCATGCTTGACCACCTCGCCCATAAAAATTCCCTCCTTTTACCTATGTAGACGATAAAAAGAAGTATTTTCTTTCACCTAATTTTTCCCGCAATTAACTATAGGAAAAATTACCCGAAGGGCCGACGTTAATTTAAATAGCTTGTCGGGGTGACCTCGAGCACAGCGAGAGGTCTAAAAAAATAGGACACCCTTTTGCTAGGGTGTCCCCTTGCAGGATGGCACTATTATTATCCTATTTTGACATCTCTCTCAAACTAATCTCATTTTGGCCATACTGGCTCTGAGATAGATTTAAACTTTGAAACTGATAATGTTCCTTGATAGCCGCATCCCATTCATGTTGAAATTTTATTTGTCCGGTTCTTCCTTTAAGCGTTGGGAAAGCTGGAACTACTTTCCCCTTAATTTGTATTTTGGTTATTTTATTTCCCTCTATTCTAACTGCATCATATCCTGGCTGTCTTGCAGCTGATAATTGTAAATTTAATAATCTAGCTGCTTCATATTCTGCTACTTCCGATGTAATGCCAAGTGGTTTTCCTGTTAATTTTTTATATTCTTTAGCAAGTATTTTAGCTTTAGAAAGAATATCTCCGATTTTATGTAAATCAACATTATCCACGGATAAAACCTCCTTTTCTATAATAGACGTCAACGACAATGCTGTGGTGTAATATCTGAAGTCCTAGATTTATATTTGCGACGGCTTTGTGTCCGCAAGGAACCTTCTTAGTCCGAGCGGGCAGGGATCCTGAGCGAAGCGAAGGAGAGCGAGGACTAAGGCGGAGCGAGAAAATCCTCGCTGGGGATTTTCGAGCGCTTCCTGAGGACACAAGCCGGAGCAAATTTATAATATGGATTCCCGCTTACGCGGGAATGACAAATTCAGATTGCTTCGTCGCTAGGCTCCTCGCAATGACAGATCTACGTCTATATCAGCTTTACATCTTCCACATGCAATATCGGGTCGGCCTTGACGATTATCTTGCCGCGGAAGCCCCGCTCTATAGACTCTATCGCCGGACGGTCCTCGTTGAACAGCCGTGAGGCGACCTCGGGATGGACGTGAAGCTCGACCTGCTTCTTCTTCGTCTCCTTAAGGTATTTCTTGACCTTCCTTAGCGCCTGTATGGATATTGTCGGAACCGACTTTATGAGGCCCTTGCCTTGGCAATACGGGCACTCCCTGAATGATACGCTCTCAAGGCTCCTTCTCATCCTCTGGCGGGTCATCTCAACAAGGCATAACTCGGACAGCGGCGAGACATCGGTCTTGGCCTTGTCGCGCTTCAGAGAGCCGATAAGCGCCTCGAAGACCTTGCGCCTGTGCCCTGCCTGCATCATATCGATGAAATCTATAACGATTATACCGCCCAGATCACGCAGGCGGATCTGGCGCGCGATCTCCCTTGCCGCCTCGGTATTTATCGCGAAAGCGGTCTCCTCAAGGTTTTTCTTCTCGGTAAATTTGCCGCTGTTCACATCTATGGCCACAAGCCCCTCGGTCGGCTCTATGACGACGTAGCCGCCGGATTTCATATACACCTTCCTCTCAAATATCTTCTCTATCTCCTTCTCTATCGCCTTCCTCTCAAATAACGGCATATCGCCTTCATATAATTCCACCTTAGACCTTAGGTGCGGGGAGACCGCGCTTAAAAAATGCTGTATCTTCCTGTATTCATCCCTTGAGTCTATTATAAGCTTATCCACGTCCTCGGTCAGGTAATCCCTCGCTATCCTCAATACCAAATCATACTCCTCGTGGAGGAGTGCCGGCGCCGTCTTGCGCGACGCGCCTATCTTTATCCTGCGCCATGCGCCCAGCAGGTATTTAAGGTCCCTCGAGAGGTCGCGCTTGGACTTTCCGACCCCGGCCGTCCTTATGATGACGCCCATCTCGCTCGGAATCTCAAGCTGCTTTAAGATATCCTTTAGGCGCGCGCGCTCTTTATCGTCTGATATGCGGCGCGATATCCCAAGATGCCTGTCAAATGGCAACAAGACTAAATAGCGCCCCGGTAATGAGATATGAGTTGTAAGCCTCGCCCCTTTTGTACCGAAAGGGTCTTTTGTCACCTGAATAAGGACTTCTTGCCCCTTCTTCAATAGCTGCTCTATAGATTGATGCGGCTGAATGCCTTTGGGAGCGCGTAATTCTTCCTCTTCTTTGTCGATCGCGTCAAATTCCAAACCCAGCCCAACGATATCCGCCAGATAAAGATATCCGTTCTTCTCCAAGCCAAGATTGACGAACGCCGCCTTTACGGCGGGGACAATGGAACTCACCCTTCCTTTATATACATTCCCGACCTGCCGCTTCGCGCCGACCCTCTCGACCGAAAACTCCTCAAGCACCTTATTCTCGATTATTGCGAGCCGCTTCTCCTGCGGCTCGACGTTTATCAAGATCTCTTTATTCATTTAAGTTATGACCTCTACATTTTTAATGGTGATCCCCTCGGGCAGTTGTGACTGCAATCCGTTCCTGAAATCCTCCGCTGTCATCGCGTGCAGCGATGACAGCGCGGCGACTTGAAAGATCCCCTCTTCCTCCTCGCTCTCCAACCCTAATTTCAGCGCGCGCTTAAGGCTTATCTTAGGGCGGGGGCTGAACCCCTTCGATAAGACAAGCGGTATCCCGGCCCTACGCGCCCCGCGCTGGAATAACCTCAACAAATCCAAATGGGATATGTACTTCATTTGGCCCTTCTTAGCGAATATGATCTTAAATACTTTACGGTCAGTTTCCACCTTCGACTATATCCTTGACGTCCTCGATTTCCTTCTTGAGGTCAGCTATCTCTTTATGCAATTTATCGATCTCCGCCAGTATCGCCATATTCTCTTCGTGCAAAACCTTTGCCGTGCCTTTGACCAGATAATCTGTGTCCTTCACCGCCCCGGAAGCGGTCCTGCCTGCCATCTGCTCGGCATCGGCGAACTCGCTCTCAAAATCCGCGCCAACGGCCGCAGCCATCTGTGACGCCGCTGAAAATAAAAAAACTATGATCAGGGGCAAAAAATATTTTTTCATCTCTCCTCCTTCTTTCCTGCAAGCGCGAAAATAAAAAGGCATCCGCCCTTTCCGATACGCTATGCCTTTTTCGAAAAAAACGCGTTACCTCTTCTTTGGAAATCCTTTATTTTTAGCCTTGGTGTACCCCTCCGCTTTTGGTTTGCCTTTATTCTCCTCTTGTTTCTTCTCTTCCGCCTTTTCCGGAGTGATATCCGGCTGGCCGGCATCCATCGCTTTCTTCACCATAGCCACTTCCTGCTCGGTAAGTTCGCCCGCCTTGACTATCCTCGCCGTTATAAAGATCAGAAGGTCTATCTTCTCGACATCGTTGGTCCGCCTCGTGAAGATATCGCCGATGATAGGGATGTCGCTTAGGAACGGAATGCCGATCTTGCCTTGGGACTTTACGTCTTTTAAAAGGCCCCCTATCACTAATGTTTCGCCGTCTCCCATGAGAACCTGTGTCTCGGCTTCTCTGGTGATCAATAACGGATAGGCGTTGGTCCCTCCTACTGTCGCGGTGCCGTCACGGGCCGATACCACGGGATGGACTATCATATTTATATATTGGTCGTCTCCTGTGATCTGCGGGACGACATACAGCTGGATGCCGATATCCTGATAATACGCCAAAGTCACGGTAGCGGTCCCGGAGGTGCCCGAGACGCTTGACTCCACTATGGGATACTTCTGTCCGACCAGTATCACCGCCTCCTGTCCGGATAAGGTCAATATCCTCGGGGCGGAGAGGGTATTGGTCCTGACATCCTCTTCGAGAGCGTGTATCATTATCTCAAATTGATTTCCGAATAATTTTGTGTATAGAAGTTCAGCGCCGGCATTGATAGCGGTCAGCCCTGTGGCTTTGGGAACGAAATTGGACGGCGTAAACGCGTTTGTATCCGATTCCGAATAAAGCCTGCTCGTCGCCTCGCCGCTAAGGCGATTGATCTCGGCGTTAATGGCGCCGGCCGTTCTATCCGTCCCGTGGGTTTGCAGTCTTGTTCCGGTCGAAAACTCAACCCCCAGATCCTTTAAGACATCCCTGTTTACTTCCATGATCCTTGCCTCTATCAGGACCTGATTCGGCTTTACGTCTATATCCTTTAAGACCTTTTCCATCCTCTCTAAATAAGTCGGGGTATCTGTCACGATAAGGGCCCGCGACCTCGCCGCCCGCCTCTCCCTTTCAGCTTTGCCTTCTTCTTGAGTAGTCGCGCCGGCGGTGACCGCGCCGAATTCCCAACCTTTTTGTCCGGTAATCTCCAAGACAGACATCTTACCCTGCGGAGATAATTGAGGTTCCAGCATCTTCTTCGCGTCCGCCGCGTCGAGAAATTGCAGGTTAAAGACCTTGCTCGTCACTCCTTCTATATCGGCCAGTTGTTTCTGGTTTTCCCTGCGTATCTTTAACGCCTCCATCGTCGAGACCGTTATTATGTTCCCATTACGTTCATAAGCGAATCCGTAAGTGCTAAGTATGACAGCCAGGGCCTGCTCCCACGGGACATCTACTAACCGCATCGTAACGGTCCCCATAACCTCTTTGCTGGCGACGATGTTCACGCCGCTCTTGTAAGCTAAGACGCGTAACACGTTCTGCATGTCGGCGTCTTTAAAATCCAGCGTGACATTGCCTTCTTTTTGAACGGCGGCCTGATTTTTTTCCGAAGGGGCCGCTGTTTTAACTTCGGCTTGTGCCTCCGCCGGCGCGGGAGTTACGACCAAAGGTTCCTGCGAATAAGGCGAAATCTCTTCTTCAGGAGCCGGTTCCTCGGCCTCTGAAACCTGAAGGCCGGCGTCCGCGGGTTGCGCCTCTTCATTCGCCGCCGTCTCCTGCGCGTAACAAGGCAAACCGCCTATGCAACAACCTGAAAATGCGATAATCAATGTGGCCAAGACCCGCTTTATCATATTATTCCTCCTCGCTGCCTAAGTTTATCATGGATATATCTCCGCCCCTGCTGAAAACAACACTCGAACGCTCGATCTTTTTGACGGTATAATCCCCTATCATCTCGCCTTCCCGCAAGACCGCGCCGCTTACTATGGCGTAGGACTCGCCTTTCTCTGACCAGACTATCCCTTCCAGATTTAACGTTACGGCGGTGGCCATGGGGCGGTATTCGGGTAGAAGATTGCCATCTTTATCTACTAACGGCGTGAACGGGTCCCGCTCATTTTTCGCATCGTACTTAAACGCGACCTCGCCAAAGGAAACCGATATAGCTAAAATAAAAATCAAAACCAATATGGCAATCGTCCTGATCTTCACTTGGCCGGCGTCTCCTCCCGTAAGACATAAGCGATAATCAATAACCTGGCATCATGATTAAACATATCGTCGGGATCCCTCTCTATATCTATATCCGCCACCGACATGACATTGGCGGCGGTCTCGATCCTGTTTATAAACTCTCCCAGGGCGTGATAACCGCATTTCGACTCGATCTGTATCGGTATCTCCATATAGATCGGCTGGGCTGCCTTGGTCAGGTCCTGCTTGCCCTGTTGTTTGGCCGTGGACGGCTTGGCCGCCGGCGCCTCCTGTTTTTCACTCCTAAGCGGCTCGATCTTTAAGAGTTTCACCCTGGATTCAGCCGCCATGCCGGATATGCTCTGTAATATATTCGGCATATCGGAACGCGTGGGCAGGGCCGTCTGGTAATTTTTCAATTTCTGCTGCAAGACAACCAGCCTGCTCTGCATTTGAGGCGCGTTAGCTATCAAGACTTGGGACTTCTTTATGCTCTCTTTTAATTTGATTATATCTTTTTTTAACTCCGCCGCCCTGCGGACCGATGGAACGGTCACAAACTGTATCAAGACGAATACGAAAACCGCCGCGCCTATGCCTATGGCCGCCATCTTCTGCATCTCGGGTTTGGATAGATTCGAGGAACTTGGCATATTACAGCCCTCTCCCTTTTTTGAAATGGCAGATTATCACGAAATCCATTACCTCGGTCTTTCTGATCTTAGACCGCTCCACCTTGGAGAGCTCTATCTCTTCGAAATCATCGGAAAAAGAGACGTTCTCTTTCAATGAGGCCACAAACTTGCCGATGAATCCGTTCGCCGTCTCGCTCGAGACTATGCTCGCGCCTTCGACCACCAGGACTTCTCTTAACGCGCCGGGCTCATTGGGGGCTTCTCCCTTCTTGATGTCGATGCTCTTAAGCCAGATGCCCGATACGAGCGAATCGGAAAGGTCGTTTAATTTTTTGGCAAGCCGGAACCTTGAATTTAATAACTTATCGACTGCGTCTACCTTGGAGGAGATCTCTTTAAGATTGCTATCTAGCGCTATCGCCTTAAGATTTGACGAAGAGATCGAGGAGTATTTCCTGTTGAGCGAATTAAGCGTCATCTGCTTGGCCTGGACCCAGACGATAAGCATGACTTGAAAAGCTATTAAAAGACCGACAACGCCGATAGCTATAGGCATAAAAGGCAGGGCCGGTAACGCGAAAGGCCGCCTTTTCTTTATGCGCAGCTTTTCAGGTAAAAGATTTATCTCTATCATCAGCCTTACCGCCTCATGGCAAGCCCCAGACAAACCGCCATCTGGCTCGCCGATTCTTTAAGGGCCTGACCGTTGACTTTCGGGGAAATGACCAAATTTTTCGCCGGATCCCAGACCTGTGATTCGATCCCGAACGCCTGAGAGAAACGCTCCAATATGCCCGCTTCTTTTGATCCCCCTCCGCTGACATAGATCCCGTCTATCCCTTTTCCGAACTGATTCTCATAATAATCGAACGAGAGGCGTGTCTGCGTCTCAAGGTTTTCAAGATTCTTCGGCTCGATCGGTATGTCCCTGACAAAATTCAGGATCTCGTTCTTTAATATACATATGTTAGTCATGCTCGCCCCTATATTTATAAGGGCGACGGTCTTCTCTTTGGTCAAGCCCGGGTCACTGAATATGAACGCGTTCGTCACCGCGACGGAATCACAGTCGATGGCCTCGGCCTCAAGGCCGGCTTCGTTAAGCAAAGCCAGATGCTCGTCAACCAATTCTTTTTTAGCGGCGACTATAAGGACCTTGATCTTGTTATCCGCCGTCTTTTTATCTATGATCTGCGCGTCAAGGTAGACCTCGCTTATATTAAACGGTATATATTTCTCCGCTTCGAATGTTATGGCTGACCTAAGCTCCTCGTCTGTCATCGCGGGAAATAGGACCTGACGCACGACGACGGATTGTCCCGAGACGGATATCACGGCTTTCTGCGTCTTTGAAGGCGATGCCTCGACCGCTTTTTTTATGGCGTCCGCTATTTTATCTTTTGAATGTTCGCCTTCGATGGGCTGGATAGAAAAATAATCAAGCTGGAACCCGCCTGATTTTTGCGCCGTGAGGCCCGCGGCCTTTACCGAAGAAGAGCCGACGTCCAATCCGACCTTGCTTTTGGCCTTATTGAAATTTAAGAACGGAAAATTGAGCTTGTCCATATTTCACTCGATCGCCGGGTCAGACGAGCCGGCTCTTGCCCCGGCTTTCGCGCTTATTACGCCCGTCTCGTTAATGTAGAAATACCTGCGTCCTGTCAGCGACGGCGATGTCGGCTCGCCGTAGACATTAAATGTCTCCGGTCCGGTAAGCTCATAAATAAATCCATAGCCCGATTTCTGTTGCCTGACGGCCAATACGGAATCTATGTAAGGCGGATCGGAAGTCGGGGCAACCAGATCTCCCAGAGAATTGGGGTATGCGTGCGGAATAGTATTTACGTAATAGGCCTGGCAGGCTGAAGCGATAGTCCGGCATGACACTATTGCCGATGCCTCGTTCGCGTTTATGCGCGACGCCAGATAGCTCGGAATAGCAATGGCCGCTAACGTAGCGATGATGGCGATAACTATCATTATCTCAACTAAAGTAAAGCCGTCATCGGTTAATTTTTTCATTGCCATCGTGTTTCATTTTATATTTTAAGTGAAAAAAAGTCAAGAAAAATTGCCGGATTTTTATAAATAACACGCGCGGAAAAATACTTGACTTGCTATCCGCGCCTTTTTGTAGTAAACTTTTAATGAAAGGAGAAATGATGTCCTGCCCTCTTAAAATAAAAGGGTTTACGTTGCTTGAACTCATGCTGGCCGCTACTATAATCGTGGTGGCTATGGCCGGGCTGCTCGGGGCTTATGTGTTATGTTTTAATATAAACGAGACCGCGAAAAATCTGACGTTAGCCACAGCCGCCGCGCAGGAGGAGATCGAGACTATCCGTAACTCGGCTTTCACGAACATATCTAACGCTTCGACCGATAACCCTCCCGGCTTTGAGGGAGCGACTTTCAATGTGACAGGCCTGCCCGCCGGAAACGCAATGGGGTCGGTAAGGGTTGACAGCGCCAATCCTGATCTCCTAAAGATAACTGTAAGTGTATCATGGAGGCAACGGGGCGGAAGGATAATCGGAGAGGATAACGGCAGGGGCGGCGGGATCGCGTTAAACGGCAGGCGCGACGGCGCCGAGGACGTCAACGGCAACAATGTCATGGATTCCCCCGCCTGTATAGAGGTCCTGATGGCAAACAGATGAAAAACGTATTCTGTACTAGAAAAGGTGTCACGATTATTGAGATTATGATAGTCGTCGCGATAAGCACGGCGTTGGGGGCGGCCATATCTTATATTTTATTGGTAGGCGGAGCCTCTTGGTATTCGGGAGATGCCGGAGTCCAGGTCGATCAGGAGGCGCGGCGCGGCATGTACACGATGTTAAGGGAGTTGAGGAATACCCGGGCCCTTGCTACGATAATTAATGTCCCGGCCGACGACATTTTTTATAACACGATAACATTCAAAGTGCCGGATGCGGTCGTGACAAATGTGAGCGGCAAGATATTTTATGTCCCGGTCGTAAACGCGTTGGGTAATATCGTCTGGGGAGATCCCGTTACTTATTCCGTCGCCAACAGCCAGTTGAGAAGGACAAGCGGCGGTTCGGTCACGGTGCTGGCGAATAATGTAAATAGCGTGACCTTCAGGCGACAGACGAGCGCTGTTGACGTACTGGAAATCTCGATCCAGACAACCAAGACAACCCCCCAGCGAAGGGTGATAACGGCAGCTTTAAGTTGCGCCGTCAAAATGAGGAATTAAAGCCATGTATAATAAAAGAAAGGGTTTTATACTTCTTCTCTCTTACGGGATAGTCGCGGTACTGTTGATACTGGTGGCAAGCTTCACGGCAAGGAGCATAGCGGCATGGAGGGCCGCGGAAAGGGAAAGAAATTCCGTGGCGGCCCTTTACGCTGCCGAGGCGGGCATAGACTACGGCCTTGAATGGCTGCGCGCGCAAAACATTCCGCCCGGAGGAACGGCAGCGTTCAATCTTCCGGCGGGCCCGGTCCTAAACTCCGGCGCATATACCGTTTGGATAGACCCCGACGACGAGAATCCGAATCTCTACCTGAAAAAATATTTCGTACTTTCTAACGGAAGAAACGCCGACGTTGAAAGGAATATTTCTTATCTGGT